>Ga0307516_10002402_pt1 | contig 25066 bp, 38 predicted proteins | sample 19_EM_MG_FD_203310 | JGI IMG/M metagenome (GOLD analysis project Ga0307516, IMG submission 203310) | Populus trichocarpa ectomycorrhiza microbial communities from riparian zone in the Pacific Northwest, United States - 19_EM | ecosystem: Host-associated > Plants > Roots > Unclassified | place...
GACGGTGTTGATTGCCCCTGTCCGTCGCTTAGTCCCACTTGAATGAATCGTTGTTTCACCGACTTCTTCGACTGATATGAATACAGCGCCAAGTAATCTCCCGCGGAGTGATGTCGTCCTCGTTTCAGTGGACAAAGCCACGGACATCGTGCGGCGGAGATCTGTGACCCCCGTAACCCCATCCTGCGAAGTGAGTGCCTCCGCAAGCCAAGGGCCGCCCGCGCTCTCGGCACAGCGTACGCGTACTCCTCTGTTCACACGCGGCGCTCCTGTCGTACGCGAATTGATCTCGGACAACTCCTTTTGTGGGGTCTCCGTTTCCTAGGTTTGAGACGCTTCCAAACAGGTGACCTCTCGTGAATATCACCTTGGGCCCCTGTTTATTCGTACGGCACCTGGTGTAGTCGCAAGGTGGTTCTCTGAACGTTCTTGTTCACCCTTCCTATGCTGATAAACGTCCGACTGATCTGTGGTAATCGGTGTCACTCTTTCCATAAGTTACTTGGTACCCTCTGCCCGCCTCACCATCTGGGACTTTACGGCAGACGCTCGAGTTTTGATGGAACGTCAAGGATACTAATCTGGCCAGGACGTACCCCCTCCGCCATGGCCTACCCGACACACATAAGCCCCAGGGAAGGGGGAAGCAGTCTTTTCACCACCCCTTGCGGTCCCCTCCTCCCCGCTCCCTCTTCGCCACCACGGGAGCACAATGACCGTACGATTTATCGACCAAAGGACGGATCACATCGTTTTTCCTGAGCCATTCGAGGAGGCCCCATCACAAAACGTCATGTCAAATGGGGGAACAAATGCCCCACCCGCCGGCGCCCTTTTCGTCAACCCACTTCTTGCCCCTTCAACACTTTCCTGGGATGTTAGGCTTCCATTCAATCACCACGTTGAGCACTGGACGCAAGCTCAACGAGCCAAGCTAGCGGAAAGCGCCACCCTACCCCCAATGACGCGACTGGAGATTCAGTCGCCCCAACTTCCATGGAGGATTAGAATCCGCCCGGGTGCACCAGGCCTCTTCGTCTCCGTCCATGACGTCCTCTATACTATCCAGGAGGTTTTGGACTTCCAGATCACTTGGCGAGAATGGGAGTTATTCAGGGACGCCACCAAATCCTTGGTATTGGTCGCAAAAGACGCAAGAATTCAAAGCTGCCACCCCGGCCGCAGATTGGACGAGAGGTTCAAGCACCCTCGGCGCATTGACTCCCTCGGAGGATCCACTCGGTTCGCGGGGTTGACCCCTGCCACGCGACGAGCCCGGAACTCGCTCGACCTCGAGTTCAGGCAGGGTTGACCGTCATTGTATTTTATTTCTTAAAACACTCCCTTCACGAGTCTATTCGCATTCACCCTTTGTTTCCTTCTTCGGCGGCCGAGTCGCCCTTTGTTCTAAGAATGTACGACCATTGCCGCCACACTGATGTTTCGAGACGAAGTCACGTTGTTGTTCCACCATTCGCTTTCGATGTTACATTGTACCACACTATCTTCACTTAGGATAAACCCACCCCTAGATTTACATTATCAATTCGTAGAGTATATCTTATAGACCCATTGATGACCTCAACCGCAGGCAGCGGCAACGTCAAGCCTAGCCGCATCAACGCCTTGGCTAAATCCATGCCCTGGGGTAAATGTATGGCGAATTAATGATAAAGGAATTGGTTATCGGCGGGAATATCGTACTGTATTCCCAGGCACGTGGCCCATTTCCCCGGTCTGCGACGTGTGCGCGCTCCCTGATTTTCAACCAGGCACCTCTAAATCCTAACTCGGGAAGTACAGGTCCGCCCGAGGAGGTGAAGAAGGCGTAGGCGTCATCCCACCCTTGAACAAAACCCTCATTGAACCGCCAGTGCTCATAGCTCCCAGGGTACTGAGACCAATAGGCCTCGTGTTCGCCTTGCAGAGGTCCATTACGTCGACGTTTAGCAGGATGGCGATGAGGGAGCGAACGGAGACTGCGGCGTACCAAATGACCTACTCCTCGCCGCTTCTCTCGCATTCAGTCTCGCCTCTTCCGAGTGATGCTCCAGAGGTCTCCTGGGGTGTAGACCGATCGACTTCGGGAACACGCCACCTCGGACCGCGTCTTGGAACGACCATCCTTTGTCCCCTCCCCACTGCTTCTTGTACGTCCAAAAGAAGTACCCTGCGCAATACTGCTCATACAAGTCAACCTGTGCTTGGATGAATTGTGATCGCGCATGATCATGGTTCGGCAGGGGGTCCAATGACATCGGGTTGAGAGCTCCTGACCATTCACCCACTATCATATCACAACCAGCTGATCCAAGTTTATCAGTGACGCGAGCAAATGTCCTTCGGGCGTCTCCGTTCAGATCCCAGAGTCGGCCCGCGTGGTCATACGCCAGGACACCTATGTCCTCCGGGGTGAAACACCGGTACAGGTGGTGATCAAGGATGACGTGTGGATGTGGGAGCGAACCGGCCCTGAGAGCGAGATAGCCGGCAAAGTCGTCGGTCCGCCAGCTATCGCTGATAACGATAGGGACTCGGGCGTCGATAGCACGGAGCGATCTTATCGCGTCGTAGTACCATCCCTTCAACGCCGGCATATGGTGGCCTGGAGCTGGCTCGTTCAAGAGCTCGATACCAACGAGATTTGGTAATGGTGGGCTGAATGAGTTGATGAACTTGGTAATATGGGTTAGCACCACGGCCAAAACGTGGATGGTATGACGCATGTTGGATGATCCATCGAAAAACCTGCTGTTCGGATCAGAGGACCCGGAATGGTTGTTGTTGTTCTGATCCATTTTAGAGTGCGCCGTTAATAGTCGAGCTGACACCTCAGGGCTCATTGATCGGTACGTACCTGCTTTCCCGGGGCTGCATGCAAGTCTGTGGATGTAATCTGAGGATCACGAAGGGAAACTGAAGCGCATCTGTGTGATCGGGTCCTTACCCAGGAGAACACCGATCTGATATTTGTTCGCGGTGACGATTGCGTTCAGGATGTGATTCCATGCGTCATCGAAGACGGATTGGTAATCAGCGAACTCTGTGCCTCGCAGCACGGAGTGATCGGCACCGCAAACGTGGTAGAAACCAATCTGGGGAGAACCATTCAGCTCAGGGTCAGTGACCGAGGAGCACGGGCGAAACGCGCGGGGTTTCATCTCGTAGGCAAAGGCAGAGTCCCTCGGTGGCTTTGACGTCGAGACCGAGATGGTATAACGCAGGAGCGGGAACATGACAAGTTCCCGGCAGGAGTATACTATAGGCAAAGTTGCCTATCTGGTGTAGGGATAGGGTTCACAGATACCATATGACTTACCGGAATGCGCACTGTGTTGATACCTGTTTCAGCTAGCCAGGCCCAATCACCTTCAACGATCCAATTTCGCCAATGGTCCTGCAGAATCTCTCTGGCGTGTGTTCCACGAGCGACGTCGAGATCACTTTGCCCTGGCGGGTGAGCTTCCCGAAACGGATGATCTGCAATCCACCTCTCCAACACAAACCACGAGCCTGGAAGCAGTTAGATACGAATCGCATCTGATAGGGAAGGTAGGCGACGCACCAAGGTTTACCCCCCTCTGTTTACGAAACTTGAAAAAGTCTCCCTGGGTTGGGAAGTCGCCTGGTGTCGGATGGTGACCGCCTCCGTGTCGGGAAGAGGAGTGAGGTCCAGGCTGGTCAGCCCGAGACTCAATGTGGTCAAGTTTTTCGCGGACGGTTTTTCCGAACTTGCGCAACATGGTTGTACAGCGAAGAGAGAGCTGTGCAGGAGTGCTCGTCATCTCGGCAATACTATCAGCGTGGCTCCACACAGGCAGGCAAGTCCGGCGACTTGCGAAGATGTTTTGGACGCTTGTTCCAAGGTTCGCTCGGTCCCAGTCAGTCTCAATCGTGTTGTGGGTGAGGTTTCGACGACCCTCGCGATCCCGCCGCGTCCGGCCTCGGTTGGAGTTGGACGTAGGAACGAAAGTACGACACCCCAGCTTCGAGGCGTGCTGCTTCCGTCTGGAGCGGTCCTCCGAAACCTGCGGCCCCCTTTCTCGACCGCACACTTCATCACACCCCTCTCTGCGGTCCGGAAAGCGACGCGGTGACTGGGTGCCCTCGACAGAACCGCTCCACTCGAAACACTTTGTTCTGAGGTAAACGTACATCCGGCAATTTCGTGGGTTTAATTTTGGCTTGCCGTCTTCCTTATGCACTCAAAGTGCAGCCATAGCCGCATGCACGCCGTTCTGGACCCTCTCCTTATTCTCTGGATGTGGCGCAACTCGCCAGTCAAGTTCTCGCTCGTTTTGCCGATGTTCTCGGCGATACGGAGTTCCTCGTACCCTATGGCCTGCACGCTGCTCTCCTTCTTCTCCCGCGATTCGGACAGCCTGTTGGCGTCTGTTTCCGATGAATTCCGTTGGTGGACGGTCATTGGCATCCCTCCGGGACGTCACCAGCCGCAAATCGATCCAGACAAATGGCAAGAGATGGAATGCACCCTCTTTCGAATTCGTCACACCGGACGCTGCCCAGAAGAAGCGCGTTTGGTCGGGTGACATATGAGCCGGGCGTGAACGTGTTGTGCCCTGAGCTTCTTGTACAGGGCTTCCCCCGAGACTGAAACGAGCCGATTCACCATTATGTTTATTACCAAATAACGTTACCTGTCCGCTGCGAGGGTGATGAATTCATGGTACAGCCGGAACTGTGTACAGTAAATGCATAGTGATGGTTCTTTGAAAATGGAGGGCGGAGGGGCGTCGGAGTGTTTTGTGTGTGCATTGCGCGGCGATCCTCCTCTTTCCGGCTCAACACACTTCGAGGTCTATGCGCAAAGATTTTCAGCATTCATACGACTTCTACCGTAGACAGGGGGTGAATTAAGCATTGAACATCGGGGGTGATTGTCCCTCTCCGCATTTGCAGCTGCCCTGAGGCCTGAGGAACCGACAACTCATCCCGGAGGAAGTGATCGCTGGTCTCCCCTTTCCGGCTACCGACGCGTTCTTTGGCCTCACCCCCCACGCTGCAGCCATGAGTCGGCCTCCGCCACTTACCCGGGGATTGTTATTCACGGGTCGCTACCAGGAGGCACGCTAAGCTTCACCACGAGTTTTGATGTTTCTAGACCGCGGTCTCCCTCGACCGGCGCGCCCTTACCTCAGACGACACGGACTTAAGGACACATGAAAACGTATCCCCGCCAACCGAGAGGGCGATTCCGTCAAGGGCTAGGACTTCTCCGGTTTCAATGGTTGTGATACGACTGATTTGGGGTCCCCCGCAGCCTCGGCCTAGGCTCACCATCACGATGTCCTCAAATATCCATCTTACGGAAACTTGTAACAAATGGTGAGCGAATCTGTGCACTTTTATGTGGCAGCGCTTGATTTTCCTCGGTCAATAAAAGGCTCTTGTGTCCGACACATCTGTCTCTCCTTGCATCCCGTCGTTGGACCTCACCGCGACACTACCCCCCCCCACCACACTACTCTCACGAAATGCCATCCTATCTTCGCAACCTGTTCGGAGGTCAGAACCAGCCCCCCAAGTCTCGTGGTGAATCCCCCTCCCGCTCTCGGCCAGCACCAGCCGTCGCCTACGAATACAAGCCTCTCAAGTCTGGGACTTCGGAGCCTATGCCTTCTCGGTCCGGGCGTGTCAAGAGAAGCCACTCCACCACTCGATCACACATACCCTCCCCACTCCGAGATGTAACCAACGAAGGGTCGCAGCGCCCGGCCGTACAGCGAAGCAGTTCTTCCCGGTCCCGTTCCGAGAGCAGGAGTACATCTTCAAGCTCCCACCAATCCCCGACGTCTCAATACAGCGGACCTGGCGCTGGTAAGTTTCATCCACCCCCTTAGTTTGGCCTCGCGTTGAGATTATCCCTAGGCCCGCACTACCAGATTCGTTCTCCAGATGCACCATATCTACATACCCCAACAAGCTCACGCACCGGTTCTTCTGCATCTCTCCACCCCGGGACACCCTCCGTGGCCTTCTTGCAACCGCTCTCCCGTTCCACATCTCACACCCAGACATCAAAAAAGATGCCGTCACGACCTGCGCTGAAGAGCGCCAACACCTGGACTGGAACAACGAGCAGTACGTGTATTCCTTATCTTCATCAACTCTCGTAAACCTGACCTATTGGTGTCTCAGATTCCTCATCCCACACACGATCCCATGTGACATTCCACCAACCGTCCAGCCTGCATATGCACCCCCTCTTCGCCCACTCACGTCTCCACCATGCCCCCATCCAGTACGACGTGGGCCGGACCCCATCAGCTCGAACAGTTTTGGATTGCACCACACATTCTCCAGTTCCCGCCCATACCCTTGCCCAGCCTGCTAGCGATCCGCCCACCGCGGCCCCCGATCAGCTCGTTCTTAGATCCCATAAATTCCCATGGACGATCGTCGTGAAAGCCAGTTCGATCTCTTCCTCTGACAAGAAGCTCAAGCGCTCCAACTCTCGCTCCGTCGCGGGGACTGTGATTACAAATCTGGATGTACTCTATGCGATCCACACGACCCTCCTCGCTCGCGTCACTCCTGAGGAGTGGGAAGCCCTTGGAAACGGAAGCAAGGCGCAGCGGAAGGTCACGCGGGCATACGAGAAGCGCTGCTCGATTATGGGAGGCTGGGAGGGTGGCGTCCGCCGCGTCGACTGGTTGGGCGGCAAGACGCACTTGGTTGGCATCGAAGTGGACAGGAGTAGTGGAAACAGCGTCGGCAAACTGGTTTTCGCCCGGATGTGTTGAGAGGTCCCTTCGGTTCGCATTCTATACCCCCACCTCACGAAAAGTATATCCATTCATTATCTCTGCCCTGGTCCTGCCGATGTGTTCGCGCTTGCCTCCTATATTTCTTTGGCTACCTCATCGCTGCGTATCTCGCGTTTCTCTGCGCCGGTTTGATCATGCTCCCATGGACTGTTATCTTCGGTATTAGTTTGTAAATCTTTAGTATGTACGCATATATCTCCCTCCGCCAGTCCGGTGTAACGTATCGTCACGATATCTTGAATACGAAACCCGATCATGTTACCTACGATATGTCGTGATGCAGGTTGAAAGTCAGAAGAGGTCTATCGCCACTCGTGTGAGCCGAGGAAAATGAAATTGGGATGGTGCAGCATTCATCGCCGGGTCAAAGAAGACTTGGATCATACACAGGCGTTTGTTAGCTGCTGTCCGGATTCGCCGCCTCGGAGGAAGATTGGTGTGTATTCAAAGCCAGGGATGATGCCATGATGCGTAATTCCAGGCCCTACGTCATCGTTCCCCGTCTCGTTCGTATCTTGATAACGAGCCAGAAAGGGCAAGAACTGTGGCTTCACTCAATGGCAACTATCTCGTAACGCGCCAACCACCGGTTCCAGAGTGCTGCCGCGCTCAACCCCGGCTTTCCATGAAACGGATCGTTTTCCCATAGCACTTACCACACACAGGGGTAATCTTTCCCCCTCCTCGGTCTAAACCCAGGGGTTTCCCCAGATAACGATCATGAGCTTGAATTCAACGGCGAACAATTGGACACACATGTTGAGCGTCGGATGAGTGATCCACGAGGCTTGAAGCTCGTTTCCATGAAACGAAAAAGCGATCGACCTCGATCTGGACCTCTTTGAATGTTCCTTACAAAGCCAACAAAGTAAATGTATACGCCGGCGACTGTTTCGACAGTCCATGAGGCGAAACAACACTCCTGCCTCCAGGGGTGGAATGCAGGCTGCGCGATGTAAACGTGGGAAGGGTCTCGTCCCCACCTTTTGAATGCCATTGCGTAGCGTGGGTCTGGCGCTTTGCTAGGGAGGATCGAGGGTCCCAGAGTTCAGTCCGAACCGGTCAAAGAAACTAGAGGATGTCGTGCGTCCCGTCCTTCACGAAATCAAGGGGAGAAAGCGGGACTGTCGTCGTGTGTGCTAGAGGAAAGAGGGTTAGAGTACAGCACCGGGGTTGTCAACCCGACTCGGGAAGCATAGGACCTCTTCACGTCTCGGCGCTTGTTGCAGCCTGGCGGTTACCCTATCGTTTGGAGTAACCGGTGCGCGTCGCGGGCGGGAGAATAGGGATGGAGGGAATACTGAGAGAGGAGGGATGTATTTAGAAACGATAAGTATACGACAACAAGGGGGGACCGGGCAAGCAAGACACAAAAATCGACAACCGACAAGGGAGGAGAGGTGATCACGGAGCAGGAGGGAAACCAAGAGAACAAAATACGAGGAGGCGAGCAAGTACGGGGGATTACGACAAACAGGAGTGGGGAGTGGGAATAGGGCACGGGTTAAGGATACAGAAAAGGTCCACGGCGACCACGCACCACTGAAACAAGGCAGAGTTTCCGATTCGATAGAGTCCGGTTCGGGAAGATAAGTATTCTAGATGCAACTCTGTTGCACAGACGTCAGTTCTGTGACCAAGAAGGCTGCGCGGAGTCGGAGATGTATGACGGGCAGAGGGCAAAGATGTGCCAACGGAGTTGAGGGGGGTTAACCCTCAAACTCTGGGAGAAAGATGGACGATCCATCTGTTTGAGCCATCGTTGGTCCTCGTAAGGCCGGTGAAGAAGACGCGGCCGCAGAGAAGGTCGAACCTTCTCATGCTGTCACTGCCCGGGTGCCCTTGGGTACGGGCCTGGAGGTATTGTGCGGCGGTAGCCATTACAGGCGGTGGAAGTGCCTTGCACTCCTCCCTCGTCGCGACCTGGCTGAGCCAGAGACCGAGGGTATTTATGATATTCGACACAGTCACCGGGTGAGGAAAAGGATGGCCATGCATCATAGCCCCCGAAGGGATGCCACCGACTTGGATCTCCGCGCCAAGATCGGGGATGAGAACGGTGACAAACGGAACTGGCGTTTGGAACGCAGATTCCTCAAGCGTCGTGGTCTTGAAATTGGTGTAATTTGGACGCACAACAAGTTCTCGTGGTGGACGCGTGACATTGAAGTAAATGCACGGTGCAGGGTTGTGTGCAAGAATTGGATGCAAAACTGGGGCAGATCGTACCCGCCTTGACGCGTTCTCCGGGCTCTCGGGGGGTGTTGCTAGACCGTCTGTTCGAGCGTTAGCATATATAACGCGTCTTGACGCGAAGAAACGGAAACTTACTGGTGTGGTACCTCGGAGTGCCGGGTGCAGAAAGCGGAAGTGATACTGTACCCATATATGGTGTCAATGGCTGAACTCCGCCACCATTGAAATTGTTGCCGGGTGTGGCAGGCGATGGTGGCAAGGTGGAAGTGCCAATGGTTGGCGTGCGGGGTAAGGACACCGTCGGCGAAGAAGTATGGTGAGACCAGGCACCCGAAGAGCTGCCCCCGTTCGAGTTGCTCGCGGTCGAAGCTGGGTAATACATTTACGCAACGCGAAGCGGGGGGGTAAAAGAGTAGCGAAGAGTAGTGGGTGAGGAGAAGAGGGGATGAGGAATTCCAAGGCAACCGTCGTGGTTCTTATACCGCACCCTGTCCCGCCCTATCGCGGCGAACAATCAACCAGGCGGCCATTGACCGACGCTTTTCGTCGGTCGAGTTTGATGGGATCGTGCCGTCCGCATGTCGGGACTTCCTCATTAGGAAGTCGGCGGTGATCTGTGGCGTCGGCATCGGGATACCCGGCCGCGGTTGAATTGACGACATCGTGCAAGATGGCACTAAGATATCGATTACTATTACTACCAGTACAAGGGCGACATTATAAGGCAACATTTACTAGCAATAATTAACCCCCACCACGGAACCCTGTAAAAATAAAAAAGATCCTAACTCATTCAATCAGTCCCGCCTCAACGAGTCGGTCAAGGTCGGACGGCGCGTTACGTTTCGGCGCATCAGTGCCTGATGACTTGCCTCCCGCCAACTTCTTTGATCCGGAGTTAGATTTCCCTCCCCTTTGCCCCATGGGCTCCCCCGACACACCCTTATATAGGAATTTGATCTCCCGGAGGTCATCGGTGGCTTGTGCCTTCAACCAAGCCGCACTGTCCGCCCGGTGCGCCAGGCAGTTCGGTTCCGTGTACCCACCCAAGTCCCCAACAAGATCATTCTCCCCTGCGGGTACACCCGCCATCCTCCGACCATCACGCCATAGGGAGCCGTTATTAGTCTTCTGGAGAATCTGAGTAATATCCAGACTCTCCCCCGGTGGAATCGGATCCGGATGGGATGGGGTAACACAAGGCATGTCTACCTCCTTGCGTAACACCTTGTCTACGTCGACCGCCGAGAACCAGGCTACGCCCTGGGGCAGGTCATCCATGCCCAGCTTGAACGCGAATAGACTCCGGGTCCAGAGGTTCGCAATCTGTAGCGCCAGAGCGGCGCGGTGTTTGTCCTCTTCGGCAACGAGATATCGGAGTTCGTCATGAACGGAGATCAGGTATCGCGCGTTGATGTCGTACTTCGTGATAAGGTACTCTATTGATACGATCAGGAGGTGGAGGTAGTCGACACCCGATGACTGAACGGCCCAGTTGATCCTGGAAGGCATGTAGTCCTTCCCGTACTCTGACGGAAGGTGTTCCTTCGACAGGGCGTAAGTGATACCGCAGCCCAGAGCCGGAGTGTTGGGATGGTCGGAGATCGCAATCTCCTCGAGCTTGTTGAAGACAAAGCTCTCCGTCCCACCATACCAGAACTTCCGACCAAAGTGCTTGTCATGGTGGGTGTTCTTCCCCTTGGTCGACGCGTAAAGTTGGTCGGCGAGTTGCTTGGCTTGGGCAGATGTCATGCTGGGGTTCGACTGTAGCAGGAGTAACACAGCGTGCTTCCCTCCGGCTCCATATATTCGTGAATAGTTGAATACCTTCGCTTGGTTCCTGGAGATCCCCAAGATGTCCGCGGTTTTCGAGTGAAGATCGGTCTTCGCCGCCTTGGTCCCCTCCAAAGTCATCCAGCCGATCGCGGTAGCGCCATGAACACCGAACTGAGCGTCACCCATGACACTCGAGATCCACAACTCCTCCGAATCGACATCGGCCCCGACGATCGCGTAGCCATCGGGTGCTTGAACCATCGACTTGAGTTCTGAACCGACACGATTCTTCTTTGCGTTGCTAGCGGTAAGCCAGGTCTTCTCTATGGCTCTACGTGTCACCGTCCCCATGGTTACCACCTGAGGGAGGATGACGCCCCATTTTCGCTGTTCAGAGCCCACTGGGAAGCCCAAGTCACGGGAATCGTTTTGCCAGATCACCATCTGCTTTAGGACGCGGTCCCGAGCGCTAATCCAGTAGCTACACTGGGCGTTCAAGTCTAGCGCGTCCTTCGCTGTAGCATCTGGACTCGTCATGGTACCGTCCTGGGAATATGCGATGAAGGTCTTCGCTAGTGGGTTCCCGACGTTTGCCTTCTCGCCGTCCTTGTGGGGTAGTTTGTAGAAGCAGAAGGATGGAATAGCGGATTCCCCCCCTGTCTTTGAGGTAGGTAGTTGTTCCTTGTTCACGGCCGCGAACCCTGCGTCTTCCTCCTTCTCGAAGGTAAGGGCTTTGGTCCGGCTTGTGAACTCCCCGTTTGCAGGGACACGAAATGTCCACCCGTGTTCCTTTGACCGGAAGAGTGGCCAGCCTTGCCAACTGAGTTTGAGCAGGAGGGGTGAGAAGCGAGTGCGTATTGTGATATCGACGGTCCCACGGGGTAAATCCTTCTTCGGTGCGGTAAGATCCCAGTACCACTTTGGCCAAAGAACGGAAGGTAGCTCGGGCCTTTTGACTTTCTCCGGCCTTCGCACAGACCAGTCCAGCCGAGAAAGCCAAGGATCTGATTCGTGGGACGAACGATTGAGGAGAGCGGCTTCGGCTAGTTTTATCAGTGACTCCCGAGTGGTATCTGATCGGTCGCCCCTCGCTATGGCTTCGGCGAGGGATGTATTGTTGGAGGTGAGCCGACCAGACTTCAAGTGAGGCAGGCCCTTCCTGGGGGTGAGCAAGCCCACAACTTTACCCTTCGAACCCAACGACGGAAGTGGGGTGATTTGTCCATCGACGATTGTATGCCATCCATGCTCCTCGGAGTAGGCCACAGGTGCACCGTCGAATGCGAGATTGAGCACGAAAGGGACGATGGTCTTGAGTGGGTGGGGTTGAAATGGATTTGAACGTAGCATTTTGAACCATTTCGGATGCTGTGCCTCAGATCCAGCTCCTTCGTCCAATTTTTTAGGGTCCTGTGCATAAACGGTTAACCCTGAATCGAAACGGGGTAACCAGTCCGCATACCTGTTCACGAACGATACCACGCGATTCTTTCACGATCTTGGGCGTCCAATCCAGTTGCTCTAACCAGACATCCCCTTTCCAACGGTCGCCTACCATGAGCTCCTTTGCTTCGTGCGCGAGTTGCACTAGCCGTCCTTTCACATTTTCCTCCAGTTCCCTGTACGTTTTCTCAGCGTTCTCGATGTACTTCTCCCACGATTCGTTCACCGTTAAGAAGCTGGAGCCCATAGTCAAGATACCGGCAAACGACACAGGATTGGGGCAGGCTTTCAGGAACGCAGGGAGGACGCGTGAGAAGACAGCGTGAGTGACGTAGACGTCGTTACCGCAGTAGTTGAGATAGTCCTGGATATTGTCCAGGAGATCCTTGCGGGAAAGGACCAAGAAGTCGTCCCGAATGATTTTATCCATGTTGATATCGCAATGGAGCCTGGCCACGTCCGCAAGCGAATTCCCAGACGTGAGGTCCTCCCACCGTTTTGAAGAGGCTTCGTCGACGCTGGCTTCGTCTGCTTGTAGGAGAGGTAAACTCTCTTCCATATCCAAGCGAAGTTTCCGCAACTCCTCCTTCACTGTCTCGTCGACCCCTTCCTGATCCAGGACCTCGCTCTCCTGGAGAAGATTTTCCACCGCTTCTATTGCCTCTACACGTCGTTCCTCCTCCTTTTCCTTCGTCTTACGGTGCTTCTTCCATGCAGGCCGTTGGTGGGAGGAAATACCCTTGACAGCGACGTGAAGGGCCATCGTGTCGATAAACCGCGATTTGGTACCCTTGAGGGAGTACTCATCGGCGATACGGCTTCGGTCGTACGAGACGTTATGACCGACGACTACACGATGCATATCTGGGTTGCCGAACGGGATTAGGTGTTCCGGGTCCTCAGATTCACCCAGTAACCAAGGGGATATCCAGGCATACCACGCATCTCCGGACACAGCACAAGCCATGATGGCATAAGGGTGACAGTTGGGTAAACCTTCGATGTCGAATGAGAGGGCCGCATCGTCCGGATGGTCTACGGGGATGTGATAACTTGAACCGTCATCTTGATAAACGTACTTTGTCCAACCAGATTGTAGGCTCCAGTAGTCGGGCTTTGGGGGGAGAGAGGTGGAGGCAAAGTCGCGCGCAAGGCCCAGCCAGGGTTGGGCAGCAGCAGCGCCGAGTCTGTGGAAGTGTTCATCGAGATTCTTGCCCTGTAAGGGAGGGAGGGTGAAGGAAACATTCGGTAGAATGGAGCCTTGGCTGGGATCAAGGCCGTGAGCAGTGAGATGATCTCGAGCGATTTGGATGTATGCCCCATCTGGAGGGGGGAACGTAGCATTCTTGAAGACTTGGGAATGGACATGCCGCGAGAGCAACTGGACCCCAAGTTCATTCCGTTTGACTGTGACCCGTTTGAGGAACAGCCTTTCGGGAACAATACGTGGTACTCACCATACGGTTCATCCACTACCACCTCTCCCTTGACCCTTTCCTTGGCTGGAGGCCTTGAAGCCCTTTGCGGGACACCCTTCACCTTCTGCGCGTACGACGACGGCGGCGTGTGGATTCGTTTCACATTATCGAGCCTCGAAGACCTGGTATAGACTCGATAGAGCATCCCAAATCTGAGGCCGGACTGCCGGGGATGAGCACCGTGCGCGTGTTTTACGCTGATGTGCTGACGGAGAGGGGGATGAAGAACTTGAAGTCCGTCCGATCACAGCCGCCCACTATGACGAGGACCCACTCATACTTCTGAACCGCTTCAGCTGAATCTCCTGGAACGGGGGCCGACCCCTGCAGAAAATCTGCACCGAAACTCTAATCTCGGGAGGTTTGGGTTGGTCCCGCCACGCGTGGCCCAAGTAACCATGGCCACCCCCACTTCTACGTGGACCCTCAGTTCCACGGCCACTCGGCGTCTCATTATCTCTTTGTCCAAATCCCAGTCTGGATGACCCGTTATCCACCACCACAATACTATATATAACGGCTGCTCGGGGAAGTGGCCAGTAACTCTCCCCCGCAATAAACTCTGACACTCGCAAAATCCCCACCAATTCCACACACCTTCACACATCCCGGCGGCCCTTTCCGACGATTCAACTGCCCAGCCTCCGTACTCCTAGGGGACCTCGGAAGGCAGCTTAACATCAGGTATGATTCTCCCACCTCGCCTGTTTACTCCTTCAAACGAACACGATCTTCCAGCAATGACCAATTCGGCACGATCGGAAGCCAAGTCCAGGGCAAAAGCAGATGGCGGGCGCGTAGACCCACAGAACGTGCAGAATATACTCAGGTTTCGAGCGAGTATCTTAGCCCTCGACCCACGTGCCAAGTTCTTTGTGGACGGGAACCCTCTCAAAGTCATTCACTCGAAATGTAGCGGGCAAAGCACGCAAAGGGCTGTAAATGACACATCCCATTTCAGGGAACACATTAGTGTTTGCCAAGGACCGTATACCTCCAGCGATGACAGCAGTTCTCTCAAGAGCTCCCTTCGAGGCGGCCCGGCGCCGTCCACCCACCCGACCACACTCACTCCAGCCAAATCAAGCCAGCTACCCTGCCCTGGTTTCAGTTTGGAGAAGCTATTTGGAAAGGATTACAAATCCCTTCTAGACCATGAACGCGAGCAAGTGACCCGTGCGGCGGAGGTGGCTGGTTTCCTCTGGCTCAACTCCAAAGACAGGGGTTCTGTCGTTTCCATGTCGTGTTTGAAAAGGAGTCCTTCGTGCCACGAGCCTCTGCAACCTTGCCAAAATTGCCTGAGGGTCTTGGAACTATCAAACTTCAAAGGCACTCTTCGCCACGGAACCCCCAGGCCCAACAATCAGAGGTTCTCGCCGTGGCAGCGGCTAAACGCAAAGACGACTGCTGCTGGGGAGGGCCGGAGGGCTACGAACGTGAGCCAACCTCGTGGCCCACCGTCTCCCACTTTCGCTGGTAACACCGCCTCTCTAGTGCCGATAGACCAACGTCAACGAACCCGGGGGTCACAGTGAGATGCGGTGGTCAACACCACAGTGCCACTTATATACACAAGAGAAAAAACCACGACAGGTAACAACACAAGATATAGCACACATATAACACCATCGCGACCGCCCCGCCCCCAAGCCGCGCCTCTTGCCGCCTTCTCCTTCCGCCCCTTCATCGTTACATAGCTAGCCCCAGTGATCCAACTCGGCGTACCATCCCGTCTCATACTCAGGACCCTGCCATGAACGCTCGGATGATAGGCCTTCTGTTGAATGTCAACATACTGCCACACCCCACCATGTTGGTAGAGCCAAATCTGGCGAATCTCTGTAGCAATGTTCGTGTGCACGTAGAGGTCGCCGACCGTGGGCTCGTGAACGTTTGGAGGAGCGTCGATATTCCTCATGGAGCGCGCACTGTACCAGGTGGTAGAACCACCCTGAAAGAAGCGCGATTGTTTTACAGGAGTGAATGAGAAAAAGTGTGCGGTGCTTGTAGACGCAACGTTCGCCGGCGCGCTGGAGGAGCTGGGTTGAATTGCATCCATGTCACTTCAAGTTGAGTGGGGTGAGGTCAACCGTCACTGCCTGGGGAAACAATGGTCGCGACGCAACCTACCTCTGTTGTTCGTCCACAGTAGACAGGTTCTCCCTCACAACTTGCATGACTGACCCCATGATCAGGGGATTAAGTTCATGGGCGACGCAAATCGACTCAACAGTCGACTCGATAGTCGCCTTGTTCCGTAGAAGCGCGAGGATGACATCGTGAACCATGGCCAAAGGGACGTCCATGATGAGGGGCGTCGGTGAACGTGCGCGTTCTGAAGGGGCGCGGTTGTGTTGGGGTTCAGGGTGTATCTGTGAGTCCGAGGAACCAATTAATACTTCCTCGGGTTCTCCGGATTCTTCAGGAGGTAATTCATAGGGACTGTAAGTGGGCGACTCCGTCGGTGACAGTGAAACTTTGGGAAATTGTAAACACCGACGCCTCCTGAATGGATTATCTGGTCTTTGAAGTCACATTTCCGTTCTGATCGTAACTCCAGCGATGGGTCGAAACCCTTCTGTGGCTGTAAGGCTGGAACTAGTATCGTTAGATTGGCCCGTTAGCAAACTGATGGTGAGACCAGGTGCTCACCTGTGCTCCAAGTCTTGGTGTGGCACGAGAGGTAATTGGGGGATCTCGAGGCATCGTAGTGTGCAAGTGTTGAGGCGAGTTGGGTATCGTGGCCCATTGCGAGTTGTCCTTTTAACCCAGTCTCTTTGGTGACAATGATCTCTTTGAGCGTCACGGCGGGGGGAGAGGGTGTCACGAATCGCGTTCCAAACTGAATTGGGAGACACGCTGATCAGACACGTTGACCACATCGACAAGTCCACAACAAACGTCAAAGAGATCTTGATATCTCGCCGCACAAACACGACGCGGCGTCCCACCCGGTGGGGACCAACTGCCCGACCAGTTGGATCGCAGTTAATTATTCTGGAAGGCCAAAATTCTGTCTTAGTTATGGCATGTCCCACATATTGGAGTCCCGTTACAGGGGTGGTATCATGGAAAGCATACATGTGCTACAATAAGATGTCAGGATATCCAAAGGACAGAAGACTAACGCACGACGCACACCATCTCAAATACGTCACCCATCACTAGACTTTATTCACAAACAGTATCCTGTAACGGCGCACTGCTAACACAAGATCCAGCGTCCTCACCCTCCCCCCTGCATCGCGTCGCGGAATTTAACTCAGGCAAAATGAGAGATTGACGAGCTAATTGGAGGCAAGGGGTCGTTCGGTGGAGCAGTATGTTCATGGTAAGCTTATTGCTGTACGGGATGATGTCGAAGGGGAGGGGGCTACCCTGGGCCGGGGGATCTGGATGGAGCAGGTCCAAATGGCAGGCGTAGATGAGCTTAGCAGTTGGTATAAGAGGGGGGACTGCGCCAAACATGGAAAACAGCTAGACATACAGATGTTCAACGTGCATCCGACCGTCAACAGAGTAAATGCAGTGATACCTGACCACAGAACAACACATATGCACCACACGGCGTAGTAAAGGTGTCGGCGCTAACCTGTAATGCCCAAAAGAAGTCGAGACACATAAACAGGCAGTATATAAATCACTTATGGTTGTGGTCGATGGTACGCCTGGATGGCGTTAGAGTTGGTTAACTAGGCATCTGCACCAGCGAAAACGTACCACGCACGCCTCGCGAACATCCACGCACACTTCGCGAACACCCAAGGTATACGCCACCCCCTCCGCGGTTCAATGTCCCTTCCCGGCAAACTCGAAAGTCCGCCATAATGTGGGGCCGCTCTCTGAACAGAAAAAGGGAGGGAAAACGGGACGATACCCAAGAAGCCAAACCAGCCCATGTATATAGGAATCACCGAGGTGACTGTGGTATAGAGAAACTTTGCCAACCACGACCAGAACGTCAAACCTCCGCCCCCATCGAACACCTGGCTCGACATCCCGAGGGTAATGCTCAGCACAAGCGGCAAAGGGGCAGAATCAGGATCCTGAATGCACGGGTGGTGCGGCGATAGGATTGAATCCTCTTGTAGATACTGGTTTTCATCCCGAAAAGGTCGCAGGCAGAGGAGACTATCAGGTACACCATGAGAGGGGGCGAGGTGACAGTGAGCGCGTATTGTACGTCGTTGTAAGACAGCTGATGGCGACCGATGGTCGACAGTGCCGAAAGAAGGATGGGGTATGACTGGACGAGAGAGGCTCTGATTCCTGTACCAATGCCCTCGGGAGACCAAGTCACCAGGATTCCTGGAAGCAAAGCGAATGCAATGTTAATCCTTTGTTTAAGGTGAGATCCGAGCAAGCGCTTAAACCCACGCGAGCAAAAGCTGACGACGATATCTGGAATCAGTGAGTCCGGGGCCCGGAGGCAAGTATCCACGGTGGGACCAGGACTCAAGTACTCACTTGCCGCGGCGGCTGTGACGCCAGTCATGTCAACATTCGAGTTGCATGCGTCAGGATCAACCTGCGCGTCACACGGTCCGGAGAACATCTTTTGTAAGAGGAGCGCGTTGCACAGAAATGTGCCCATGCCTTCGTTATATGCGGCTGGAGAGTACGCAACGCGGCGGCCGCATGGTGCGAGGAATGAAACAACAAGGTCGGAGCTGTGCTTCAGGGGGCGTCATATGGTGGGGAGCCGGCTTGGGCGTCGGGTGTAAAAAGCAGAAAAAGGAACCGACTCAAACGCGACGGAGGGTTCTTGGAGCGCGATGATGAGCTAGTTGTCGCCGACACGATCAGGGAGAAGGAGACGGAGGAGCGATTTACTTTGTAGTATACCGTCATGTCGCTAAGATTAGGCGTGTAGTCCACATGGGGCGACTCAATTCAGAGGTGTCCTCCAGCTCCCCCTCCTCTGAATTTGAGACTAGATTCCAGCCTACTGGTGTGACAAGTTTCGGATTCTCGCCGGCGCGGTGGGTGTAGGGGGGAACCGGGGGCCCACTGGTCTCCCCACCCAGCCCCTCGAACTCTTGGCCCTCGCAAACAACATGATATAGGGTTGAAAATTAGTACGAAATACACTTAGTACCGCTACCAAACACAGACACCGAGAAGGTGGTTGAAAATGCAAGCTGCGAATGTTTTAAAACAGAATTATCGATCAGTCCACATTATTAACTTAAATCGGTTCCAAAGCAAATGCTCCTCCCGGCCCAAGGGAGGGATAGTCAAGGTAGGTGTTTTAGACGGTCATATCGTCCAATGATAGACCTCGCCGCTTCCACATGTTGTTGATACCAAGGGTTTCACAGCAATTCTCCTTCTTCTCGAAGGTCCGCCTGTTTGTCTGGTGGGCGGCATGTTTCTGGGTGTTCCGGAGCGGATCAGCGTTGAGGCCGAAGGAGTACAGGTGTGGAAAAGACTTACTATACCCAACGAGACCTTGATTCCCACCGGGGGTGGAGTATACGTCTCCAGCTCGGAGGGTTGGCCTTCGATCAGCCGGACAATATTCCTAACAGCATGCTCCGCCTGACGAAGGTACGTCAGCCGAGGTACCACAGGAGGTGGCGGGTCACTTACCTGGCCCCAAGCTGCGCTGCCAGATTTTAGGGCCCCAAAAGCATCGGCCGCATCCCCGATGACAAAAATTTGTGGGTACTCGGAGAGCCGGACCTCTCCATTATCTGCCTTAATCCCAAGTTGAAGGGAAGGCGTGACGTACGCCGCAGAGCCACTCTTGTAGTTAATTGATTCGGGTGACAGCACCTCCAAGAACGAGGTGTTGTGGGTCTGGCCTGTACAGAAGAGCTACAAAGAACGTAAGGGCCAATGATTGATGAAAAGCTATGGGAGGCGCACGATTAGGTCTGCATTGATCTCCCTACCATCCGTCGTCCTGATCGTGGCGCAGGCATCCTCTGGTCGGATGACTGGAGGTGGTAGGATAAAAGAGGGAAGGTGTGGAGAAACGGGGGGAGGGGTGGAGCATGGGCTCTCGAACAGGTCCAGCATTGAGGACGCCGGCGAGAGATCAGGAGTGCTGGCACTTCCAACCGTCGATGTGCCGCATGGGTAAGGACTGGAGGGAGGGGTCTTGAGGGAGTCCAGGTCTATTCTGGTATTGAGCAAGGTCCGGACGTTCATCTCGCGGAGCCGGTCCATAACTGGCGCATGCAGCCCGTGAGTAACCGAGCGACTGGGAGGGGTCATAAGGAAACGGTACCTGCGTCGTGCATCCATTTGTCAAAGCGGGGCAGTAGTTGGTCTCGGGAGTGGACAAGGGCAACTTCTTTGTTTGGGTATACGTCTGCTATATCAGTGGCAAACTCTGTGGAAGGGTCAGGAAGGTTTGCAACGGCAGGTCGTTGCTCGCAAACTCACGGACACCGAGAGCACCACCGCCTATGACAAGGACCGAAGTCGCAGCCTTTATCCTGTGGTGGGCTGTCCGCAGCCACTGCCGCGACTTGGGCTTGGAACCGTCGTGCTCGTCGTCCAGAAGGAGGGACTCTTGTGAGGGATTCGGTGTCTGTGACGCTAGGTGAGCTCCGAAAGCTCCATCCGGCGAGGGGAACTTACCCCAGGGCCGATGGATCGACTGGGCGACCAGATGTTTATAGGGGCAGGGAGGTGTGAACCCAGCGCGTAGACGATGTAGTCGAAGTCCACGTATGAGGGAGCTTCCACGTCACAAGGGCGGGTGGACAGTCGGGTGAAGTTGACCCGATGAGCCTCGATGGACGTAACGTTGGCATGAATGAAGTCATGACACTGCACCGGCTCCGGTAGGTCGGTAGCAGGGGCGCAGCCAGGGCAGGCCGTTGGCTTGAACAGCTTCGTGTACGGGATGACTAAGCCAATAAGTCAATTTTGTCAGACCGCAGTTAAGGTTTGTTGGAAGTCACCCACAAGCTTTGTGGTCATGGCCCCGCAACACAGCCAGACGTGGTAGGGTATACAGGTCTAGTGGTGGTCGAATTGAGTTTGGGTGCCGGGATCAAAAGAAGGGAAAAAAGTGATTCAACGCGATTGACTCACGGTTGAAGTGTCTAGGGCGTTCAAGTAAATCCACAACGCGCAGGAGATGAGGGGAAGAGTAATACGTACGTGTTTCTTTCAATGACGAGGACTCTCCAGCCCTCGGGGAGTTTTTCCACGAGCTGGTGAACTGCTCTGTGACCTGTGTGGAGGGTGTGAGGTGGTGTGAGCCGGGTGAATTCGGTACACGTGGCGGATTTTGGGCTTGCCAGCGTAGGATGCGCCGAGAACGACGACGGTCTTTGTTGGCTGATGCATTGGGGGTGGAGCTAGGGGGAAGGAGGGGAGGTATAACTGGGCCGAAAACGTAAACCGACAATAGGTGCAGTGCGATGGGGCGCGGTCACGGACGCGGACTGATTTTCTTATCTGATAAAAAAAGCTGCCGTTCATGTGATCCGATCTCTTCCGACGGGCTGCCAGGGACTGTCCGACTGGTCCGACGGGGGAACCTTGTCCCACGTGGTACGGCGACAATTGTAATCTGGCCAAGCCTGGTCCGATACCGGTCTGTCAGGTGTCTTTGGTGCGCATTCGTCCTTGGAATTTCACGAATGAAGAAAAAAATAGGTCGCCTATTCCAGACGTCGGTACGCGTGTGGTCTGGGGTGTGATTGAAGCTCCGCCGCTTCTTTTGATCACCATGGAAGTCCACCATCTTATCTGATAAAACCCATTACCTTCCCTCACCACATAAGCCTCTGGTCCGTTCTGCCACAATGTCTGGCTCCTACGGTACCTTCCCCACCCCAGGCTCCTCCACCATGACTGCCCCGACCCCCAGTGACGCCAAGTCCACCGATTCCAGCAAACGAACTACCTCTCTTGATAACCAACCAGACCTTGCTCGCGTGACCTCGCATTCGGACGAAACCGCCGTCGGAGAACAAGATATTGGCGTCACGCGTATAGAGGCTCTCCACCGTGTCTTTGGCTCTGGCAAGGGGAAAGCTCCGATCTGGCTGTTTTACGTCTCGATCGGTCTCATTTCATACGCCTATTCCCTCAGCTCCAACACCGTTTCAAACTTCTTCTCCTTCGCCACCTCAGCGTTCGGGAAACACTCCATCCTGGGCACCGTCGAGGTCGCCATCTACGTCCTCGGCGCCGTTGGTGCGTACGACTTCCGTCCCCGTATCAATTTTCGGCTCCCTCTGGCCCCCGAGCTCACGCGTGGCTCTTCTTTGACTCACAGCTAAGCCATTCATTGCCAAACTGTCTGACACCACTTCTCGCCCAACTGCGTACTTGATTTCCCTACTATTCTATGTCCTGGGGTTCATCGTCGTCGCTTCCGCCCAGAGCGTCAATGCACTCGCGGCTGGTATGTTCATCCAACCATTATAGCACGTGGCGCGACTCTGTGTTGACCTGCGTTCTACCTAACAACAGGTGAACTTCTGTACACAATTGGTAATACTGGTATAGATTTGATTACCGACATCCTAGTGGCGGATATCTCTCCATTGAAATGGAGGGGTTTTATGACGGCCCTTCCGGCTTCTCCATACATAGTCAATGCATTCATCTCGTGAGCGCAATCATTTGCTTACCCGCACGCGACTAATGCGCAATGATAGAGGGTACATCGTTAACGGTCTTGGAGAGGATGGTTGGCGGTGGGGATACGGAATGTTTGCGGTAGCTTTCTCTGAGAACAAGCACCAGTCCTTCGGCTAATCCTCTCTGCCTAACTCCGCAGATAATCATGCCCACGGTCATGGCGCCCGCCTTGATGGTGCTTTTCTGGGCGGACATCAAGGCAAAGAAGTTGGGTGTCCTCTCGATCGCCGCCTCCTCCTACGTCGGACGCGTCAAGAGCGAGGAACGTCTCACCTGGTGGCAGCTCGCCAGGAGCTGGTGGGTTCAAATTGACGCCGTTGGTCTTATCCTCCTCGGTGCCGGATGGGCTCTGGTCCTCCTTCCCTTCACGCTCTACAAAGGTACCAAGGGTGGGTGGGAAAACGGTAGGACGCTTTTGCATTCACCTCCCTCGTGACTTGATACGACCCATCCCTCAGATTCTATCATCGCCATGCTCGTCGTTGGTGGCGTCTTGCTTGTCTTTTTCGTCGTTTACGAGACGAAGTGGGCTGAGCACCCACTGATGCCTCTCCGAGTGCTCAACCGTACCTTCCTGTGTTGTGTGATCATTGACGTCTTTTATTTCCTCTCCGGAAACCTGCGCTCGACCTTCTTCTCTAGTTGGGTGTATGTCGTCAAAGACTGGTAAGGTTCCCAATCAAACATACTGGGGTAGTGATACTCACTTGCGATGCCCAGGTCTACGCAGAACTGGGTGTTCTTCAATAACACCACCACTGTTGGTCTCTGTGTATTCGGTTTGCTCGCCGGCGCCATCCAGCGCGCGACCCACCGGTACAAGGTAATATTCGGATCAGCCTCAACCCGATAAAAGGAGCTTCCTCACCTCTTGCGTAGTACCTCCAAATATTCGGTTTGGGCGTTAGGATAATCGCCCTTGGTCTTACATTCTACGCCCGCGGCAAGAACGCAACGTATGGCACTGCACCTCCTAAGCGTTCTCGATTGTTGATGAGATTTTGTGCAGTGATGCCGCGCTCGTCTGGACCCAGATCCTCATTTCACTTGGTGGGGCATTCAGCGTGGTTGGCTCCCGTGTAGCGACCCAAGCTTCCGTACCTCACCAGGACATGGCCACTGTCATTGCTCTGTTAGCGCTCTGGACAAGGATCGGGGGTGCCATCGGGAGCGCAATTGCCACCGCCATCTGGAAGTGAGTGGCAACCGCTCATCTCGCGCTGAGGCCATGTAGTCTGATGTGAGTTCGGGCAGTGAGAAAATGCCGAGGAACTTGAACAAATACCTGAGTGATAAACTCAGTGCGGCGGAGATTCTCAAGATCTTTGGGTCTATCAGAACTGCCAGAACGAGTCCGCCAGAGATTAGGGCTGGCGTCATCAAGGCGTACGACGATACGATGTACGTTATGTACCTGCCCGCGCTAGTCCTGTGTAAGTTTGGTTCCTTCCCAACTTTTTGACTGACGAGTCTGATGGTGCACAGGCTTCGTTCCCTTCTTCGCCGCCTTCTTCACCAAGAACTTCTTCCTGGGCGACACCCACAACGTCATCGAGGGCAAGAAAGTCATGCCAGGTTCCCAGGACGCCTTGATCACACCTGGCGACCAGGAGACAGCAAGGACCGAGGCTCCAACCCCAGACGGTCAGGACCCCGACATCAAGCGACGGGCTGAAGGTAATTAAATCGAGGTGGTGTTGCTTGTACCCCTTATACCTAGCAGTTCTTACTAGATTTAGAGCAGCGGTGAGGGCTGTCGCCCGATCGCCAAGCGTTTACCCCGATGGCCGGGGATTGATGAAACGAATTTCTTGGCATCCGCTTCGGTATTTGCCGTTGCCGGATTGCTCGGAGCCGCTCGGAACTTCGGAGGGACCCGCGGCTTAGCAATACAGTACACAGCCCTTTGGAAAGGTTCTCGAATGCCAAGCCAGATGCTTACCCAATTCGGAACGGGATCGCCTCATACGAACAAGCACAGCGAGGAAGAAATCGGAATTTGGAAAGGATGACGGTGAATCTGCCAGTAAATCGAGAAAATAATGTCAGGTGATTGACAGGTGACGTTTATTGCACGTGTTTCTCGGGGCAAAGCTCTTAGCTCTTCCAGGAGGCTGTGATGCGGGTCGGGAGGAGTTGTAATGTCCAATCACACGCGTGCTTCACTCACTGCCCCCGGGGCCGGTGCAACCTATAATTCCGCACACGCCAGCATCGCCATTCCCGTTTTCCCCACTCATCCATGGTGTACGTTCCCGGCATAACCAAGACTCTCTATCGTCGCAAAGGTGGTGGAGGTAAGGGAGGTGGAGGCGGCGGCAGTGGAGGCGGCAAGTCTGGCTCCAGCGGCGGTTCCTCGTCTGGGGGTGTAAAGACTCGAAATGACTTTACGGGGCTCCCGGCCGGAAAGTCCTCGGCAACGACGTACGGCAAAGGCGGAGGCCCAGTCTCGACCATTCAGTCGGGCGCCTTTGCCGGAAGGACCGTTGGTGGTGGAAGTCGAGGTGATGTGTTTGGAAACAGGTTCGTCCGAACAATCCTTTACCACCCGATGAGCTCCTTTTCGAGCATCGTGAAATGCTTTGCCTGCAAACAGAAAGTACGGGAGTGGATATCCTGGGTACCCTATCGGCGTAGCTGGGTACGGGTTCCCATTCTTCTTCTGGCCTTTGGCTTTTGGCGGCACCTATCTCTACGGTGCACAGTACATCCACGATAACGAGGTGAGCACACCTCGCTTATTTTAGTTTTGTGAATGCTCACGATGTTTCA
>Ga0307516_10002403_pt1 | contig 25062 bp, 10 predicted proteins | sample 19_EM_MG_FD_203310 | JGI IMG/M metagenome (GOLD analysis project Ga0307516, IMG submission 203310) | Populus trichocarpa ectomycorrhiza microbial communities from riparian zone in the Pacific Northwest, United States - 19_EM | ecosystem: Host-associated > Plants > Roots > Unclassified | place...
CCTGCTCTGGTAATTTTTTGCCCCCCCCCCCCCCCCGCGCAGCGGTCCATGGTGCCTGGCGGCCCCCGCGCCGGGAAAATCGGCGAGGAAATATGTACGTTCCTAAGCCGGCCAACCCGCCCGTCCGCCCGCCGCTGGGTAGGGGCTTCAGTGGCCCAGAGTGAGACACGACAGTATGCGCACATGTCTCTGTCTTCATCCGGGACACAGAGTGCTCCTGTCCGCGGGACGATTGGACGAACTGGAATGAATGTAGGTACGTCTGTATCTACCTTCCCCACACCACACGATACGTCGTCCGATAGGGCGCGCCATCGTGGCCGGCGAATATCGATCGCCAGCGGACTCTACAGCGGAGCAGCAGCAGGAGCAGCAGAGCGCCATGCCCGGTGATTCGCGCGGATACACACACGGGACCGAGAGTCGATCCGATTGCACCATCCAATCCAGCCAGCCAGCCTCCCCTCCCCCCCGCTCCCCGCGCGGGCCGGCCGGAGGATTACTCAAATCAATCGAAGTTGATTTGAGTCGATATCGAAACATCACGTCACCGGAGAGAGGACGGACAGGACAGCACCGGCCCTCTGGAACGTTTCGAACGCCCCACTAGATCGCCAGCCAAGGCGGAGAAGCAGGCGGGCACGCGCGGGCAAGTCCACCTACATACATACATATGTAGATACACCGATCACTGCGCTCCAGCCAGCCCCGGCGCACGGCGGCCGGCAATGCACGCGGTAGGCAGGCGGACATGTGCTTTCCGGATGCCGCCGTGGTTGGAACGCCGATTGCTGGTTGCCCACTCTGGCTGCTCTTCTGCTGCAGATAACCCAATCCCCCCAATCCCGCAATCTCTCCAGCAGCCGGCCAGAGCGGCCAGAGCGGCCAGAGCGGCCAGAACAGCAAGCACCCCCCTCCCCTCCCTATTCCCGCTCGTGCCCATCCCCGCCCAGTCGGACGGAAGTGGAGGAGAAAAAACGCTCCAGAGTCCAGCCGTGGGCCCTCGACGATGCGCATGTGGCTATCCGCACATACCTATGCGTACCCAACAATTTCACTGGCCGCGGCGTCTCGGGCGGTAAACGTCAACGTGGGGACTCAGTCAGTTGCAGCTCGTTCACTAGTTAGTGGAGTGGAGTAGGTGCTTTTTTTTTGTTTAGTCATTAATCGCGTGCAACCTATATCATGGCGATATATCTACACACTGTCCGGTTCCCGTCCACAGTGGTGGAGACTAGTATCCCGCCGCCCCACATGATCGGAGGCTGCATCTGATTCGGTATGATTTGCAATGGGCGTGTTGGACGGGTTGGGGAGCCGTACGACACAAACACAATTCCAGGAATATTCGGCCTTTTCGGTGGATGCTCACTGGCGCATAAAGCGGGTGGAGACGGGAGTTTGTATGCGGTTTGTTCGTCACAAGAAAAAGGCAAAAGACAAAGACCAGCCGCTATCTCTCCAACTGGACTGCGGCATTCACCAAGGTCAGCGCTGCCCGCTGCCCTTCCATGGAAGGGACGTTTGCTGTTGGGATGGTGTTTGCTTCTTCTCATTCAAGGGTTTGTTCGCGCTTCTCCCACTTGCTACATAGTGGCCAGATCGTCTCCAAGTGCCATTCACATTTCACGGGTTATGCAAGCCATCCGAACCCTCAATCCTCAGAGCGCGCTCCATATAAATGGTCCTACTGTTACAACATTTCGCTGCCCCGGTGCCCTCGCATGCCCTCCGCCTCCCGCAGAGCGAAAACGACGGACAGCAGCACACAACCGAGAACGAGCCCACGCCAGTATTCCGTAAGAGAAGAAACGACCCGACGAAATCCTGTCGGACGCAGAAACGAGAACAACCAGAGCAAAACAGAAAACAGAAAACATAAGAGGAAAAAAAAACTTCACATCACATCACAAGCAGAGAACCTTACAAACCCCAAGCAGAAAAAAAACAAAGACGGGACGAACCGACGCGAAGATGGACCAATGGACGAAGGAAAGGATGGCGTTGAAATCGACTGATCACCGGCTCTAGGATGACGCCGCCGCGGAAAGAAAGTCGCGACACTTCTAATGATCGAACGAAAACCAGAAGATCTAAGACCAGCAGCAGGAAAGCAGATCACGCCTTGTTCGAGTTGCTCTTCTTCTTCTGCTCGACCTTGAGGAGCAGAGCGCGATTAATGTGCGGCAGCACACCACCGAACGCAATGGTGGCGCGAATCAACGTATCGAGTTCCTCGTCACCGCGAATGGCGAGCTGCAAGTGACGCGGGGTGATACGCTTGACCTTCAGGTCCTTGGCCGCGTTTCCAGCGAGTTCGAGGACTTCGGCCGTGAGGTATTCGAGGACCGCAGTAACGTAGACGGCAGCTATTCGGCATCAGCGCAAGGTGACGGCAACCAGGGAATGACTGGCAACAGACCCTTCGCGCCAACTCGCATCTTGTTCTGGGTGTTGTTCTTGAGGAAACGCTTCACACGACCACAAGGAAACTAACAGCGACGATGTTAGCCATTGGAAGCAGGGATGGGCCGGAGAAGATGACGGTCGAGAGCCAATGCGCACTTGCAGAGCGCTGGCCAGCGAAGCAGCCTTAAACGCGTATCGGTGCCAAGTCCGAGGGTTCACGACGTGAGATCCTCAAATTTCAAGCGCGAAACCCATCGAGCGCAGGTCGGCACAGAGGGGGAAAACCAACCTGCAACCCCGCCTTAGCCGAGTGAGAGACTTGCGTCCGGCCTTCTGCTCCAGCCTTGTGGCCAGCCTTGCCACCATGCGACTTTCCCTTTCCGCCCGACATTGTTGCTTGATTTCTGGTTGCTTTTTTGAGTTGTGAAAAATCAACGAGGTTTCCGGTTGGCGACGTGTCGCGTGTAGTTAGTGCTCGGTTGTTTTGTTTTGGTCGCGTGAAGAGAAAAAAAAAAGAGAAACGGATATTCCCTCTTATTCGCGTAGCAGCGTATGCGGAGACGGGAATCAGAATCGGACCGGAAGATGTAGAAAGTGGTGGAAAGGTGGGAGGTTGGGAGGGGGGGTTCGTAGTGGGACGAACGATGATTGTCCACAGTCTAACGTTAGGTACAAGAATGCGAGTGGCTACGCTGGGAGGAAGGGATGGGGTTGCAGCGGAGACTTTTCCAGCGAGGGAGACTCTGCCAAGACACTGATGGCGACTCGGGAAATAACCCGTCACTCGGCCTAGCATAGATATTGTCAAAATCGCTCAAGACCATCAAAACGTCAGCGGTTGGTGATGAAAGAGAATTCATCACTTCAGCTATTTCTAAACAGTCGCAATGCAGCGGAATGCAAAATGAAATTCCGATGCGATTACTCTCTTATCCGCACTCACTTTTGCGGAGGTTGCGATTCTTCCACGTGCCCCGGTCTTCTGGCTAACCATCACATGACACTCGCTAAGTCCCAACTTGGTTAGCACAGTGGTTTGGAGAGTGTGAGAAAGTTCGAGAAAGTAGCACGGTTGCACAGAGCCGATATTTTTTTTCACCGACAGGATCCACAAACCTCCACATTTTCCCTTCAACTTCTCATCACTCCATCTCCCTCCACCTCAATTTAAAGTGTCAGCGATTGCTACTCTCTCCTCCTTCTCCCCACCTCTTCCACTCCGACGTTACACGCATTGGTCATTGCGCCTCATCAGCGGTTGCATTGCTTCTTGACCGAATCTTCGCTGACACAAGCACCATCGTTCACAGACAATCATGCAGCGAGCACTCACCTCTGCTACCCGGGCTCGTGCCTCCATCTCTTCTCTTCGGCCCTTGGCCGCTACTCCTAGCTATATTCAGTCGCGAGGATATGCACACAAGGTACGACATCACACCCCATACTTTCTCAACCCACATCGTCCTACCGGATGGCCGAGTGTTTGATCATCAGGCTCCGCCCATCCGAGCTGTACAATAGCTGATTCGCGCTCGCGCTCCTAGGAACTCAAGTTTGGTGTTGAGGGACGTCAAGCCCTCTTGAACGGTGTTGATCTTCTGGCGAGGGCCGTTACTGTCACATTGGGACCCAAGGGACGGAACGTGTTGATTGAGTCGCCTTACGGCAGCCCCAAGATCACCAAGGGTGGGTTTCTTTTGCCTTTGTTCCTGAAGCTCTATTGCTAACGATGCCTAGACGGTGTTACCGTTGCGAAGGCTATTGTCTTGAAAGACAAGTTCGAGAACCTCGGCGCCCGACTACTGCAGGACGTTGCTTCCAAGACCAACGATGTCGCTGGTGACGGTACAACCACTGCCACTGTTCTTGCGCGTGCTATCTTCACCGAGACCGTCAAGAACGTTGCAGCTGGATGCAACCCCATGGACCTCCGCCGTGGCACCCAGGCTGCCGTCAAGTCTGTTATCGAGTACCTTCAGAGTAACAAGCGTGACATCACCACCTCCGAGGAGATCGCCCAGGTTGCAACCATCTCCGCGAACGGCGACCACCACATCGGACGTTTGATTGCCAACGCTATGGAGAAGGTTGGAAAGGAAGGTGTCATCACCGTCAAGGAGGGCAAGACCACCGAGGACGAACTTGAGATTACCGAGGGAATGAAGTTCGACCGCGGCTACGTGTCGCCTTACTTCATCACCGACGCCAAGTCTCAGAAGGTCGAGTTCGAGAAGCCCCTGATCCTTCTCAGCGAGAAGAAAATCTCTGCAGTCCAGGACATCATCCCCGCCCTCGAGATCTCCACCCAGTTGCGTCGCCCTCTAGTCATCATTGCCGAGGAAATCGAGGGCGAGGCTCTTGCTGTGTGCATCCTGAACAAACTCCGCGGGCAGCTTCAGGTCGCTGCCGTCAAGGCTCCCGGCTTCGGTGACAACCGTAAGAACATCCTTGGCGATCTTGCCGTGCTTACCAACGGAATCGTCTTCACCGACGAGATCGATGTTAAACTCGATAAGCTCACTCCCGAGATGCTCGGATCTACTGGCTCTCTCACTATCACTAAGGAGGACACCATCGTCCTTAACGGCGATGGCTCCAAGGATGCCATTGCCCAGCGTTGTGAGCAGATCCGAGGCGTCATGAACGACCCCGCCACCTCCGAGTACGAGAAGGAGAAGCTCGCTGAGCGCAATGCCAAGCTGTCTGGTGGTGTTGCTGTCATCCGTGTCGGTGGCAGCTCCGAGGTTGAGGTCGGTGAGAAGAAGGACCGCTTCGTCGATGCTTTGAACGCCACCCGTGCTGCCGTCGAGGAGGGCATCCTCCCCGGAGGTGGTACCGCTCTCCTGAAGGCTTCCAAGAACGCCCTCAGCAACATCAAGGTGAACAACTTCGACCAGCAGCTCGGTGTCAACATTGTCAAATCGGCTATCACCAAGCCCGCAAGGCACATCGTTGAGAACGCCGGTGGTGAGGGTAGCGTCGTTGTTGGCAAGCTGACCGACGAGTTTGCCGACGACTTCAACAAGGGCTACGACTCCTCCAAGGGCGAGTATACCGACATGATCGCCGCCGGTATCGTCGATCCCTTGAAGGTTGTCCGCACCGCCCTTGCCGATGCCTCTGGTGTCGCGTCCCTGCTCGGAACCACCGAGTGCACCATTGTCGAGGCTCCCGAAGAGAAAGCTGCTGGAGGCATGCCTGGAGGAGGCATGGGAGGAGGCATGGGCGGCATGGGCGGAATGGGCGGTGGCATGTTCTAGATACGGAAGAACAGAAAAAGAAAACAATTGTGAGTGATTTAGTGTACTTTTAAGGCGATTTTTTCTCTTCCGGATTCAAAGGTGGTTTCCTTTCCTTCATTTCTGTCAATGGCGTTGGAAAGTTCTGTGGTGTTGTACATAGTGGCGTTTGTTGCGGGGCCAGTCTTCTTTCGTACTTCTCTTCTCTCCTCACTACCTACTCAAAACTCCACCAATGTATGTACTCTTACCCATTCTCGCCCGTCACCATCTTTCGAGGAAATGGATTACCAGTTTTCACAATAATTTTCTCTCCCGTGTTATACTAATAGGGAAGCTGTAGGCCTGCCTATGCTCGACCGGTATGGAGCACTGAGAGAAACGGAGGTCGGGGCGGAACGGCGGTAAGGAGAGGTGCAGCATGGGACTATTGGCCAGGACTGGATACTTTTCCTCCGTTGTAGCTCTGGTGGTTGACAGTTCATGACCAGATACACGACGGCAACCCCCCGGTTACAGTTTACGCGCTTAGTCAGGTATGTGTGAGTGCAGCCGAGTATTCTCTGGCGTGTTGCTGCGTTCGCTAAAGCCCAGTGGTTCGGGTGTTTGGACGGTGGTAACGGTTTGTGCACTTGGACGCGCGGCCGAAAGGGATCTGCTCCAAAAGCAACGGGGAGAAAAAGGACGGAGGAAGCGAATGGGGAGATATACGGGTATGTATATGGGGCTGTAGTTAGACAGTGGATAACCAGTTGACCAAAAGAAATACACCACTCCCCGCACCTCATCCTCGCTGTCAGGGTTTTTGAGTAGCACGCTCGCCGTGGCGGCTGGAACTGGCGGCCAGTACCGTGGGGCAGACCTGCGATCTCGATGCCCGACTACTGGACAGGGGAGGGGAGCTGGGGGGGCTGGGGGTTGAACGAGTGCAGGAGCGGATGTTGCAAGATATCACTCGCTTGGCTTAGTCATACACCCTCTCCCTGTTACTAATTCTACTCTCGCAGCTTTTGCCCACGTCTCCCACAGACATTTACTCGATACACTGTACCATTTGTGTTGCCGCCTATTCGATCGCCATCAATAGTGGAAGAAATGGGGACAGGTCGAGTGCTGGTGCATGATCACGACCCCACAGGAAGAACATCTGACCCCCCTCCGATCCGTGTCGTTAACATGGTTGATGCCACTGCAAATACGCCAACCCCGGAGCGTTAGCAGTCCCGCTGCGCAACGACCACATTCCTCCGCCCATTCGACGGGCGGCTGCAGGCTCTCCGTGATGGGGCTCAGGGGGGACACGCGCGACAGGAAAGCGAATCACCTCACCCACGGGACCGTCCGTGGAACGCAGCCACGAGCCTTGGCCGCTCTCGATCGGCGACAGAAGTCTGCACGGAACGGCGTCGGAAACCGACGGACGCAGCGCCGCCGCTGTGTGAGCGTCCAGTAGGGATGCTGGAAATAGCACAACCTAGTGCTGATCCGCGGAGGACCATTAACTAGATACATAGCCGTCGCAGCTTGCGTGGCAAACAGGTCCCACCGCAGCGCAGAGTCGACAAGCCGGGCTCTATCTACGTGGGGGAGCGATGCACCACGATCGCCGCTGCCATCACTCTGCCACACATGCCGCCGCCCAACGGAACCGGTGGGATCGATCCGTATCTCGCTCGCCGAAGGCTCCGCGTGTCGCCTGCCGTAGCCTGGGCTGGGCTGGGCGATCTCGTCTTATAGCTTGGGGGACCACTGGTCCGTTCATTCCCTAGATACATACCTAGAAGCACTCTCCGTGAGGATATTCCGACCGTTGGAACTTGGAGAGCCGTGCGGAAGGCGATTGGCGCGGCGTCCCCGGGCCAAGACCAAGCTCGCGTCAGGAGGCGGAGCACATCTATGCAATTAGAGTCTTCCTTGCAAGAGGAGCAGCTATCGAGTGTTTTCTCCGTCTGTCTGGGCATCAGCGGTGGAAGTCCTGAGTCGCAGCAGACTCACCAGCTTCGGATTCAAATGGGGCGGGCGAAAATAAGCTACCTATTTCACGTGTATACGCCAGGGGTGATTGACTGCCCGAGCAAAGAGAGCGCGGAATATATCCGCCTACTATGTGCCTACTTGCATGGTTGTGTATGTATGTAGTATCGATAGAATGGCTCCTGGAGACGGGTGATGTATCGATGCTGGGTAGGACACCCGATGCCTGATGGACGACCTGCCGCCACGGGATGAGAGTTGTCGGGTGTGAGGTATGTACCGTATCAGATCGTGAGACTGGCCCCGCCCCCCCGGCTGGCCGTCCTCTCTCTTCTGGCGGACGGGGGAGGAAGAAGACGAGTATCTACTGCTGAATATAGCTACCCCCGACTTAGTCATTCGGGTGTGTCCCAAATTCAGGTTCACGCGTGTTTTTGCTTTGCACATTCCGCGCCGCAACCTAATTCGCGACGGTGATCTCTCGGTAGCAGTGGAGCTAACTATCTGCCACACCAGCGGTCTGAAATATGGGGCAAAAAAAAAAGTGTGACAAAAAAGAAACCGTTAGATACGACTCGCAGGATAGATATTTTCTCTCCAGGATTTTACTGGATACATTGTACTGGTCACTCGAAAGGACCTCCGCGTTTCGTCCGATGTGCCGCCGACTCTCACCCAGTGGGAGGTTCGCAGACCGCATGTCTGTGGAAGAAATACTATGCACTCTACATACTGGAACGACCCAGCAAAGGGCTCTCCAGATCAGCGCGCAGAGATGTTATGCATGATGAAAGGGGTGGGTAGATAATTGCTATTGGAGCCCTAGCCCTAGCCCGAGCACCCAAGGGCCTCGGAGTGCTGTTCCCGAAAAAAAAGGGGGGGGACCAGCAGCTTAATTCTCGCCTCTATCTGCGGACGCCGACTGATTGGCCGAGCAAGATTTAAAACCAGAGGATCCGCAACTAGATACAAGTCGAGGCTGTATCTATAAGTTGTCTCACACCAGCCGTGTCAGTGAGCAGAGGCCCAGCAATGGGCTGGAGGCCGGACCTCCAGGAAGTATACACACGATGCAGAGGGCCTGATGTCACGGTTGCGGGTTACTCCAAGAGGCTCGCCTCGAGGTTTTACCAGCTGAAGACAGGTCACTGCCTCGCCGGGCAGTATGTGCCTGCATTGGACGGAAAAATCGGCCCAGTGCTGGTGGTGCCGATACCAGACGCAGACTCTTTAAGGTGTGTCCCGAGCGGAAGGCCCAGCAGAAGGGTCCTGTGGGCAGAGGTGCAAAAGGAGAGTGGGAGGAAGAAGAGCCGATGCAGGATCCGGGACCTCCTTACCGACGGGAGGTGCAGCTAGGCGGTAGATATTAGACTTCCTCTCCGCTACGGATGTGGGAAGGTTGGTCCCGGCTGAGGAAGACGGGGTGGAGCGAGGTGTCGGAATGCGGGAAGAGGAGAGGAGAGCGGAGGGCGGAGGAGTTGGGTGCTGGACGGGAAGAACCGCTTTTTCTCCCGCCGCCCTCCTTCATGGCGTCTGCGGAAGAGGAGTCGGGGACAGGTCTCGGTTTCCTTTGTTCTTTCCTTCGTTCGTCCTTTGTCATTCCTTTTGTGACTTCTTTTCCTTGGTGCGTATTCGATTGGGCGGAGGGCAAAGGGGAGCTTACAGCGTGCCGCCTCGCGTGGACAGCAGACGAGAAATCTGGGTTAAAAAGTGCGCCGCCATAATCTAGAAAGGTTGTATGCGAATATGAATAGACAAGAAAAAAAGCACCAGCCGGGTCGTGCCCATTAGCGAGCAGTGATAGCGGCTGGGGAAGCGACGGTGATAGATATATACCACGTGACGAGCGAAGTGAGGGTCTGGACCGTACAGAGGGTAATATGTTCGCACAGAAGCCGCCACTAGTGCATCTACTTTCCCATTACCGAGCCAGCCGCCAAAAGAAGTCACGGAAGGGTTGGGTAAGCAGGGGGGTATGTGACTAAGTATGCAGCAGTGTAACATGGGAACTTCACAGCGCAAAGTCAAAGTGGCTTCAGATAAACGGGTGGAGTTGGTGCCAAGGAGGTGCAGAGTGACTGACTTCTACAGCGGAAGAGCCCAGTTCGCGATAGTTAGAAGAAATGCGCCGGAGCATATCGTCCGATGTAGCTACGACGGGCACCGCGCCAACGAGGCGAAAAATAACGGGGAGCATGTCAATCGGATAAAAACACTGGTGAACGAGGGGTTTTTAGTGTGTGTGTCGCTGAGACTTTCTGCCGGCGGACACGCAGTATTACTCGATGCAAGTTTCATCCAACAGACTGCCTCCCGGTCCCCGCGGAGGGGACAGGAAGAGGAAAGGAGGGCAGAGGCTGAAGAGCTGGGTGCTGGAGGTGAGGAACGCCCGCCTTCACGGCGTCCGCAGAAGTGGAGGGAGGCGTTCCTTTGTCTTCCCGTTGTAATTTCCTTGGTGTGCGTTTACTCTCTTGGGACAGGCCCAGGTGGAGGGCAATAGTGGGGAGCCTGCAGCGAACCGCCTCCGGACGGACTGCGGACGGGAAGCGGTTAGTGTGTACTGGGGCTGTTGGGGTATGTAGACATATCTAGAGTAGATATCTATGTGATGCCCCACCCCTATATCTAACTCATAGATAGCCGCGAGTAGTGGCTTGGCTTGGCCGAAGGGCTTGTGCGCACCCCGGCACATACCGAGAGATATCAAACATCACCATCATCACCATCACCATCACCATATCTGCTATCATCACCTACTGCCTGTAGCCCATCTATATCAGTACCTGCAATTCGATAGCACATGAAGCAGAAAGGTCGTCGTTCGGCGGCAGCACTCGAAGGGCGTGCCCGAGAAGAAACAACGCGTGACGAACGAATACGTATCATCGCCCTGCGTGACGACGTCGAATGGAACTGGGCGAAGATCGGCAGAACACTGGGAATCAACAGGAGGACAGCTAGGCATCACCGAGGAGGTGTTAGATGGATTGGTTGATAGTATGCCTGCTCGGCTTCAGGCTGCAATCGATGCTGGAAGAGAGCCGATTCCGTAGAAGAATTGGTCACGATGTTTTTCGTTCGATGAAAATCTCGCAGGTACATAGACACCACTTCCATCCCCCACACTAAATGTTCATGATCACCCACTCGGCTCGCTACATACGTTACATAGGGATAGCACGGTCTCAATCAGGAATAGTGCTCTATACAGTCGTAATGGGACATCACTTTTGTGTCTGTCCTGGGACATCTCCTTGATCTCCATACCATGATCTCCATAGGCCGCATGCGACTAATGACAAAAAAAACAAACAAAACAACCCGGTCGCGCGCTACATACATAGCCATATCTGGAGAGCTTTGACTGTGGCAAGATTGCCGAGGAGCCAGTCGGCCAACCAATCCGCACTGCTGATATTCCAGTATGTAAACCACCAGGGGAACAGCGAGACCGAGTGGGGAGGGCCATCTTGCAAACCGACGCCCAAGGGACCTTGGCCGCAGAAGCCACCCTGCGGAGCCGACTGCACGGTTGCCCCCTATTGTGGAGGTGTTGCATGGAGACGAACGAAAGCTGTGGAAATACGGGAAGAAAAGGAGACCCTTGCGCCTGCGGGGCGTGGTCCGTCCTTGGCAGCTTGGCAGAATGACGTTCTATGCAGAGTACATATCTACCTTGGGTTCATTGTCAGCTGTCATTTCGCGATGTGCGGGACCGGCATATACCGTTGGAAAGTGGTCGTGTATGTGGTCTATAAGTGTACTTACATAGAGTAGAGGCAGGCAACGCCGTCTGCAGAACGGATTCGGCCCCACGGTCTCCGCCGTACATAGGTACATATGTATGTACCTGGGCGGATGTCCGGGCTGGGTCGTTTTGTCTTGCCACGGGCCCGGATAGTTACATGGATCTGTCCAGCAGAAGTAGATAAGCAGTGGCTGGTTGTATTAGTGGCAGCCTTGCTTGTGTGCTGCGGCACGGTGCCTCTGTTCGCTCCACCTGATGGCCGGCGGCGGCCTATGTAGAGTATCTACATATCCTAGGCACGGGCAGCACTTCCCACTAGCGCAGTCTTACCATATGTAGCTAGAGTTTCTTCTCCGCTTCCTCGTCCACTTCTTTTTTTTGTTGGCCAGGCAGTGTATGCCAAGCTCCGCCGGCCTGGGCTGGACCTCCCGCTGGACCAACAACATCTAGATATGCAGCCAGTGTCGGGCCCTGCGCCGACTCCTATTGGCCCCGCCGGCGTTGGGCTGAATTTTCCGGCCGCATGCGCTCATTAGAGATTCGTGCCTGGGCACAGGTGTCATGCGAGTGATTGCCCACTCGAGAAAGAGGGGCGGCGTGCCTTGGCGGGCGCCGGTGAATCCCACTCCGCCACTTACCGGCTCGCGAACTTGGTCTGGAAAGGGGAACTCTGCACATGCGTCCGCCAAGCACCCAGGGGCAATGCTCCGGTACGAGGTGATCCAGCTAGTGGTATGTATCTAGTGATGGTGGCATCCAGCAGTAGTCAGAGTGGTGGCTCGCATAATGGCGGTAGTGTTGGCAGCTGGGAAATCGTGGGTCTTGAGTCGTGCCTCGTTGTTTACATATATTCAAGCCCCGTCCCCCTTCCGTGTTGCTCCAAAGGGGTTTTTTTTTCCGGCAACACCAGACAGAAGACCCGCGCCACGCTCCTTCTCGCCGACCCGACCTCTCTACCGTGAATCCCTCGGGCCTATTCCAGCGGTTCACCGTCCGCACGCTCGTTCTTCCTTGGTTCGCCCGGTCATGATGGGTGTCCACGACTTCAGCAACAACCGCTCGTGCGTGAACGGCCTCATGTCGGCGAAGCGGCGGCGCTCGCTCATCTTTGCCGGGGCGTTCATGTTCTTCCTCCTCCTGATCCATGCATCTTCGTCCTCCGGCTCGTCGGCCTCCAGGTTGAGAGAGTACGGATATCAGAAGATTCAGGTGTTCAAACAGGCGCCGGCTGTCGTTACTCCCAGACTAACGCTCGACGACGTAAGTGACAAGCTCCCTCCCTCCCACGACAGTGTCCGTCTGCCCCCCCCCCCCCCCCCCTCCCCCCCCCGTCAAATCAGTAGTCTGATCCGAGGACGGTTTGTTTGTCTTTTCCGTAGCGACTGTTTGACCATATCCTGGCCGAGTTGCTCGCGTGGTGATTTTGTGTGTATCGCCGTATGTCGTGGGCGGCTGGCAGGAACACACAACCCGCGATACATATATTTTTTACAAGCTCAGCGAGACTGACGGTTTTTTTTTTCCCTTCCCTCTCCTCCCAGTTACTATCCCAAGACCATAAGCTTGTCCGCACCATGAACGAGACCTCGAACGACTTTGAGCCCGATTACATCTACCATAGGCAGCTGGGCCGTGGATACGAGGGCCAGGCCGATGTGTACACCTGCCAGCGCACGCGGAAGACGGTCATCATCAAGACCTTCTTCTCGACCACTCGCATGGACTCCGCGCCGCGGGAGGTCGTGGACCGTCTGCAGCTCGGGCACAACATCACCGCCAACAAATGGCCATCCGACATCACGGCGACGCTGCGCCGCTACAACAATGGTCTCAGCGCCGGCAGCGGTGAGGATCTGACCGTCAACGCCATCGATGCGTTCTATGTCCCCAGCAACAGCACCGACCCGTCCCGTCCCCTGCTGTGGAAGATGGTGCTGCCGCTCTACGCCGGCGCCCTCGACTCGCCAACGGAAGCCCTCTCGTACCTCAACATGTCGACGTCCGCCATCGACTTCCTCTACCGGCCGCGGTACCGCACCGTCTTCGAGGGTCTGGCACGCATGCACACCACGCGGGACCCGGCGCTCAACAACAGCGGCTTCTGCCACGACGACATCAAGCTCGACAACCTCTTCCTGCGCAACGAGCAGCACGAGATCGTCCTCGGCGACATGGGGCAGACGCGCACTCTCGACGACCAGTTCCACCGCGGCTGGATCGACTGCCGGCTCGTCGACGCCCACCGCGCGTGGAAGTCGTACCTGGTGCTCATCCGCGATGCGTCGATGCGCGGCCGCGGCCCAAGTGAGTTCGACGCCCAGTTCGCCACCCGCACCACCGAGTGGGCGGCTGCGTACTGGCGCTGGGTCGAGGAGGACACTGCGTTGCCGCAGAACATGCTCGAGGAGGGCGCCGAGGAGGACGTCGGGGGGGATGCGGCAGCGGCGGCGGCCGGCGGCGGCGTCGGGAAGCGCGAGCCGAAGCGCTTCTGGGACAGCGAGCCCCAAGACAGCACCATCGACTTCCCCGTGTTCCGCGACGGCATCGTCATGCGCATCCCCATGGGCCGCGAGGACGCCTTCCGCCACCTCGAGGCCGTGCGCGTCGAGTTCGAGGCCTTCCGGAAGGCGAAGAAGGACCAGACCGCGGGCGACTGGATGCCGTGGTGGTACTGGGAGCGGCCAGTCGTCTTTGGCAACGGCGACATCGAGAGCGAGCTGAAGGTGATCAACGGCGCTTGGCTGATCGGGCTCGGCGGGAACGGGCACAACTGATTTTCTTTTCTTCGATGCATCTGGGGGGGGCTTTCTTTCCGGTATTCGCTTTTGCCTTCTTCTACTACTTCTAGGGCGGGGGATGGATTGGATTCGGGTTGCTACATGTACGGTGTATGTACTAGTGCTCTTCTTCGCTTTACACCCCTTTTTTTTTTTTTGCTTTCTTTTCTTTCCTCCTCCTGATCTCCCTGGCGTTTCTGGCCGTGTCCTTCGTGTAGATACTTCTACATACATATATAAATACAAACTTTTTTTTCTTCTCTTTGCCGTTCGCTCTGCAGCGTGCTCTACCTAGTTGGTTGCCGCATGCCTGATCACTCCACGCGAGTCCGAAGCAGCACGAAGAGAAGTCCTCAAGGGCATCCACAACCACTTGCCATGACCTACCTAGATAGGCCGCATGCAATTACCGAGTAACGAGGCGTCCTCGGCAGAGCGAACGCACGTGTGATACGAATAAAAAATTCCCGTATATAGATATGTACCGAGAGGTCATGCGGACTTTAAACTAACTACCGCCAGGCGCTGCACCGCACCGTCCTCGCCCCCCCCATGTGTATCTAGACGCGCGGAGGGCAGAACACGCGCTTGGCGTTTGTGACGCACTAGCGCATCTATGGAGACGGAGATTGGAGACAACAGCCGTGATTCCGGGTCCCGGGCCGGTTTTTTCTTTCTGTCTGACTTATGTACATACTCCGGCTGCGGCGCGGCAGGGAGGAAAGAAGGGGGGGGGGGGGGTCACATGATCCACACCGACATCGAGGCTCCCCGACTCGCAGCCAGATGTATCTGCCCCGGGCGCAGCACGCCGCAGCGAGGCTGGGGACGTATCCGCCGCGGGTGCGCCGGTGGGGGGGGGACGAGCCCACCTCGGATCGTCCGTGGCTGCGTGTTCCGAGCATCGTTCACTGTCCCGAGCCCACTCGGGCCTGTGCAGTACGACAGCCAGAAAATGGCCAGTCACTCGATTCCACTGTAGTGCGGTCGTTGGCGTGAAGTATGGGAGCCCGGCTGGCCTGCGACTCACACATGCCGTTGTTGCGCCAGCACTAACTCACGTGAAAAAAGGAACCCTCGCACGTCGATGTGAAAAGTCATCGTCCCGCACGGAGTCAGGCGGCAGGAATTGAAGGAGGCACGGCTCGGATGCATTGCACGATCGCTCGAGCAACGGGACGGATGGAAAGAGAAAAAAAAAAGTCATCCTGAGAAACGAATGCCTAGTGGTATTGTCTCGTCAAATTTCCATCCTCGTATCTCCACCCGCATACCAGATCCGAAATGCTCAATTCAGCCGCGCGACAAAAGATCCACCAAAGCAAAGCAAAGCACCTAAGCAAAGGAGGGAAAAACAAAATCAAGGAAGACGACGCAATACAAATACATCCCAACACCAGTCGATCCTCAACGCCCTCCACCGCGCTCACATGATGACACATGGCTCCTTTGGCGGTCTATCACCGTGTCCATTCCCCGGCCCTCCTTCAGCACGATCGACCCTGTGCACGCCACTTCCGCGCCGCGCCGCGAGCCGCTGCTGACTCTCTATCCACGCACCCCTCCACTCGGTAGTGATGGGAGCGGGAAGGGTTCCGGCGCTCTGAGCGCGGTTGTGGGTGGAGCGCGACTCGTAGGGAGGGGGAGGGGTTGTTCCGCCTGCTGGGCGGGGCGGAAGCATGGGCGGTTGTTGTAGATGGCTGCTGGACTGGCTGCGTTGGTGTTGCTGCAGTTGGTGTTGCTGCAGCTGTTGCTGTTGCTGTTGCTGTTGCTGTTGCTGCTGACCACGGGCGTCCTCCTCCTCTTGCAGTTGCATCGCCAGTGCGAGGTCGTAATCTTCGTCGTGGTGGCCGGGAGGGTGTGTGTGCTGAGTGGGTGGGCCTCTGGGCGGGGGTGGAGGTGGCGCGTCGGGGTCGAGCATGCTCTGCACCTGCTGGGACGGGGGCCTTGGTGATTGCGGAGGAGGCTGGGAACCAGTTGCTTGTCCGTTGCCACCGACGGGGCGGAAATCGCCCGAGAGGAAGACATTCCCCCTGCCGTGCACGTCCACAATGCGCTCCCAGACCACCTCTTCGTGCCCCGCGAAGCCCATGTCCGTTACCAGCGCCACGAGGTCTCCGTTATGTAGCCGCAGGACGGTGGAGAAGTGGTCGTTGCGGAACAGGATCGCGGGCTTCAGTTCGGGGAGGAAGCGGCGCAGCGCGTCCAGACCATACGGCGTAAGTTGAGTAGCTGTGCTCTCGATGAATTCGCGGACCACCGGTGCGTCACGGAGAATCTGATTGTCCGCCGGGGAGGCTACCAAGTTGCTGTAAGATGTCAGTTTCGTGATCAGTTCGTCTTCGGCGAAGAGCAGCGTTTGCGTCTCGTCGTATGACTTCGCCGAAGTCTCGAGTGCCTGGGCGACCGGTGAGCCTGGAGTCGGGAGCCAGCCGTGGACCAGTGGCACCGAGAAAGCTGCATAGAGGCCGAGCTCCGCCGTGGGCTCAAAGGCGCCGAGAGACTCTTGCGGTGCGTCGAAGCGTGGATTGACATTCATCCCCGTGTGTAGGGTGATCAGGAAAGAGAACATGTCCCCAACATCGGGAACGGTCTGTCCGTACTGGGCGCGTGTCATCAACTCATCGAAGACTGCTTGCAACAGCAGCGACAATGAGACTTGTTCCCGTTGCCGCAGGACTTCGGACAGGGCAGACCTTTCCGAAGGTGGAGTGGATATAGTGATTGCATTTACGAGCGCCATGAGTGGGCACGGCCCGTTCGCGTTCTGGAGCAGGATTGGGAACCGGTGCAGCGAACCCGAAAGCGGGGAGACCAGGTTTACTTGCTTGATCGTGTAGATCTCCGTGGTTGGGTCCACCGTCCTCCTCGGAGGCTGCGGCGGCGGAAGTGATGCTGCAGCAGTAGGCGGCGACAGAGCTCGTGGAGGAGTGGAGATCAGTGCTGGCGTTGCCGACTCCGACCGATCATTCCACGGGTTGCTCGGTGCCAGCGCGGCCGGAGCGGCCATTGCGGGCCCCGCCAACAGCTCCTTTGGCGGTTTGGAAGGTGCGGCCATTTCCGCCTGTTGGGTCCAGTCCAGCTGCTCCTGCTCCCAGAACTCCTGTTGTAGTTTCTCTTCGTGCATCCTCAGCCGCGCCTCTTCCGCCCTGCGCTGCAGCTCCGCGCCAGCCTTGGCCCGTCGCTCGAGATCCTCCTCCCACGTCTTCGCTGCGCTCTCCTCCTCGTGCACCGCTTCCTGCCATCCTGCCATGCCCACCACTGGCCCCCCGCGGTATCCGGGCAATGCGCGACTAAACGAAGCGTCGAATGAAGACAGATCCGCGCCAGGCTCCAATGAAGAGTAGGAGGAAGTGTTGGATGCGATCGAGTAGTTCCGCTGCTTCTCGCCGTACGAGTCCGAGGTTGCTAGGGATGGGCGCGCGAGCGTCTGCTGTTGCGAGGGGGGGGGAAGTTCTGCGATATTGGGTGGGTTATAGAAGGGCGAGTACTCGTGGAAAGGGCGATCAGTGGAAGACAAACTGGCCGTCATCAATGCGGGCGAAGCTATTTGTACACGCGACAGATTAGTCACTCGACGGACTTGCGAAGCGTACCGGGGGGGGGCAGCTTACAATCACCCGAGCTGGGAATCGTCTGGGCCGGCTGGGGTGTTTGCGGCGCCGGCGTTTGCAGGGCGGATGTCGGCGACGATGGCAGCAGCGGTGCCACTGGGGCCGGTGGAATCGACATCGATTTCGGCGCACTCGGAGCCATCAACGACGCCGGCAAGACGGGCGACGCGGGTCGCTGCAGCTCGGCGGACTTTCGGCCTGCGCCGGCACGCAGAATGTCTGGCACCTCGCCCCTCTGGTAGCTTCTCCGCAGTTCGGTGCTCGACCTCTTGACCTCTCCGTCCGATCTGTCGCCAGCCGGCGATACCCGTCCGCTGCCTCCCCCGCCGACCTTGAGCGAATCGGGGATCTCCTTCTCCTTGCCTTTCAGCAAGCCCGGCGAGGCGCCGTCGCCGGGCCGAAGAGATCCCGGCAGCTCTAGCGTTCCGCCTTTTGATTGCTGTGGCATTGGCAGAGCGTTGCTGAGGCTCTGTTTGCTGTGGTCCGGCGAAGCGAGTGCTGCGGGTGGTGAATACGGCTCCGTCCTGTAGTTATCGGGGTTGGTGTCGGCGTACTCCTGCAGAAGAAGTCTCGCGTGTTCCTCCGTAGTGAGGGGATATGGCGGAGCAGCACTGCTGGCGCCTGAGGGGCTCTTTTTGAAAGCCATCTCGGGTGAGTTCTGGTGCGCGTCTTCCGTGGCGGGTAGATGACGCGGCCGGCTATCGGGACGGAAGGCCGCGCAAGGTGATTGTGACTGTGGCGGTGCAGCAGCGGAGAGTTAGATAGACTGGGTGTCTGTATGTGCACGACGGCAACGAAAGGTTCCGTGCGATGGCCTCGCGCCACTCTGTCTAGGTGTCAAATGTCTGTATGTTGACGTTGCTGTGGCGATGGCTTAGAGGAGATGTAGATAGTGAGCTGGTATGCTTCGGTGCGGGAGGCGGGGGAGGTTGCAAACAAAAGTAAAGGTCCAAGCCGTCGGACAGCAGGGCGATAGGGTGGTCTCGGTAAGGATGGCGAAGGGGAATTGGGGGAGACGCACGCATCGTTCGCTTTATCTCTCACGCGGGCTCATCTCGCCCTTTTCATGTGGCCATCTTCGTGAGTGGACTTCTGCCAAGGCCAGCAGCCACCATCGCGACTTGGCGTCGTTGACTGGATACATAAGTACTTTGCTTCCGTCCATGTCGATTCTTGTTCTCGGTTGAAATCACCGCCCAACCGGATTTGCCTTTGAGACCATGCATGTGATCATCCCCACTAAAAAGGACACATCGAGGGGAAACCTGTCATACATAGAAAGACAACGCCCCAAAGTGTCTGGAGAGAACGATTCGGAGTGGCTTGAGCAGAGCTTGCGTACGCTTACCCGAAACGCGTACGTAACGGCCGGCTCGGATCAATCGATTCGTATGTACATCATAACGTGTCGATTCGGATCGATTCATGTGTTGGACACGCTAGCACGTACTATGTAGCCTTTGGGGAACGCATCGGCACAGCCACACTACTTTCCAGTTTATAATGACTAATGAACTACTGACAGTTCGGTCAACATCTTCGACGATGCTCAGCAAAGAGAAGGACTGCTACAACGGCTCCCCGTTGTCTACTCAATTTGCTCCGGTACCAGTTTTACCAATGGAAAGACTCGAACCTGACAGAGATCTTAGCAGTCATTCGGAGTTTTTCGACACGCCCCTTCCTTTCTTGCAACATTTGTACCAGCCTTTTTTTGCTCTTTCGTGGACGGCATTCGTAGTGTTGAACTTGTACCGCACCTTGCTGTTGAGTTGTGTTTGCTCCTGCCTTGGTCCAAAGAGTGTCGATCAATGGCAAGAACTCGTCGGATTTTGTTGGGTTGGATTAACTGGACAGGTTTATCCAGCCGCAAAGCATCTCTCTATAGGTATTTGCCAGCTTGGGCAGCATCGGGCACGCAGTCCTGCAGAACTTCCAAGCAAAGGTCAGCGATGTGTATGACGGCAGTTTTGCAACAGATAGATACGAGCGTGGGTCAGTTCATGCGCACGAGCAGTGAGCCAGCGATCGCGTATGAGGGCAATCCCACAACGTGTATGTACGCAGTATCATGGTACAAGACGAGGAGGACATTTGTGCACATTATTGATTGTTCGAGTGGTGGTGAAGGCAGCGAAGCCCCTGAACGGTGGTGATTGCCCCTGTATTACATACACAACTTTTTATTTATTTGATTGTGTATAACTATATCTAATCTGATGGTGGCGGCAAGTTCCGAAACCGCACTAGCGTGCTCAACGCATGAATCCATTCCTGCAAAACACGTACATAGACTATCTACGATGAAGCACCTCTGTTTCCAAGCCGAGCTGACACGCACAGACAAACACGCTTGTCCGCTTTGTCCCTGGCGTGCTACCCACCAGACTGCTTTAGCCTCCGTCCAGCCCCACAGAGAAAATTGGAGATTCGCACACGCCCTCGTACGACTCGCACCCCACCCCACCACAGAACCCACGCCAGCGGCGATGTCACCCCCGACCGGCGACCGCATCCTCTCGGGACAGAACGTGCTCCTGCGCCTGCCCAGCGGCGTCCACAAGATCGTGCGCATCGCGGCGGACACGACGATCTCGCTAGGAAAATTCGGCACGTTCCCGTCCAACGCGTTGCTGCACAGACCCTACAATCTCACCTACGACATCCTCGACAACAATGCTGGTCTGCGCGTGGTGCCGGCCGCGGAGGTGACCCGCGATATCCTCGGCGGTGGCCTGCGCCAGGAACAGGAGCAGGGTGTCGCCGACGACAGCCATTACGACCTGGCGTATGTCGCGCCCGCGCCCGCGTCTTCCGCCGACACCGCCGCCGCCGCCGCCGCAGCCGCCACGCCGTCCGAGGAGGTGATGCGCACCAACAGGATGACCGTCGATACCCCCGACAGCCAGACATTGAGCTGGGAGGAGATCGAGGAGCTCAAGAAGACGGCGGGGAACTCGGGGAAGGACATCATCCAGAAGCTGTTGGCGGGCCACAGTGCGATCGACCAGAAGACGCCGTTCTCGCTGCAGAAGTACACGCTGCGCAAGGCGTCGAAGTTTCTGCGGAGATTCTCGGCCCACAGACTGACGGTGTCGTCGCTCACCGACTACCTGCCCACGCAGAAGGAGCCGTACCGGTTCCTGGACATGCGGAATCACCATCTGGGGCTGATGCTGTCGCTGGGCAATGTGGTCTACGGCGGCCGCTACTTGGTCGTCGACGAGACCGGCGGACTGCTGGTGGCGGCCGTAGCCGAGCGCCTGGGGATACTGAACGCGCCGCCACCGTCCACCTCCACCTCCGCGGCCTCCGACGCCGATGGCGAAGCCGAGCCCGCCGAGCCCACCGAGCCCGAGCACAAGAAGCGGAAACCCGACCCGCCTCCGCCAACGCGCAACACCATCACTCTCGTGCACGCGAACGAACAGCCCAACCTCTCTCTCCTCACCAACTTCGATTACGACGCCAACAGCCCGCCAACCACACATCCCCTCTACGCGCATCTCAAAACACTCACCTGGCTGCAAATCCTCGACCCGGAAAACGACACCACGCTCATCCCGCCGCCCACCTCGGCCCCGGAAGAACTCGCGGCCCTCAAGTCCGGCAAGCGCTCCGCCTACTACCGCAAACTCCGCCGCTGGCAAAAAGTCTCGAGTGCGGTCGCGGATGCCCGCGCAGGCAACTTCGACGCCGTGTTGGTGGCCGCCCACATCTCGGTGCCGGGCGTCCTCAAGGCAGTCGTCCCGCTCGTCAAAAGCAGCGGCCAGGTGGTCGTCTACTCGCCGTCCCTCGAGCAAGCCACCGAGCTTGCGGACCTCTACAGCAGCGCAAGGAGGGCCACCTGGATCCAGCGCCGGAACGACGGCGCAGCGACGACGCCTCCCACCGTCGCCGAAGACGCGGCGGTGGATTGGGACGACGAGATCCCGGACCCGACACTCGTGCTCGCGCCCACGGTCCACAGGCTGAACATGCGACAGTACCAGGTGCTGCCGGGAAGAACGCATCCGGTCATGACCTCGCGGGGCGGCGCCGAGGGCTGTGTGTTCCACGGGACGCGGGTGCTGCCCGTCACCGGGAAGGTCGATGCGCGGGGCGCGTATGCGAGCCAGAAGAAGAAGCGGAGGGTCGAGGAGGGGACGGGCGTGACGGTGGAGGAGACAAGCGTGCGGGCGGAGGAGACACACACCACGGCGGAGGAGACAAGCACCAGGGCGGAGGAGACAAGCACCAGGGCGGAGCAGAGCTGACGACGCAGGCGGGAATAGAAATAGCGGAGAATGCTGGGACCGCGTACATACAGAATTGGGGATCCATGGATTGTACCGTGCAACCAGCACTAGATAGACACGTACAGACGTTGTGTTTCGTTCGCCATGTAGATATGTATCGCACAAGCCCACCGCCCAGCAGCACGAAATGCATGGGTGCATGGATCGCTGTGGAGCGAGATGCTGGCCGCAACGCGCAGATGCCATGCAGTGATCGAAGCAGAAGCCACTCCCGAGTCGATTGAGCAGTATCACGCACCGGGGACGACGCGTAGACATCCAGCCATCAGCCATCCAGCCATCCCCCATGTCGCGTGTGTATGTATGTATGTAGCCGACCTGCTCACCGCACTTCACACACATACAATACACACACACATACAATACACACATACATACAACACACACACACACACGCACGCACATAGATGCACCCTTCGAGGATTTCGAGCCCGGAGTTCCGGAGTTCCCCACCGTCAAATCACACGTGCCGCCGCCACCCAAACCGCTGCCAGCAGCGACTTTGCAAGGGGGGAGGGGGGGGGGGGGGGAATCTTAAATATTATCCGCTAAATATCTACATATCAATAATGTGCACACACCATAACACAGACATACGTACGTACCACATCATAGTTGCCGGCGGAGCGGGCAAGGATGAGCCCATCCTGCAAACCACTTGTCTGGATGGATGTGTAGATATTCCCACATAGATATATATATATATGTACCGATAGACGGATATCGAGATAGATGACTACCCCCCTCCAAAGACCGCCGGGTAAAAAAAGAAAAGGAAAGAGCGGGAAGAGGGGGGAAGTTTAGCGTTCAGCGCGACAGATGAGACACACATCGGTACGGGGGGGGGGCCGTTTCGCGGTCAGCCTCAGTCCTTAACTATCTACATATGTAGGTAGTCCTTGGGGGCTTCTTCCGTTCGTGTGCATACTTGGTTTGTACTTTTATATCCGGTGTTCTTGTGCGTGTGTATCTATATTTTTCATTTTTTATGTTCAAGCATTTGATGAAGATATGGGGTGCCTCCCTGGCGTGGAGAGAAAACCTACTCTTCATAGTCTACATACAACGTACATACGTGCGATAGATATGTACGGGTGATGCGCAGAGTTGGGGCGCGAGTACATAAAGTACGTGGACTAGACTGGGGTGCGACATGGTGTGGAGAGTGTAAATTGCATGTGCGGTCCGGTATCTAGAGTACTCTACATAGATGGATATGGAAGGATGGAAGGATGGATGGATGGAAGGATGGAAGGATGGCAGCTCGCGATTGGGGCGAAATGAACGGACGGACGGGCGGATCTCTCCCCCCGTGAAGATTCCTGGAGCATCTAAGCAGTCGGGGTTGTTGTGCAACTGCTATGTAGTCGAGATCGTGCTCTCCGTTCGTCGGACGCGTGGACAGAAGCCGCGGAGAATGCGGACGGACGGACGAACGAACGGGCTCGGCTATGTATGTAGAGAATGTCATGCTCTCTCTCTCCTCTGCTCGCGCTCTGCCACCCCCACGCAAGGTTACACTCGAAAGTCTCGGGCGCCCACCAACGGTTTGACTACCTATGTAAAGGACATAGAGTCCATAGAGTAACTATATCTATCTAGCCTACGAGGGAATGATGACGGATCACGAACGAGCGGAGCCCACGGCTTAGCGTGGACGGCGGTGGAGGCATGCAAGTACATGTGTATGTATGTATGTATGTAGGGAGGGTGGTGGCCGGGATCAACGCATGCGCATTCGGGATTGGAGGAAGGGCATCTTTTTTTTTGTTCTTTTTCCTGTCGCTTTCTTTTTTTTTGCTTTTTTTCCCCCCCTCTTGTGCTTGGTGCTTTATCGAAGACGACGGGGGGGGGGTGGGCGGCCGACAACGAGAGTTTTGGATACGGCGAGAGTTTCGGATCATACGACGAGAGTTTTGGATCGACGAGAGTTTGCTTATGACGAGAGTTTTGGGGGTTTTGGATACGACGAGGCTCAGGATCGAGAGGATACGTAACTGTCTCCCTCGAATCGAACGGGGGGGATCCTCTCGGAAGGTTTGACACAGTCCTCTGGGCTCTGGCTTTCCGCTTGACAGGAGGCGGGGTTGGCTGCCGCGTCGTCGGATCTCGAATTCATCCCGTTTTGGTGCTGGCTCTGTTGCTGCCAAGCCGTCGTTCCGCAGCCGATTCCTGCCAATGGAACAGGCAGCGTCCGTTCCATTGTTTTTTTGCTTGTTTTTTATTCGTCTAGACATAGAATGTATTTCTGGTTTTCGTGCGCGCAGTCTCCGCCCGCCAGCCACGGACACACACCACGGAGGACGGAAGGAAGGGAAGGGAAGGGACTTTCAGATCTGACTCTGCCAGGGGGGGGGAGGGGTGTGGTTGCGCTGTGTGGTGTGGGTTGTGTCGGTTAAGCTTGAAATCGGGAGAAGCCCGGTGTGTGGCCTAATCGGGCCAGTGCTGGGGGGGAGGGATGGGTGATGGAACCAAATCGTAGCGAGGAGCAGGGGGGGGGGAGGGTGCGACCGAACTCGACGGGGCTGCGTTCTAGCGCTGCGAGCTGATTGGCCCGGCCGGGGACTTTTTTTTCGTCGACGTTTGGAGGCTTGGCGGCCGTGCGGGTGCGGTGCGCCACAGTCGCGGGCTGGCGGAGACGGCGGCGGTGCTGCGGGTCTCGTCGTGCGGTGGCAGTCGCGGCGGACGTCTCCTCCGGAGGGTGCGGGCGGTCTCCGGGTGACGGGCGGCGGGCGGCGGAGACGGCCAGACCGAGACGTCGCTGGCCGGCCACGTGCTGTGTCCACTCGCACCCAACCTCCATCCAGCGCCGGCTGCCCGGCCAACCGGACTAACGCCTGCTTACGCTGTGCTCGCACTCGGCGGTGCGGCAGGCTGCCACCGTCCGTCAGCGCACACTCGCTCTGCGGGGGGGGGGGGGGGGGGGGGGGGGGGGGGGGGGCGGGGGGGGGGGCGGGGGCGGGGCGGGGGCGGGGGCGGGGGCGGGGGCGCGCCGCCCGCCCG
>Ga0307516_10002404_pt1 | contig 25052 bp, 28 predicted proteins | sample 19_EM_MG_FD_203310 | JGI IMG/M metagenome (GOLD analysis project Ga0307516, IMG submission 203310) | Populus trichocarpa ectomycorrhiza microbial communities from riparian zone in the Pacific Northwest, United States - 19_EM | ecosystem: Host-associated > Plants > Roots > Unclassified | place...
TACTAGTAATTTGGGTTGGAGCTAGGGAATGAGAACTAGTTGCCATTTAAAGAAGCCACAAGGTTGCCCGTCGAACCGATGCGTCGATGATGTCAGATGCAGCGGCCAGTATCTCTCAGTAAAAGTGGTCTTCTTCTCCACGACCTGTGCCTGTCACGTCTCTTTCTTAACAGCCTTGACACGATATTCAGCCCTTTTTAAGGACCCCGAGAGCCATTGCTGAGACGAAACACAACGGATGTATTGAAATTTTCAAAAAGATTTAGTGCACGAGACGGATCAAGGTAGATTTATGACGGTTACGGGGGGTGTGACATAGCCCAGTATCTATGAGTTTTCGCCAAAAAAGGTATGGGGTATGGGGGGATTATGGGTTATGGTACCGATTTTCCCGCATACCAACTTGGTAACTCGAAAAATCTATGCGGTATGAGGGGATATGGGTTTTCAGGAGTATGAAAGGTTCGACTGTAGTTCGCCGGAGCCTCGATTCCAAGCTAGTGCGCGGTCAATGCCAAAACACACCACAACATTACCCACTGGCTAGAAATGGACGTGGAGGCTGAAAAGGTTGAAGCATAGGCGCTAATCAATCATTTGTACTGACTTTCATGCCAACCATCAAGCAAGGAACTCTCGATGGCCGAGGAATCCATCCTTGAAGGGACGAAGAGGCAGATACTCCGAACAATCTCTGTCGAAGCAATCAACGCCCACGAAACACGCTCAGTCTCGCCTGAAAACATATCCTTCCCTACGTTGTTCGACTTGGGCCCAGGTCGAATGATAGTTCCCGGTGAGCCAGTTCCAATTTGCCTGATCTCGAGACACGCTCGTTACGCCTCGAAAATAGGTTCGCCGCCCGTTTGGACTCCTAAAGCACTTCCCATCACTTTCCCACCTGACCCCACACCAATCGATCCGAGGACTATCCTCCCTGACTGCCCGCTTGAACCCGTGCTTAGAACCATTCAAATCACGTCACCTAGCCATAGGTGATTATGATCTCATCACAGACAGAAAAAACCTCCGAGCACTTTGCTCATTCTTTACAAGCGGCATCAGGGTCTCATCGCATTGACGCCGAGATCGTTGGCGATACCCTTCTCTTCTACTTGGGGTGGGTTTCTGGTGGATATGGACACCGTGAAAATAGTTATGGGATGTCCTTCGAGAAAGCTTTCACCGGTCCACTTGCCGAGGGGACCATTGCCCACAGACGAGTCATCAGCTATACCTTCGGAGGTCTGAAAACTCTAGTGAAATACCAGGTCGACGCTTGCATAAACACTATGGCATCAGATCCAGTTCCTACCACCTTCGCACCGATGTTAATTTCACCAAGCGGCTTACAGATCATGGAACATGGAACTATGATACCACTGGAACATGTTATCGAAATCAAGACTCTTGGAGAGGGCTATCGGCCGATGATTCCCCGTACTATGGCTCAATTATGGTTTTCTCATACTCCCGTTATCATGGCAGGATATCACGATGGACGTGGGCGTTTTTCATCTGTCGAGAAGATAGATGTGATGGAAAGCGGACAAGCGAAGCCCGCGATTCATGGGAGATTCATAACAAGGCCCCCCTTCAAAAGGTCCTACGCGTCATTGAAATGATTAAAGAGCACATGGCATCCTCAACCTGCAAGAGACCGGCGATCATCTTGGAGAGCAGGCGGTCAGGCCGATATGGTGTCTTGAAATTCTACGAACTTGAGAGCAATGTCACGGGTCGGCCAACCGATTTGCGGCAGCTATGGGTGCGAACGTTACAACTTGGTATGCTTAATGTGATGTTGCCATCCGCGTGATTGATTTTATCAAGATATACCAGGGCCTGGTGGTGCAGCGAAATTCTCCCCCCCACTAAATCGAAGTGTACATCCTATAGAAATATATCCCCATTTTGGCAGCAACACCCTCAGTGGGACAAATTCTCCGGCACCAACATAGTACATCAAGATTCTCTTCTGCCCCGTGTCCTGGGACTGACGACCTACTGAATAAATGGCAGGTGCCTCCACGTTTCTATACCTTTCAGTTCGCCGCAAGTGGGGTCTTGCCGATCCAGCAATCAACAAGGCTAAAATGCGACGATGCCATCATCTAGGACGTTGCACTTCAACTTGAATCGTGAGTCCGCGCAGACCCCTCAAACGGTTAGATTGACGGTACTAGTTCGCCTCGATTCCAAGCTGGTGCGTGGCCCCTGGCGTTTCTATTGAAACAAGAGCCTTTGTTCAAGATCGTCCATGCAAATCGACATGCATCCTCTGGGCAGCTCAAGGGGATCTAGATCGCAAAACCCTCGAGTTGTTTGGCATTTTTTCCACTCGACCACATACAAGAAAAGCACCCTGTTTCGAACCCGAGATCTTCGATTGCAGGCGGACACCCTCTTCCCACCTGTCATTTAAGCCTGCAAGATTTCATGCCGAAAATACTGACATGCTTCGAGAGGGCTCCAAATTTCCGCTTGAATCATACGTCCAACCTTACGGCAATCCAACTGTCATGAGTTTATTTACGCATTGCGATCAGCCATCTTATTCAGGGAAACCCTTAGTCTAATATGTATGTCAACCGTTTCTTTTACTTTTCCGATCGACATTTCTCTCCGCATCCCAGATCTTTGAATGGTAATTCGAGTCCCAGGAGAAAGTCGAACCAGGTCGTTACGAAAAAGTGATGCCACTTGTATACACCCTTTTTTGTTAGGTCAGTAACCGATACTCACCTTTCCATCGAGGCCATTCTCTTTCAAGTACTGTATCCTGATGCCCCGCAGCCTAGAGCCCAAGCCGCAATATTTTCCAAGGTTCCTACATAGCCTACCCCGCGTCTGCGCCAGCCCTTGCTTCAAACGAGGCGTACGTTCCGATCTCTGTGGCACGATGTTGGTCTAATGCCTATATCTTTCAGGATTAATTACCCAGACCGAAACGCCTTGTTCAAGTTAGTTCTGCTTGTCCGTTGCTTTAGAAGGCAAGAGCTTGGAGAAGACCTAATACTTTTACCTTGAAACGGTGGACTGGCCTTGTCCACACAGCTGCAGCTGGTCCTCGCGGAAATTCGATGGTACCTGGATGGCCCCGAGTATGGAGCACCGCACAACGATATGGGGTGCGTTTCGCTTGTTTGTTCAGGGGACAAGGAATCGCACCGGAAAAGCTGCATTGCCTTGATGTTGCAGTGTGCCCACAAGGCGTCACGGTTCGCCTCGTATTGCTATACGGTTCAGGGCCGGAAACAACCATGCATGCCCTCAAAGAGTGTGCATCGAGGAAGCGATCTGCAGGATATAGCAGATCTCCCAATGTTAACATTCTGACACTCTTCGACGCGTATGTAAATCTCTGGATTATGTGCTTCCATACATCAAATTTATTTTACCCACAAAATCTCCAAACCAAATATATCTTGCACGCATCTAAAAATGACCGTAATAGTAAAGGCGCGTCCAACCGCGAAGCCGGGTCGGGCTCAGGCTGCTCAAGGCTTGCAAGCTTGAGCCGCTGGCAAGCATGATTCCAGTTTGCTCTATTTAAAAGACCGGCCCGCCTCGTGGATTCACCTCGTGACAAACCACATGTCCCGATACGGGCTAACACCGTCCGACCCTCCCCAAAATATTTGTTGTCTGCTTGCCTGACGCCGCCTCCCCTCCCGCCTCGTGTGCGCACCGCACCCAAACTGGACCATGAATGTTACAATCCACCTGACACCCCACCCCAACGCACTTTCAATTGGGCTCACTGCCTCATCAAGACTTATCAGCCCTGCGCCAGCTCAGGCATGCACGCCAAGACGTCCTTCTTCGAAAAGTCCTCCGCTGACAGGCGCTCCTCAAGCCTTATGGGATGCACGAGGAGACATCCAATGGTTACCAAAGCCCTTTGAGACGTGTTAACGACTCGTTCGGCAGTCACTGATATTGGAAAACCAGCTGCTAGGATATGGCCCTGACTGGTGGAGGAACGTCCTCTATCGGAAAACCAGTTTCGGACACGTTGGCGATAGTGCCTATGCGATACCAGTTCGCTTTTGCTCTCTTCGCACCCCTTCCGTCTCGGGATCTTCTAGATGTTTATGCCAATCCGCAGCATCTCCCTATCTCGGCAGAGACAGCTCAAGCAAATCGCACCACTTAGCACAACACAGGCCCACACTGCCTCGCTTGTCATAGTGGTCATCTGAGCTCTCGAAACCACCTCCAACACGGGCTGTGGTTCCACGCTGACGATCCCCAACCCTGATCGTGCGTTCAACCGAACTACCCTGGTTCCTCTTCTCCACAGTCGAAAAGAGCCCAATCAGTTCATTAGAAACAGAGGACATACACGGTTTGATCTCGTCTCGGTGTGTGGGGATGAGTCTCGTGGCTTATTGTCTGAACCGTTTGCCCTCTGCCCTTCCACTCCTCCGGACGGACCCACGCAACACCCCTTGTCAATCGTGTTCGTCATGCGGCAAGTTTTATACAAATGTGGTATCGCGATCTGCAATCTTATCAGATCCCGGAACTGAGCCAGGCTGGACCTACACTTTTGTGTTTTCGGTATGTCTTGTTCTTCGTCGCCAACTTCCGCTTCATGTACGTTTGGGTATCGCTGCCATCTCTTCATTTTACCTTTTACATACGTGTGCAAACTCTCCGAGTCGCGACGCCCAAGCTACGGACCGCGACTCCGCATGATACTTTGCATGATAAACTCACGATGATCTAGATATCTGATATTTATGTTCCTCGATGAACCCGTATCTTTCATCAATCGACTTTGAGATTTTGTGATCTTCCGGTCACGAAAGGATCTTGGATTTTTCTGGGTTATATATACCTTTTTGTCTTTCTCCTCGTCTTTCTATCCAATGACTTTTTCCTCAATCGTTACCTTTGGCTTTGGAAGTGTTCGACTTTTCACATGCTCCCATAGGATTGTTCTGATCTGTGAATGCCAGTTGTACTGAGACGAGATACAAGCGTTAGGTTACGTCCCGAATCGTCCGATACGCTCCTGTGTCCGCTCCGATTCCTTCCAAAGACACAAGAGTGGTCCTTCCAAAAGTTCCAGTGTGATCGGAATCATCGGAGATCCCTATTGTGCGAAGCTTGTTGAAGTACTATACTAAGAACTCGGAACAGACTCAGGACCGACGTCGTGGGGCGGTTCGAGTTGTACAGTAAATGTCATTCAATCCCCAGACCAAAAAAGAAAATCACCTGCCGATCCAGTTCGATAAATCTGTCGCGGTTTAATTTTAAACGTTTATGCATATGACTCTGGCTCGGAGCTCCGATTGGACAAGTTTGGATTTCTAAGCCACGGTCGCGCCACAGAAGAGGTCGGTTTCTGTCAACGACCATGACGCGGTCTGGTGTGAATTGCAGTCCTTGGGACAACCAATCGGAAAATCCACAGTCGCTCGAAAGGGTACCGTTCGCAGATGGTGACCTACCCCTTCCCTCCCCCCGCGTTCCAGAAACGCACATCCCTTTCTGCCAATAATGCCAAGTGCCTTGACTCACCACCCGGTTCCATGGAATGATTCCCCCTCCGACGACCGCGGCTTGCGTAGCCTATCGCTGTCCTCCCTGCGCAGAGAGCGGGCGAATCTATGAATACGTACGTGGTGCTTACCTTTCCCCAAGATCCCCCTCCAGACTCTTCGGATCGTCTCTGGAGCCCCACACTACTTAATCTGAATTGGACGTAGGATGACGCCAACCAATCGGCACGGGAGGGAGTCATCATCGGACGATTGGGATGACGCGTCCGTACGGTGGTGACGGAGTAATGCGCCACTTTTGGGAAGCTGAAAGGGACGACGGGATGTTACGTCATGTCAATGACCGTAGTGACTGTGTACAGTGTGGCTTACTCCAAATTCATGACGGTGGTCGCCGGAACGACTTGAACTGAGATGATTGGTTGATGATTGCCAAGTGTCGGTTCAAACTTGCAAATCGCACAAATATTTTTGGTAATCGTTATTTTATTCGTCAGAACATTCACTCCCAAGTGAAAGCAAGTACTACATGAAAGAAGGAAATCAAGGTCGTTGGAAGAAGCGTCAAGCCCATCCGCGAGGGGGGGATATAAAGACCAATAGAAAATGTACGGTGATCCTCGTGTAAGTACGTGCGATGAACATGAAGATAGTGTTTCGTGATATGCGTACGAAAGTGGAAGAAAGATTCTACGATCCGCCCCATAGGTGAGGTATGAAAAGAGACAGCGTTCATGATGGAGATGAAAGCAAGGATATCAATGCGAATGAATGGTCGGGAAGGTGTCTCGCAACTGCAAGTGTGTATGAAAGAAAAGAATTTGCAAAACGATGTGCGACGAAAGTGAAAGCGGAGCGAAAAGAGATAATGCTGTTAATACATGAATGGTGATGCATAAGGATCCGGGAGGTATCGGGTATACGAGCGAATTCGAAGAGGACGTGGAAAGGGAAACAGAAACCAACACGCGCGACGCGGCGTTCAGTGCGACCACGTGCGAGTCGGTAGTGTCCCTGTCGAGAGCGTAGGTTTGCTCAGCCGCTTCTGCGCTCTAAATAGAGCGAGCCGGACACGGAGAACGAGGGCCTGCCATTGCATGCGCAGAGCCTGGGTGCACGTCGGTGTCCACTCGTCTTTCTGGTTCTTCTTGTTTGTGTGGTGCAGTTGGTGATACTGTTGTTGCACGTTTTCCTCCTCTTGGTCGACCTCGTCAATTTCGTCTGTATATGACGTGTCCGGGATCACGAAAGGCTCGTGTTCGGAGCGGCAGGACGCGCGTGAGCGACGGCCCTGCGACTGGAGGGAGAAAGTACGCGTGAAGGGGTGGTGGTGGGAGGAGTGGGAGTGAGTAGAGGTGGTGGTGGGGAAGGCGGGGTCGGCGTCAGCGTCAGCGAGGTCAGAAATTGGAGAGCTGGTAGGGGAATGTGGGGAGAAAGAGGAAGAAAAGTCGAGGGGAGGAGAGCTGTCCTCGAGGGAGCGTCGTTTGTGAAACTTTGTACAGGAGATGATGCGAGAACAGGTTGACTTTTCGGTGGGAAGCATGTACGACCCAACACCGTCGTCGGTTTCGCACTCATCTAGAACGGTGTCTTCCGAATCGAGGGATTGTGGGGTATAGTGTGGCATTCGGGTTGCTGTGCGGTACAGAGAGTAGCCGCTGGCAGAGGGGCGGACTGAGGGGTACCCATAGGTGACAGGGCGCCGTTGCTGATGCTGATATGTGTATGAAGAGAAGGAGCTGGGTTTGCTTGGGTGGAAGGGGTAGGACATTGTGTTCTCAAGCTCGTCGTCGTCTTGACCAAGCGCGTCGTCGTCGGTGAACTCCCACCGCGGACGGGGTGGCATGTGGTGGTGGGAAGAGTGGGGTTTGGTAAGGTTGATAGGGAATATATGGTAGTCAGGGTCATGGAGATCGCCGTCGTGCGGGTCGACGTAATATGCTGAGCAGGAGGAGGAGGCTCGGGGCGGGGAGGAATAGGAGGGGTCGAGGAGACGGTTGATATCAGTGGGGCGGGACTTGTGAAGCATCTGGTGGTGATCTGGGAGAGGATGCATGGCGGAGGGGTTATAAGGGACAAGAGACAAAGCGTCTCGTCAACAGCTGGGGAGGGACGCTGTTCGATCTTGGCCTTTCACGTTCATGTTTATAAACATGGCTCATCCCCTTTATCCGCACCGCCCGGTAATCCATATCGGGTAGATCTCGTCAACCAACCCGGCTCGTTTCTCTGGTTCGAGCCTCGTGAACTCCGCGTTTCCTCGACACCTGACCATTCCATGACTCACTCCCTCCACACTCACCGGCTGCTGCCCCGTCCGATTCGCGATATATCCGTGTCCACTATCGATGGATCCTTCGTCATCTTCACCTCCGCCATCTTATCTCGTGTGGATCGTGTGTTTTGTCTGACATCCGATTCCCTCGTTCCATCACAACGGTTTTTGTTCATGTTTTCACATCTAATCAACGCGTGTTCGAAACTGCCCTTTACCCTGTATTTCCTCTCTTTCTCTGGAATCTATATGATTCAACTTTGTCATCGCCCCGTTTCATTTCCTATATTATCACCTGGCGTCCTCGCTTAGATCGTAACCCATTGCCGCATCACACACACTAGGTGCACCAGTTCACTCGTTCGACTCAAGTTCACTCCGCTTATCCCAAAGACGCCACCGCCTCTACCTCGCGCGGCCCCCAGAGTCGTACGTTTCCACCACCGTGCACGCCTCTCCACAAATATACTTCCCCGCGGTGGTCCTACCGCACTTTAATACACGTCCACGAACGTTCAATGCTCCGGTATACATCTAACCTATTCTAGAGCTTACTGCAAAACCATATCGAGGACCTCCACTTCCCGCTTGCTTATCACCTGAGGGGCGCCGGTGACGTCGGCAACCGCTTCTTCTCCCCTTGCCTCCTCGTTATCCACTTCTTTTTACGCAGTTGACCTTCTGATCTCTTTACCGAATGCCTACAGATTCTACCTGCCAAGACTTGGCCCTATACTAGTACTATACTAGTAAACTCAAGCTATATCCTTCCCAAAAACGTCCCGACCCCGCCTGACTAGTGTTCGATTTAGGAATTCGATCAATCGCTTGGCGCAAAGAATGGTCGAGAGCCGATCCAGAGTGACATTTTCAATGTTCATGCAATATGTCATTTTATGATTCTGATACGGGTGATCAGATTAAATCCGAAGCCGACATGCATTCGTATATAATAATGTTGCGCCATCGCGAAGGGTGGAACCAAGGTGGGATTTCCCTCTGGATTGGCAGATCAGCGATCATCATGCGCTACTCCGCGTCAGCATCGAGGATATATGCTTCTTGTCGACCGTGTCTATCGAGCTACACGGTGACCGGTCACATATACTCCCCGGGCCCGTGATCCTACACCCTTTCCGCCCGCCCGACGGCTTGCAACTTGTGAACTTGACCGAAGCCGAGCGCCGCACACAATACGAGAGGTCGAGATTACCCGCGTCTCGATAAGCAATTGAATAGGGCGTGGAGCTGTGTTGTACCACGCGTTGCAAATAGGATGCGGCAATTACAAGTTGAATGACAGTCACGGTGACAATTCATTTATTTACCCCTGTGGCTCCTCTCACATTGCTAGATACCGACGGATTGACCCTAAGTACTGATGAGCCATTCATGGCGTGGCAAAGTCGACGTCAAGACTCGAGGGCCAGACCGCAAGACGTAACCTGGTATAAAATACGCAAGGGTGGAGTCGGTCTCTTGACCACGGAGATCCTGTCAATCAGGGACAAAGCAGAGGGCTTGACAGGACTCGGTAGGTCGACGCGGAGTAAAGAGAAGAGAGGGAAGATCCACATATATTCTCCGCACGGGCGAGAGAGGGGTACACCAGGCACTAAAAAGCGTTCTATCGCGAGCTGCACTGAGGCCTTCCCATACCTTCTTAATCGTGATGTCTCGACCACCACTCGCCCAAAACGGATGGTATCGACGACCACTCCGTGGTAACTCAACCGGTTAAAAAAGGTCAGGGATCGGGGTGGCAACCACAGTCGACCTTCGTTTCGAGCTGACCTCCGATTCCACCCTCGAAGGTTCACATCGTTGTCGTCGTCCGCTCGGTTCACCCGGTGCCTGATCCACCCGCGAGGTCCCGCACGTCGCTATCCCGCTCTGGAATACCAGTGGCTCGCTATTCATTCCTATCTGAATGGATCGATAGATCTACGGCCAACCGCGGCGACCACAATACTTATTAGCTATATGTCGCACGCCACAAGTTCAGTTCCGATATTTTCCTGACCGTTCCGGTTTCATGCCGTCTTCGCCCATCGGCGTAGGCATAGCGGGTCGGCGCTCTGGAGATCTGGATTCCGGTCACTTTGGAAACCGTTCGTTCCCTCGCAATCGCATAAATGAACATCGATTGTATTTCCGAGTCGGTGATGATAACTTACCCAGCGCACCCCGCACTCTCGATCGATCCGAATCGGTATGGGCGAGTTATCAGATCAAAGGTCCTCCGACTCCGAGTCGTTCTATTAGGAACATACAGATTACCATCGATTGCAATCGAGGGTTATTCCGAAGGATCGTATTGACGTTCAGGGGGATGGACGATTCATTAGCAAAAAGGGTTCATTTCTAGAATTACCGCATCGCCATTCCTCCTGCTATCCTGCAGGTTCGTCCGGAAAAGTCGAACTACAAAAGACAAAGCACAAAACACGTACAGTCATGCGGCAGGTTTTAATGGGCCCACACGGAGGGTGTGGCATACCGTACCCTCTCGCACTGATATCACGAGGTGCCACATCCTGCATGTTCATTACATTATCACATACACTTTATCTGGGGAGATTAGACACCGAACGACTCGGAACCCCGGCGCCTCCTACGAAATCACCCGACGCTTGGTTCGAGTCGGTTCAGGCTGATTTAATATTGAGTTTACTCACCGCAATGTGATAGTGTGCATGCCCCGCAGTTTTGCACAGGTCCTTCAGAACGAGTCATCTTAGTTAATTTTGGGATGATCCTACCGTACTTGCACTTCTGCACTGAACCACGGCCCTCCCCGCGCTCTGAAGGTCCCAAATGCACCTGAATCTATTCTTGGAATCGGGATGACTCAGAGGTACAGGGCCCTAGTCGTCTTTGTTGGGGCATGGGATCACATGAGGGTTCAGCACAGTTGACGATTGGGCTGCGGGATGTGGCCCGCATGCCGGGGCTTTGAGGTGATATCGTGACTTATCTCACATGTAGATCCGAGGGTAATCGATGAACCTGTGGAGGGGAGAATACAGTAGGTCACAGTGCAAAAGCTGTATCTTGACGCCTTCAGGGAACTTCGCCCAGAGTGCCAAGTGACCACCAAGGAAATTGTGTAGAAGAACTCCTGTTCGCCAGGCCTTCACTCAAGTGGTTAAAATTAGCATGATCATGATCGAAATGAGAGGCTGTATGCAACTAGCTGTACCAGTGATATCCGGCACCTGAGCCTACGGCTCAAATTGTGCCGAGATAGTGGCGTTAGAGGGATCTATGAGATCCGAATAACCTAGATATATGTGACTTGGAAAAGATTGTCAACAGTGTTAGAGGGTTCCTGAATAGGACAGAAAAGTGATTAAGTGAAGGAACGCGGGAGTGGCAAGGATTCCGTCTGTATGAAACGAGGCGCTCCGCGCTCCGTGCTTAGGCTTCAGGCTGTGTAGTTCAGCTATTCATAGTAGACCATTCCCATTCATTGACAACATGGATTGTGGCGGATGGAATGTCGGAACTTGGCCGTCGAAAACGTGTGTAAGGATCGTTTCGAATCGCTTACAGTAGAAATAGTCTCTTTCGCGGTGCTTCCTACGCACTGAGCAGCTCATCGAGGATGGAAGAGCCTGAGAACGCCAAAGCTCTAAAAGCTCGCGCCACTGGCATTCTGTCCTAATATGAAAACGATACTTTTCTTCGACGCGTCAAATATCCTTCGTCTTTAGTTTCGAGTCAGCTTCAGGTGCACTGGCTGGAAAAACCACTTGCCTCGATTTTGGCATGCATCCTTCACGTGGGTCGTGTTTTTCGCCGTCATATGCTATCAGCGACGGTTGGCGGAAATCTCGGAAGGTCCCCGAATTTTGCCGTCATCATAAGCTTCGTGGAGTACTCGAGGTACGTTTATTTTGATTGCCCTGGATTTGTGTTCTGCCCCCGGATCTACATATTGCCGACGATCAATTATGAATTGTGAAGAGGAAACCCAATTTCCAGGCTGACCTTGATTAGTTGCACAAGAGTCGTTATCAATGGGTCAGTCCAACACGGGTTCTTCTGCTTCTCAAATCTCGAAAAGCAGCCTCTTGTCTTCTGCTCTGCAGCTGTGGAGCTGTATGAAAGGGTTTACTTTTGATCGTCAAGTGATGTGAATGTCGATGATCCATCTAGGTACACAAATCCCTTTCAAGGGACCAGTTAATGACCATCACGGTGACATCATAGTACACCCTGGAGACTGGAGTGAGCTGTTTTAAGAATTGCCTCGCATGATCTGCATCCGGTTCGATATTTTATTGTCCCGCCAACCGTTTATTACTGACCTAGGATTACCATTAGGAATCGCGTTGTGTGATAGTGAATTCGAGGTCGAGAAAATGGCGCGCCTCATCACACACAACTGTCACTTGCTTGATGACGCGACGCAGGATATTTGTCAACGGCAAACCTAACAACGCCGGTTACTTGGTCGGCATCACGGCAGGACAGCTGCCGAAGTTTGACTCCCTGCAATGTCTGTGGGGACTTCGAGAACAATTCGCAAAGAATCACTCCGATACATGTTATAAAGCCACGCGACAACTGCCTCTAACGAGCACGTTTATAGAGGTAACCCGGACGAGGCATGTTAAATGGTTATACACTGCACAGAAAATACAAGGACAATATGAAGCTCACAGGCTTCAAAGATGCGGCAAGAGTATGAGATACAGCGGTGTTTCATTCGACAGAGAAGTATTGACGCAGGTTCTGCCAAACGGTTTCGCGAAAGGCCGCAACGTCGCGGCGAATATGAGGATAGCACATGTAACTAACACGGCCTTGAAAGTCACGCGGGGCGAAGAGGTAGTTTCAAGTTACTTGGAGGATATCAGGTGCAGCTTGACAGGCGCGCCGAATTTCCTCCATCAGTTGAAATCGGCTGGAGGCTGAGGATTTATCGTGGGGTTCTTCTTCCAGGATCTCGGATCGAAAAAGGAGAGACCCAGACTCGGAGGGAGCATTGTCAATTGTCAAGCATTGCGTGGCGATTGAGAAGACAGTAAATCACTCGCAGTCAGGATTCCCAATTCAACGCGCCGACGCTGGTGCGCACGGCATTCTGGCAGGGGAGGATTGACGCTCGGAACCGCGACAGGTGATAGAAGGCAGCCGGCAGAATGGCTGGAATGTCAAACTCCCCCGCTAGGCGAATGACTGGTGCAGGGTCAGGCAATTGGCTTGTCAGTGCTTCAAACCTGTGATACAAGCCATGTACAAGGTGGTCGGTGAACGCACCATCTTGCGAATCGAGTTGGATCTCGAGTTGATCCCATTGACACGGTGTCTTTGGCCAAGCCTGTTGAAAAGGCCTGATCAAGCGAGGGCGAAGGCTGTCCATGGCATATTTGTTAACGAGAGACAGGATGTCTTTTAAAGGAGCTACATCTCGAGCTTCCATATGATCAAGGTCGGGGTCCCTACCACATTGTAAGCTGCTAGTGAAGGATCTGGAAGAATACCGGCCGTGCAAGTTACGCACCGCTCATGATATATCATCAACAGGAGACCTTCCAGTTTTTCTGCGCTCTCCGGCATGTATATGCAAGGGATGCCTTCGTATGCCTCCTGATGCTCGGATGTGGAGAGAGAAATCATGGAGCTAGAGACTGGCGAGAGTGTCACGAGGATTAAGAAGTGGACGCGAAAAATGGAGACTTAGCGGCCACGAGAGCAATATTCCCATCAATGAGATTCAGATATAAGGAAGAGTGGGTTTTGGTATTTGATGTCCTTGGCCGCCAAACTCATTGATTGTCGATGTCGTGACTCGTGAGGATGAGATGAAAATGTGCTCCCAGGCCTGGCGGGAAGCATCTTCAATCTTGTACAATTCAAGCTACAAGAGCAAAACCTTCTCACTCTCTCGCCCGTCTTCTCACTCTCTCTCTCGTCATGCATTTCCTAATTCGACTGGGGCTGGCGAATGGTAGCTGATGAGAAGCTCATTGCCTTTGCTTCCAGGGCAACGGACGGAGTCGATTTCAAGGACTTGTTAAGTTTTTCACATTCGAACACCCAGTACAGGTCCACTACCGGTTACCATAATTCGTTTTATCCTTCAATAGACCTCAAATAATCGGCTGTAAATTTCCCGGTCGTTCCTAGCAATCACATCCTGGGAATCCGCTCAGGAACTATGACATGCTGTAGGACAGCGAATACAAAATGTTACTTTAACCAGGATCTCACGCTGCATGCACGTATCAGAGGATCGCCTTTCTACGGTGCAGCAAAAGCCTGTTTAAATTTATAATGATGGACCAGAATGCTCTATGCTCAAGTTGGCCGGTCCTATAATCGCCGGTTTGTTACGGCGCTAGCCACACTGCTTCTCTAACGCAATTCTAAAAGTGACGTTCATGTGGAGCTCGAGGCGGAAGCCCTGGACATCAAGTTACGTGGCACGACCTCACTCATCTGTCTCTGATAAACCTGTAATTCCTCAAAAAGGTTACTTGCAATCGCCGGCGCACGATCCGGATTAAATTATACTCAGGCTCACGAACCATGAACTGTCTCAAAGTTAAGCTTGCTATAGCTGGTTTACTACAGTTCAACTCGATGGCCGTGTACGTGCATTGCACTCTTCTCGAGCTTATGATGACCGGTGGTGGCCACTATCAGTACCAACGATAACTTGGCGGTGTGTATTCATCTTCCTGACCGCCGAAAGACTATGATAACCACGATGACCATGATATTAATAATTCACGTCGACTCTCACCTTCACCTGCATGTGGCCTGTCAGACGCAGTCGAAATAATATTTGGTGAGGCAATTACGAGGTTTCTCGGCCGCCTTAAAAATAAAGGCTAATCTTCCTATACAGTTAGATGCGCGCCATATAGGCCGTGAGCGAAGACAGGGAGGTTCACTGGCCTGATGGCGGAAATTGTCAACCTCATACTCTTAAAATCGACAAGGTTCCATGACTTAAGAGGCCAGATGATTTTGTGGGGTATTCACGGGATACTCGATAATCTTACCCTACTGTGATTTTCAGGATCTAACTATACCTGCTCCGAACTGTTCGATCGCAGCTTTCTTCTTCAAGTTGAACTAGTTCGGGATGCGAGGTTGAACACTGTTCCTAGCTTAAACACCAGGCTCTAGAACTCCTATCAAGCGAGAAGCGTGGTCCGACGATTTCGAATGAAATGTCTTCCTGTTGTATGGGCCGGGCACGAATCCAGGATCCTCACACTGTCACCGTCCTTCCCAGCACTTTGGGGTGACAGTAGATATGCGCTTTCAGCCTCAGATACCTCACCACGTCTTTTGCTTAACGCGTGGCAATTACATTGCAGTGTTTCATACCGTATGCAAGTGCCTTCTCTGCGAGATCGGACGACGGAAATAATTCCAAAGGCGATGATCATCAAAGTTCTGTCAACTCATCTACCCTGGTGAACATGCGGAGGAGGCATGGAGAGCCATTTTGGTTATACGAGTTGACAATCTGAGACGACTTGTTCATAGGACTCCAGTTTTCTACATGAGGGCGCGTCCTGGTGGAGAGGCGTGTATCCACAATCGATCTCATCCTATCCGGAGTCCAGAGCTGTCAAGGACCACGCAAGCATGACTTTAGTAAATGCCCGTTTGGACATTTCGTCCGAATTGCACTTGTTTCGACAGAAGGACGGAGGGATGATGGTACCAATCTGATATTCTTAACAGTTTAGTTCATAATCCAGCCATTGTACAATTGGTGATCCGAGGGAAGAAGCTTTAAAAGATACGCTACAACTTGCACACAATCCTCCCAACGACCTTTCCCTCTTCCAAATCCGTTAGAATTCTGTCATCACATTAATGGTAGAGGGTCTGGCATGCACGGATGATCGACTTACTCGTTTAGGTCTTCCAGTTCTCTCACTTGATATTGGCATTTAACCTTGCCCTGGGCGGCAATTTGAAGCGCTTCAATAGCATCTTGTCGATTTCTGACAATGCGTCGTATGGACGTTGAGAAAAACAGCTCTAAACTTCAACCCAACAATAACTTACCCGGCGGCCGATCCAACAATTCGGAGGGACTGTTTAGAACAAGACAGAATATCAATATATTGCTGCTCGAGAAGAGGGATGAATAGAACATGACCTTGACAATCAGAACTGCGAGCGGCACATTGATTGTCGCACTTCCTCCCGGCATTCCTAGACAAACCAGTGTCCCAGTAAAGCCCAGATACATGAGAGCTTGATTGAACGGTTGGGTCTAAGCGGTCATGAAAACATGTACCAGTATGGTTCCAGGTGGTAAAAGACGCACATCACCCGCAGTAATAATGGCAGCCTTGGGCCCTAATCCATCAGTAGCCTTTTTAACGTCTTCAACGACATCGGGCGATTCACGGAAATCGACCCATTTCTCGGCACCGAGTTTCAAGCAAAGCTCCTTCTTTGCGTCACCGGTATCTGTCCACTATTTCAGTCCCCAAAAGTATGAGAGGGGAAAAAGTTAATCTCCGCACCGATGGCGACAACCCGAAGGCCCATGGCTACGGCATATTGGACGGCTTCGCGCAAGGGAATCAATCAGATGGTCGATTTCACCTGGGACAGAGCTTACCAAGATGACCGAGACCACCCCCGGCACCCGAAATGGCGATCCAGTTACCGATCTGAACATTGGCTTCCTTGAGACCTTTGTACACCGTTAACCCCTTGGTCGAACTGAGCCCACCATGAAGATGTCAACGAAAACGGTGAAGCGTACTGCACAAAGGAACGGGGCCGCGGCGGCACTATCCAAGCCTTCGGGAATGGGAGTGGCATAGTCGATGTATGAGACCTACATTGAATAGAGGAAATCTGGGAAGCAAAGAAATAACGGGACGTACTACGTATTCAGCAAAGGTGCCATCCATCGTATATCCATGAGACCTTTGGAACATGATGGGACAGGCTACGGGATTCAGCTTGAATGGAAGGGGTTCAAAAAGCATCGCCTGAAGATATACTGACACGAGTCGTTCCCCTTTCGACACATTTCACATCTTCATCGTGGATAAACGATCAGACAAAGTGATTTTTTAAACTTGAATCAAGCACCTACTTCATGCACACCTCTCCAATCCATTTGATACCGACCCGATCCCCGACTTTGACAGGACCTTCCCTACTATGCTCTCCTATCGCAACGATATGACCTACTCCTTCATGCCCACCCACGAGTGGGAGGCGTGACTTGAACGAATGAGCCCAGTCTCCTCTTTGGATATGCAGATCCGAGTGACAGACGCCCGTATACTCGAGCTTAATCAAGCACTCTCCAGGAGCCAGTTCCGATGGCTGCCTAACCGGGTGATTATCCTTGACGACGTACGGCTGTTGGATATCTGAAAGCACGGCGGCTCTCGCTGTGAGTGGAATCGGGGTGAGGACCGTGAGGTTGGCGGCCATCTGAGGTTGTGATGTTGGTGTGATGGCCGTTCAACTTCCTAAGTAAGCACTCTGGCGGTTGGCCCATGGGGTTTGAACGTTGAAACGTCGACGTGTGACATCCAACGAACGGCATGCCGTCGACCCATCCAATACTATTATCATACCATTTTATAGACACTGACCGCGATTTCACGGATTGTGGTGAGTGGCGAGACGCGTTATTTGCGTTTGTTGTCTTGGATCTTCACTGAGTGAGCTCCCACTGAACTCCATCTGCGCCCCCAAGCTTAAGCCTTCTGTGCAGGACACACTGCCAGATACACCACAGATATACCACCGTGCTAGAGCGCCTTAACTATTTGAAAGGTCAGTTGCCCGTGTTGACTCTTCCAGACGACCAATGCCCCGAATGGCTTTAGACGACTCTGAAATTCTGAATCCCAAGGTATATCCATAGGTCTCCTTGTTTCTACACGAGGACGTGTCCTGACGGAGAGGTCTGTAACTATAATCGATCTCATCCTATTCGGCGAGTCCAGAGCTGTCGAAGACCTCCGAATCGGACGGAAGAATAATCTTAGTATTTGGAGTCTGGACACTTCGTCCAAATTGCACTCGTCTCGACGGAAGGACGGAGATGTTGTTAAGGATGTGCATAAAGAAATTGATGGTACCAATACGAATATTCTTGTTCGGCCTATAGCCCAGCTATGATGTACAATTGATGATCCGAGGGAAGAGACTTCCAGACATATTTTACAACCTGCAGACAATCCTTCCAACGACCTTGCCCTCCCCCAAATCTCTTAAAATTCTGTCATCGCATTAATGGGAGAGGGTTTGATGTATGCGAATGATCGACTTACTCGTTCAGGTCTTTCAGTTCTCTCACTTGATATTGGCATTTAACCTTGCCTTGGGCGGCAATTTGAAGCGCTTCGATGGCATCTTGTCGATTGCTGACAATGCAGCGTATGGATGTTGAGAAAAACAACTCTAGACTTCAACTCGATGATAGCTTACCCGACGGCCGATCCAACAATCCGGAGGGACTGTTTAGCACGGGATAGAATATCAATATATCGCTGCCCGAGAAGAGGGATGAATAGAACATGACCTTGGCAACCAGAACTGAGAGTGGCACATCCATAATCGCAGTTCCCGCAGGCATTCCTAGACAAACCAGTGTCCCAGTAAAGCCCAGATACATAAGAGCTTGATTGAACGCCCGGGTCTAAGGGGGTGCTCCTCTCATGAAAACATGCTCCAGAATGGTTCCAGAGGGTAAAAGACGTACATCAGCAGCAGTCATAATGGCGGCCTTGGGCCCCAATCCATCAGTAGCCTTTTTGACGTCTTCAACGACATCAGGCGATTCACGGAAATCGACCCATTTCTCGGCACCGAGTTTCAAGCAAAGCTCCTTCTTTGCGTCACCGGTATCTGTCCACTATTTCAGTCCCCAAAGTATGAGAGGGGAAGAAATTAATCTCCGCACCGATAGCGACAACCCGAAGGCCCATGGCTACGGCATATTGGACGGCTTCGCGCAAGGGAATCAATCAAATAGTCGATTTCACCTGGGATAGAACTTACCAAGATGACCGAGACCACCCCCGGCACCAGAAATGGCGATCCAGTTACCAATATGAACATCGGCTTGCTTAAGACCTTTGTACACCGTTAACCCCTTGGTCGATGAGCCTATCATGAGGATTTTCAACAAAAACAACGAAGCGTACTGCGCAAAGGAATGGGGCGGCGGCGGCACTATCCAAGCCTTCAGGAATGGGAGTGACATAGTCGATGTATGAGACCTACATTGAATAGAGGAAATCTGGGAAGAAAAGAAACAACAAGACATACTACGTATTCAGCAAAGGTGCCATCCATCGTATATCCATGAGCCCTTTGGAACATGATGGGACACGCTGCGGGATTCAGCTTAAATGGAAGGGGTTCAATGAGTATCGCCTGAAGATATACTGACACGAATCGTTCCCCTTTCGACACATTTCACATCTTCATCGTGGAGAAGCGATCAGACAAAGTGATTTTTAACCTTGAATCAAGCACCTACTTCATGCACACCTCTCCAATCCATTTGATACCGACCCGATCCCCGACTTTGACAGGACCTTCCCTACTATGCTCTCCTATCGCAACGATATGACCTACTCCTTCATGCCCACCCACGAGTGGGAGGTGAGACTCGAACGAACCCTCCCAGTCTCCCCTCTGGATATGTAGATCCGAGTGGCACACGCCCGTATACTCGAGCTTGACCAAACACTCTCCAGGAGCCAGTTCCGATGCCTGCTTAACCGGGTGATTATCCTTGACGACGTACGGTTGCTGGATATCGGAAAGCACAGCGGCTTTCGCTGTGAGTGGAATCGAGGTGAGGTTGGTGGCCATCTGAGGTGTTCTCTGGCGCTATGGTGTGTTCCCACCATGTACTTAAAGCACCCTAAGCGTTGACCCGTGACGTCCGATGATCGGCATGCCCACGCCGTCAACTACAGACACGGTTTGCGGCGACCGCGTGAGCGCGTTATTTGCGTTTGTTGTCTTGGACCAGCCTTGCAAAGCCGTTTAGAACGCGCTGGGACACGGTGGTTCAGGATGTGTAAGCGTTCTCGGCAATCGCCGAGGCCCATCAACCCCACCCGTCGAACGTCACCCAGCCGCTCGCGAGGCCGCCGCGGGCCCAAACGGTGCGGTTCTCTTTTTAGTCAGTAGATTGGCATGGCAGGAGGACTTTCGCGAAGGGACCATGAGTTTTGGACTGTTCAATCCGTCGCACAAAAGCCCATCTATTCAAAAATCAACAGAAAATGTGCCTGGCCTCGCATTTCGGCGAAAAGTCGGCGTGTCCCAGCCAAGGATCAGTGACTTATGCCGTTTCTCCCAGGCGGCCCCAGCCACGGCGGGTCCCACGAAGTTCTTTTGCTCGCGCTGGGACAGGTTGCCTCATTTGGGAGAACCCTGGATGCTCGGCATCAATGGATCTCAATTGATTCCGACGCTCGGCTACTTTCTCTACGTGCCTGTCCCCATCAACAGCCGTCCCAAGCCATCAATCGGCTCGCTCGCCGCTCGTCCAGCCAAGGCGTTGCCGTGTCCCGGGACACGCTGACGTAAGCGTTCCCCGCCAAAACCCCCGTGAACCGCCGTGTCCCACAACAACAAAGCACTTTTGATGTCTTTCCTCCGTCTTCTGCAGCGCCCCCAACCCTGCCTTCTGTGTAGGACACGCAGATACGCCACAAATTCGCCACCAACACCACCACCAGCTGGCACAACCCCGTCCAAAAAGGCCAAAAAACCCGCAACTACCAGTGCGTCTCCTTCACCGAAAAAGCAGTCATGACGTTGACCACCCACCTTCTCCGTTTGCCCAGCTGTCCCTCTGGTCGAATCATCATGTGCGCCGAACACCGTGCTAGAGGGCCTTAACTACTTGAAGGGTCAGCCACCCGTGTTGGCGCTTCCAGACGACCAATACCCCGAATGGCTTTGGACGGCTCTGCAGCCCAAGGAATATCCCGACGACGGGCCGGGGGGGAAGGCGGAGCGAGTTCAGAGACGAATAGAGAATAAAAAGCGGATAAAAGACAGGAACTTCATGTCAACCCAATAGTACTTGGAGGTGTGTACAGACCTCTTTCACCCTCTTCACTCTTGTTCATTGATTGACTAGGTTAAATCACTAATGATACTCAAATTCCTTTGAATATAATCAAGTCCATCCTGCTGATCATTCTACAACAACAAACTTTACGTCGCGAACGACCCAAGCGTGAACAACGTCTGCTTCTGTTTTCCCTTACCCTTCTTACCCTTCCCAGCCCCTCCTCCACTCCCAGCTCCCCCTGATGCCTGTCCTCCACTCTCCACCTCCACATTCTCACCTGCATCCCCCGTCCCACCTGTTCCCCATGCATGAACCGCAGGCTGCGTTGCATTCCCTAAAATATTCCTCAATGACACATTCCCACCTACAGGCGCCTTCTGTCGCCCCGTACTCGACGTCGGCAGCTCAGGGAACAGCGCATTCGACAACTTGGGTGGCTGTTGCGTCGTGTTCCTTCCCGACCCCTGTTTCGAACCACGAGGGTCTTCCCGTACGACCGTGATCGATTGATTAGGTCCCGCTAAACTTGGAGTTGTCGCAGGAGGTTGACGGGATGCATTCGATGACCATGCCGTGTTGCGCTGAGGTTGACGGTATCCAGGAGTCGTTTGTGACGGGCCAGCAGAGGATGCTTGAAGAGCGGGAAAACGCGAGGTGGGTGGTTTGGAACCCGGGGTCTTGATCGAGGATGCTGCTGCTTGTGCAACACGATCCCAGACCTGACGTGATGAACCTTGACGGGAGCGAGTAGCTGTGACGTGTTTAGCATTAATCACTCGGCCAGTCGCGATTGCTGCATATCCTGTATCGTTGGATGCTGGGACGAGATCTGGAAATTCACGACGTTGCTTTTTTGTCGAACACGTCGTTAGTCCTCGGGAATAGGAGAACTGAAAGGAAACAACGCACCTCTATGACAAACCCTTTCCAGGAAGCCAAAAGGTCTTGTTTCTTGTCCTCCTGGTCTAATATATCAACTAGACCATTCACAATGCTCGCGGTGTGATCCAAATTTTGGTCCAAGACGTTCCAAACAGTCAAAATGAGGTCCTTTGCGCTCGATTCCAAAGCACGGTATCCTCGTATTGCCGCCTTCACCACTGGAATGGCGCTGGTTGCATTCGGCGTTAGAGATTGTAAACGTGAAATGAAGATCGCATGCCGCCTGAATCACAGATCCGTCAAAAACAAGTCGCCGCAAATAGCACAAGGCGCAACGTACTCTGCGACAGCGGGATCAACATCTTCCCGAGGTGGCGAGGGAGCACGATTCTCTTGAGGCGTATTGCTTCTAGGAGACGGGTCCTCGCCTCCCTCTACCGTCAAAGCTCCACCAAAACCATCTCGTCGTCTCCCAGGTCCAGGCGGACGCATCACCGCCGGTGCACTCGGGGGATGGTGCTCCTGCTGCTGGCGCTGCAAGTGCAGTGGTGGTAGTTCTCGTTCGCGATCCCGATAGATACGATCGCGACGCCCGTGCCTGCCACTAATGCCCACCTCCTCAAACTCAAACTCGGCATTAATCCGTCTAGCATCCTTTTTATCCCGTGAGGACATGTCGCCTCCGTGTTCTTCTACCATGTGTGCTTTGAGATCCAACGGGGTGTTGAAAACGACGAATTTGCGGACTAGACATGCAGGCTGCGTGCATGGATGGTGTACTCGATTGAAATGGTTTTCCTTGATTGTATATGCTTAGCGGCACTAGCGAAGGGTGAGGGATAATATACCAAGCTCTCGTAGTTCTGGAAGCTGGGAGGGGTCATCAGAGTGCAGACCTTCGTAATCGACGAGAGTTTGACTCACTACTGGTCTCTAACCTCGTTCCGTTTACAGATGAAACATTCCTCATGATGTTCTCGCATATGTGCAAAGAGCTCATCGTCACCAAAGAAGCACTCCCGACAAAACTCGCACAGTGGGTGAACGCCACCCTCTATTTGATCTTTTGGCACAGATTTCCCCGATCTGTTGTATATCGAGGGGAGATGTACGGGGAGAAGATTCGGAGGATACAATGCATGTTCATGAGCGAAGACCTTTTTGTGCCGGATACACAGATCGCTGACCAAGTGAAGACGTGATGAGAGTGTATACTTGGTCGTAAAGAATCGAGGACATACCATATGAGCTTCCCGTGAGACGCGCGCACATGTAACTTCAAGTCTCCCCATCCATTGCCGATGTAAGCGCAGTCTGAGTCAGGACAGTTGAAGCGGAGGAGAAGAAGTGTCTCCTCCAACATTTCCTGGGTCTCAAAGACTATCGATAGTTTGGCATCTTCGAATACCATAGAATCCTGGTTGTAGGAAGCAAATGGAGCATCAGGAGACACGGTGAAGATCACCGAAGGTTGGGGTTCCTAATTGATCACCTTAACCCACAACGGATGCCAAAGAAATCGACTTTTACGGACCTTGCAGAACGTGCAATCCGTCTTTCTGTACAACGCCCTCAACCGTAAAGCACAAATGTGGCAGGTGCGATGGTTACATTCCGACACGGAGTAGTACTTCACTGGTTCGGCGCAGATCCAACATACATCTTCATCACTATCTTCAGCCGGCTCCGGCACGAGTTCTTCTTTTTGTACCGTCTCAGGTTGCGGCATTGGCGGGAGTGTCTCCTGTGGTTTTCCACCTCGTCCAACTTCCCTAACATTTTGATTCCGTCCTCTTCTATGATTTCCGCCTTTCCTTGTGGCTCCGCGAGCGGCATTTCCAGTCCCAGTTTGCGATCGCGTAGCAGTTTCCGTGGCAGACATTGAGAATGGATGATGATGGGGCAAGTAATATCGGACGCACGTCACGGTCAAGGTGAAGTATTTCAATCAATCAGGTGACGCCAGCGGAACCGCGATACTTACCCGAGCTCAACGGGGCCGGGGGAACGTTCATGACAGGGAAACAACAGTTCAACGTTCAACGTTCAGTCTGGCGGAAAGTTTCTTCACAAACATTCCTCTCTATCATTGGCTTCTACAATGCGAATCCATTCCACCGCCTATCACTGTGTCGCTAAGCGCTTGTCCAATGTAGTGTTCTCGCAAACTTCAAAGCGATCGGAAAACCACCATGATTCTTATTTCAGACGACCAACAGTCCAGAAGTCTAGCAGAAGACTACGGCATCTCTTTAGTAAGTATCAAAATCCTCTACGGATCCATGTGAGGCGATGCGATATCTTTCCTCCTATGAAAGGTCGGATTCTATCACATGGCCCTCTTCGTACAGCACATGAAATTCGGTGAAATTTATAGGAGTAATTCATGGACTTTTCACGCAAAGGGGCCTGGTCGTACTTCGATCCCGGTATGTTTTAATCATATGTGAATCATTCTCTCTCAATCCTCCCAAGTTTCTACAGGAGCAACCCGCACGAAGAGGAGCGAACATGTTATCTCCTCAAATAAGTTTCACCCTCAAAGGCTATAAAAACACTCATGTCGCCGCCTTACTTCCTCCAGCTCTAAAGCTACCTCATCCTCCCACCGAACATCCTCCACCACAAACTCCTTCACCTAGAACATGAAATTCTCTCTCGCTCTCATCCTCGCTCTCGCTGGCGGCTTCGTCGCCGCAGTTCCGACGCCCGAGCAATCTGACACCGCCATCGAAGCCCCGTCTTTCGAGGTTTGATTTGTGTACTTGTGCATCTCGCTCCAGAAATACTAATTTTACCTCCAGAGACGCTCAGACGTTGGAGGCTACACGAGCTACGACAACAAGGATGACAAAAAGGACTTCGGTGGTTCTGACAAGAAAGACATCGACAACAAAGGTTACGACAACAAAAATTTCGACAACAAAGACCACGGAGGTTGGGATAAAAAAGACGACTATCACAAGGACAAGCATTACGGCGACGACCACAAGCATGATTATAGCTATCGAAAGGGATTCCTCGAAGGATACGAAAAGGGCTACAAGCGCGGCTACAAGTTTGGCAAGAAGCACCACTGGAAACACCATGACGAGCATCGTGATTACAAGTATGACGACAAGCACGATGACCACAAAGGCAGCTACTGATCCAAATACCCTATCACTCGCTCGGGCTCCGTTGGCGTTGTGGAAAAAGAGAACTCGTTATTATACCAATGCACAATAGCATAACAAGTGTATTAGGATAGGGACAATCCTTGAGTTTACCTGCGTCCCCTACCCCACGTATCACATAAAACGCCTGGCTCCTTCGCTCC
>Ga0307516_10002405_pt1 | contig 25050 bp, 29 predicted proteins | sample 19_EM_MG_FD_203310 | JGI IMG/M metagenome (GOLD analysis project Ga0307516, IMG submission 203310) | Populus trichocarpa ectomycorrhiza microbial communities from riparian zone in the Pacific Northwest, United States - 19_EM | ecosystem: Host-associated > Plants > Roots > Unclassified | place...
GCCTAGACTCTTTGTGGCCTACTGACTCGACTTTCCTCTTCGAGCCGTTCAAGACCAGTCCTCACGTGCTCTGGCTATGTAGCTATCTAAGTATCTTTGTCCCGTGTTTCCAACTGAGGTGTAACATGTACCGTAACCGGAGTGTGGAGAGAATCAAAGGTAATCAGGCTACTTTCGACAATTCACAGCGGAATAATCTTAGATCTTGTGTGTGGGTTCAGTGGTAGTGTTGGTGAGGATGTTTCGTGCTGATTTCCTTTCATTGAGGCGAGAAATCTCTTTCTTTTTATCGGGAGCGCGCGAGTGAGAAGCGGTGATCGCGACCGTGCCTGTTCCTCAGAGGCACTGGTGGGTCGGACCTGGATTCCTCCGAGGTGGTTTGCCCCTCGTTGGAATGTGGGCGGATTCATTGGTCCTGGTCGGGGTGTAGATAAGATAGATGAGGTTTCGTTTGTTTTGCTGCATGTGTAATGCGGTCGAGTGGGGTGTGCAGCTACGTCAAGAGGCTGTCCGCTCTGATCATGGTGGAGAGTGTTCTCCGATCGCGGTGGAGGGACGTGGTCGTCTGGCTGTTCCCGCTCATTTGCACAAACTGTCCCCCTCATCTCCGGAGCTCTAACACTTTTGGCCGGTGTCTCGACCGAGGGCTAGACTCTGTTTCTTATCTCCCACCTAGACTCCCTGAATTCCCTAGCCACAGCCTGAGCCTCCTCGTCCTCAGCCACAGGGTCTTCTCTATCTAGCTACGTACTCGCGATAAACCGTTCAGGTGTAACACTACCTCCCCTCTCCCTTAGCCTCGTCTCGAGTGCTAATTTCTTCTCTATCTAAATAGCCCATTTCTTTCTGATCATAGGAGTCTTTCAATGCCGAAGTTCCTTCAGCGTCACGAACTGTAGTCCTCCTCCCCTGCAGCCCTCCCAGTCGCCGGATCAGGGCATGTCCCTTGGGACCATCTGTAATCCGTCGGAACAACTGGGCCCTCTGAGTAGGCCGATGCATACTCATACTGTCGGGTCATATTGAGTCGTACTCGCCGCCGCGCTGCGTCAAGGCTTTGGCCGGCCCAGTGAGGTTCCGGGGTCGCAGTTGGCACAGGGAATCGGGAGAGACATGGTGTCCTTCGTGCTAGTAACCCGTATACTCGGCAGTGACCGCGCCCACATCCTTCCGGGTGGAGACTAGTATGCTAGAGCAGTGACGGCGCTGTCGGGGACTCGCTTCACCGCTTATGTGCCATCTGCGCCGGTTCCGCCGGTCCGGGTCGGTCGCCAAGAGGTCGATACGTCTGTTCTGAACGGTTTTCCTGACTCTCAACGGTTTCGGTCGCGTGCACTCTTCGTCGGGCGCCCGGTTCGGCGGCTTCCCATGGTTGCCCGAGAAGCGGGTCTTTTTGTTGATCGTGATGCTTTGGTACTGAAGTCCTCCGCCCCTTCAGCCTACTACTGCCAGGTCCCCGGTGGAACTGGTCTAGCCCTCGGTGAGCCGGTAGTCCCTCGGCACGTCTGGATTTCGCTGATGAAACTCTCGGAGTTTCTCCAGACCACCTACCGAAAAGTTGTCGAATGGTTCTTCCGTCCAGTCTTTGCGTTCTAGATAGTCGAGCCATTGGACAAGGTAGAGAATCCGTTTGTTATTGCCTCGCCCTCACTCAGCCGACGACATTACCTTCTCGACATCGTATTCCTCCAATTGCTGGATGTCATCTGCTTCTCGCAGTATTTTTGTCGGATCGGGTGGTGCTCGGTATTCGCTGGTTCGATAGGGCTCGAGTAGCGATACGTGGAAGACATTGTGGATCTTTCACTTCCGAGGCAGTGTGAGGTGGACAGCCAGTGGGGAGACGATTTTCTCAACTTGGAAGGGACCATGATTTTTGTGATCCAATTTCTTCGAGAGACGGCGCGTTTTAATGTTGTGTCCGCTGAGCATCACCAAGTCTCCCACTTGGTATGCTGGTGGCTCCTTTCTGTCCGGGTCGGTGTATCGGTGCATTCTTTCTTACGCTGCTTCCAGCCCTTTCCGGGACTCGTCGTATACCATTTGCATCCAGTGGGCGTATACCGTACTGGCCGGGTTCAGAGGTTCTGAGGATGGTAGGTCGATCGTTGCGGGGTGGTGGCCGTAGTTAGCGTAGAACGGCGACATCCCATTTCCGATCGTGACCGAATTGTTGTAAGCAAATTCCGCCATCGGGAGCAATGATACCCAGTTTTCCTGTTCCCAGTTGACGAACGCTCGAAGGTAGGCCTCAATCATCTGGTTGAGGCGTTCCGTTTGTCCGTCTATCTGTGGGTGGAATGCGGTTGACATTCGGGGTCGGATGCTTAGTATTTCGAGGAACTCCTTCCATGTCTCCGAGGTGAACCGTAAATCCCGGTCTGACACAATGTCAGTGGGCAGCCCATGGAACCTCCATACTTCCCGTGCGAATATTTTTGCTAGGTCTGATGCCGTTTTTTCTCGGAGTGGGATGAAGTGTGCCATCTTGGTGAATCGGTCTATGACTACCCATAGCTGGTCGCGTCCTTCCGAGGGTGGTAAGTCGGTGATGAAGTCCATCGCGATCGATTGCCATGGCGCGTATGGGAGTTCCAATGGCGAAGACAGTCCGTAAGGTTGGTGTCGGGAGGCTTTGTTTCGCTGGCACTCTGGGCAGCTTCTGACAAAATCGATGATCCGTTCATTCATTCGCGGCCACCAGAAGTTTCGTCGGATTAGCTCGATAGTTTTATCTTGCCCCATGTGACTGGCGACTTTCGTGTCATGTTCTGATTCCATTATCCGCTGTACTAGTTCGTTCAGGACCCAGAGTAGGTTTTTTCTGTACAGCAGTCCGTTGTTGTATCTTATTTCCCCGACCTTTCGGTTTTTTGGCGACAGTTCTTCTGCCTCTGCTTTCTGCTTCGCTGCCTGCTGGTAATCTGGGTCGTTCTTTGCCGCCTTTTTTATTTCTTCTGTGAAGTCCGGTTTCCACCTTCGAGCTGGGAGTGACCTTAGTCTTGCCGATGAGCAGACAAACGTTCTTTGCTGTCTGTCTGGTTCTGCGAAGTGGTCGTTTCTTAAAACCGTTGTAATTGGCTGGTTTTCTACCCCTCCCTTTTCTGGGCGGTACTCTGTACGCCTTGAGAGTGCGTCTGGTTTTCCGTTTTGGGTGCCTGGTCGGTAATGAATTCTGAAATCTATGCCGGCTATTTCCTCCGCCCAGCGTGCTTGTCGATGGTTGAGTACTTTTGTTGTTGTTAAGTATTCTAGATTGTGATGGTCTGTAAACACCTGTATCGGGTGCTCTGCTCCTTCACAGTACTGCCTCCAATGTTTGAAGGCGTCGACAATGGCTAAGAGTTCTTTATCGTGGATATCATAGTTGACTTCCGCAGGCTGGAACTTCCAGGAGTGGAACGCCACCGGGTGCAAGTGATTGTCGTTGTCCCATTGTGACAGGACTGCCCCAATCGTGAAATCTGAGGCATCCGTCTCGATGATTACCGGCTTTGTTGGGTCAAAATGAGCCAATATAGGAGCCGTGGTGAATCGTTTCTTTAATTCATCGAAGGCTTCTTCTGCCTCCTCGCTCCAGGACCACTTTTCTGTTTTCTTGGTCAGCTCTGTGAGTGGTTTGGCTATCCGGGAGTAATCCTTGATGAAGCGTCGATAAAAGTTGGCAAAACCTAAGAACGACTGGGTTTCTGTGAACGATGTTGGTTGTCACCAGGACAGTACTGCTTCCGCTTTGTCTTGACACATCCGAATTCCCTTTCGGCCAATGATGTTACACCTTAGTCATTATCGAGAGTACGTAGCTAGCTAAGAAGACTCATCACGGGCTTTTCAGACGGGAACCAATCCCCCCCGATGAGAGGAATGATGTCAGAGAGTCTAGGCGGGAGATAAGGAGCCGGAGATTAGCTGTCGGCCGAGACACCGGACCTAAGGCTAACTCCGGAGATTAGGGGGTGATTGCAAACGACCGAGTCTAATCTCCCAGGAGAGAAGAGCTACGTCACCTCAGGGTGAGCGGAGCATCTCTAGGCCGAACCCCACTTGGCTCAGACCACGTCACGCTCGGGTGAGACACCCCAGGGTGAACGGGAGACTGCTGGCCGAAAGACCCCGCACAGTTGCATGAGGCCTCATCTCCCCTTATCGTCACCCTGCTATAACCAATGATTCACACCACGAGGTCCCTGCGCCTCGGGGAAATCCAAAACCTGAGTCACCACGTCTCACGCTTGTTTCTCTCGGATAAAAAGGATGGGCCTCTCCGAGCCTGATTGTCTTTTGATTCTCCAAACACTCTGGTTACGAGACAACCCCAGTGTCACAAATGACGTAGCCTAGGAACTCCACTTCTTCTGCTTTCCACACGCATTTTTCTGGTGAGACTGCTAGTCCATTGCGCTGGAGTCGTCCCAAAACTTTCTTGACGAGTCGGTCGTGTTCTTCTTCCGTTTTGGCATATATCAGGATGTCGTCCATATACGCCAGAACTCCAACGTCAAGTACATCGGACAGGATGTGATTCATCATGTCTTGGAAGGTTGATGGTGCGTTGGTTAGTCCAAAAGGCATTACCTGGAATTCATATAATCCGTAGCGGGTCCGGAAAGCGGTTTTCCATTCGTCTCCTTCCCTGATCCATATGAGGTTAAACCCGTTTTTGAGGTCCATCTTCGTGAACCACTGTGCTCCCTGTATCCGGTCCTGCAGCTCTTGCATTAGCGGTAGCGGATACCTGTTTGGTATCGTAATGGCGTTTAGTCCTCGGTAATTGACGCATAACCGCAAGCCCCGTCCGTGGGGTTTAGGGACGAACAGATTTGGAGATCCCGCCGGCGAGGTAGATCTTTTTATTTTCCCTGTTTTCTCCATTTCTTTTAGCCATTCTCGGAGCGTCTGAAGTTCCATTTCTGAGAGGGGATAAATGGGGCCCCAGAGGGCCGTGGTTCCCTCCTTGAGCTCGATTTTGCAGTCGTACGGCCGGTGCTCCGGGAGCTGATCTGCCGCTTCTTTTCCCATGATTCCCAGGTACTGTCGGAACTCCATTGGGACTTGTTTCAATGGATCTTCGTTCTCGGTTGCTGCCGCAACGTATCCAATGATACGTACTTCGGCGTTCAGAGCTACCGAGTCGTCCCAGCTTAGGGAGAACTGGCGGGTTTGGAATTTGGTGCAGTCTTCCAGACAGCGGCGGCTGTTAAACCATACTTCTTCCGACGTTCAGGCGCCCTGCGGCAGGTGCGACGAGATCCATTTAAATGGGAGGAAAACGTCAATTTCTGCGTCCATGGGTGAGATCTCGAACTTTTCCATGGAGTAGTGCTTTCGGTGCTGAAGGAGCAAAGGTTCTGTGTAATATTGCCCTGCTCCTTTGACGCTTTCTCCTGTAAAGCTTTCGATGCTGTGTGCCTGCTTGTGCTTCTGTCGTTTCAGGTCCAGTTTCTCAGTCGTTTTTTCGTTGATTAGCGCTATTGAGCATCCTGTGTCCAATAGTACCTTGATTCGGTGCCCCTTCTCACCCTGGTATAGCACCATATTAATTACCGGGTGGGTGCTGCTCGCGGACTTCCTCGGTTTTTTGCTCGACGGGGTCCCAGCGCTTGGTTCCCTGCTTTTCCGTTTCCGGGATGCTCCGCATACTATCGTAAAGGCCTTAGGCTGCGGTGGTTCCTGGCCCCTTAAAAATCCGATTCCGAGTCCTCCCATAATGGGGCCACAGCCTTGGTCTCCATTGTTTCGACCGCCGCTACTTTCTGTTGTTTCACGGTGGGCCTTTCTTCCGGTTCCTCGGATCGTTTTCTTTTCCCTTCGGAAACTGCTGATGTTTTCCATGGTGCAGGTGGCAGAGCCGTGCCGCGCTTTGTGTTAAATGAGAAGCATTCGTAAGTTCGATGGCCGGGCCTACCACACCTCCAGCAGTCATCTCGGTTTCGGAAGTACTCTTCTTGTTCCTTGGCAGGGACACCCATGAGTGCGGCGTCCTTGGACGCCCATCGTCCCGGTCGGTCGTACTGGCTTTTTCCTTCGTAGGTCCGGGTGTCTTCCCTGTGGCCGGAGTTCCGCTGGGTTTCCTTATTTCTTTGGGTATCGTCAGAGTTTCCTTTTCCTTTTGGAACGTCCTTTCGACCGTCGCTCTTTGGGGTTGGTGCCGAAGAGTGTATGGCTTCCTTGGCTTGTTTGAGAGCCTTCTTTTTCTCAACCTGTACGCCGGCCTGGTAAGTAGGTTGGAGGAAGCCTTCGTCGTCGATGGGGTCTTCCTCGTTTTGATTGAACCTCATGTCCAATAAGCTATCGGGCATAGCCATGTCGACCTTCTCCCTGAGTCCTTCCCTGGTTGTCCGAGCAAAGTTGTTGAGGGCCTGGAATTCCATCATGTATGCACGGATGGACCCTTGGTACCTTAGCTGACCTAGCTTCAGCTGGGCATCGGCTGCCTCTCTCTCGTTCCAGTATTCGGCTCGGATAGCCGCCACGTAATTTACCCAGGTGTCGGCATCACCTAGGTCTCGATACCGGTTGAGGTGCCATGCTTTGACCGTGTCGGTCAGGAGCGTTCCTAACCACGCGATTTTCTGGTGGTCATTTGTTTCGGGGTAGAATCCTAGGAACATGGTAACGGCTTCCCACCACTGATTGAAGGAGGTCGAACCCTTCCTGTTGAAGGTTTCTGGGTTTTTCATTTTTAATCTGGCAATATTGCCCTGTTCGGGTCGGGCTGGTCGGTCCTGTCGAGTCCGTTCCACTCCTTCTGCCACTAGCCACACGAGGTCCTGCGTGGTAATCGTAGGTCCAGGATTCCTAGGTGGCAAAGGGGAGCGGAGGTGCCTGGAGGGCGGTCGAGGCGGTTCGGATGGCAGACCCGAGGGGGGCCCTGCGGGTGATCCAGGTGGTGTTGAGGGGGGGTTCCCTCCTTGTCCTGCCGTGGGCTCGGGCGCTGGTGGCCTCGGGGATATGTGGCGTCTGAGTTGCTCCAATCGCTGCCTCATCTCGGGTGTTGTGGGTAGCGCCGGGGGTCCTGTCGTCGGGGCCTTGTTCCCGGGTTCAGATGTAGCGGACTTCCCAACGCTGGTGGTGAGTGGGCTGATGGGATACTGGTGCTGGTCTGCCGGATGGGGCTTCTCCATGTGGGTGGTCCTGCTGGCATTGGGGGCATTGTAAGTAGTGGGATTCTGGTCGCGATATGTTGGATTCCGCCCTTGCTTCCCGGAGTTGGTTTTCCAGGGTGGCCACCCGGTTCTGGTGTGCGGCTGCCTATAGTTCCACGTTTCCCTGAAAGTTGACAAGGTGCATCAGGAAAAAAAATCTGCGTCCGGACACACAGGCTGCGTCCAGACGCACCAGTCGCTCGGGACGCTCTGGACGCACCCTGGCAGGGCACATACCGCTCCCAACGCGAAACGCACAGGCAATGTGAATTCGGACGCAGCACACCATGGCACCGTGCATTCGGACGCCGTATGCCAGGGCGCCGTGCATCCGGACGCAGCTCGCCATGGCATCTGCTTGCCGGACGGAGTGTGTCAGGGCATTTTCCTTCTGGACGCAGCCGTGTCAGGGCATTTTCCTTCTGGACGCAGCCGTGTCAGGGCATTTTCCTTCTGGACGCAGCCGTGTCAGGGCATTTTCCTTCTGGGCGTAGCCGTGTCAGGGCAAATGGCGTCCGGACGACGCATGTCATGGCACCACGGTCACGCTGTCTGTCAAGGCACGGAACATCGTAGCAAATACTCTTGTTGCATTCGCAAACACGCAGCGGGTTCCAGGCATAGTGACTCAGTCCAGTTCTATTCATTCTATCTAATGTACATCTATATATGCTACTACCACACTTCGCGCGGAAACAAAGGAAAGTTGGCAAATACGACACGACGCGTTCAGCACGACGCGATGAGCACGACGCGATGAGCACGACGCGATGAGCACGACGCGTTGAGCACGACGCGATGAGCACGACGCGTTGAGCACGATGCGATGAGCACGACGCGATGAGCACGACGTGATGAGCACGACGCGATGAGCACGACGAGATGAACACGACGCGATGGGCACGACGACTATGAGGAGGATGGCGATGAGCACGCCGCCGGCGGCGAGGACGATAGCAAGTAGGACGCAGCGAGTATGATTGCGAGCTTTGTGACATGGTTAGCGCAGCTCTCAGAGTGACAGAGACACCGGGAAGTTGTACAATACACAGTGAGGAGTACGATGTCAATGAGGGTGCCAGCGGCGAGGACGATAGCGGGTAGGACGCGGCGAGTATGATGTCAATGAGGGTGCCGGCGGCGAGAACGATAGCGAGTAGGCCGCGGCGAGTATGAGCGCGCGTAAGACGCGGTGAGTATGATGTCAATGAGGGTGCCGGTGGCGAGGACGATAGCAAGTAGGACGCGGCGAGTATGATTGCAAGTAAGACGCGGCGAGTATGATGGCGAGCTTTGTGACATGGTTAGCACAGCTCTCAGAGTGACAGACAGCGGGAAGTTGTACAATACAACGTGACGAGTACGATGTCAATGAGGGTGCCGGCGGCGAGAACGATAGCGGGTAGGACGCGGCGAGTATGATGTCAATGAGGGTGCCGGCGGCGAGGACGATAGCAAGTAGGACGCGGCGAGTATGATTGCAAGTAAGACGCGGCGAGTATGATGGCGAGCTTTGTGACAAGGTTAGCGCAGCTCTCAGAGTGACAGAGACACCGGGAAGTTGTACAATACACAGTGAGGAGTACGATGTCAATGAGGGTGCCAGCGGCGAGGACGATAGCGAGTAGGACACGGCGAGTAACTCGCGGCGAGTATGATGGCGTGAAAGACGCGACGAGTACGATGGCAATAGAAAGAGCCAAGCCACTACTAACGCTTGCGCTTTCGCAAGGTTCGGCCCATCACTCATAGATAGACCCCTATTTTCTTCTCCTTTCGCCTCGTCCTACTCGTCGACATTTTCCTAATCGACATCTTACTCGTTGCGCCTTTCTCGCCATCATACTCGCCGCCTCTTACTCGCTCTCATACTTGCTGGGTCCTACTCGCCCACACTCGCCGCGTCCTACCCCGTGTCGTTCTCGCCGCCGGCACCCTCATTGACATCGTACTCATCACGTTGTATTGTACAACTTCCCGCTGTCTGTCACTCTGAGAGCTGCGCTAACCATGTCACAAAGCTCGCAATCATACTCGCCGCGTCCTACTTGCTATCGTCCTCGCCGCCGGCACCCTCATTGACATCATACTCGCCGCGTCTTACGCGCGCTCATAATCGCCGCGGCCTACTCGCTATCGTTCTCGCCGCTGGCACCCTCATTGACATCATACTCGCCGCGTCCTACTCGCCGCTGGCACCCTCATTGACATCGTACTCCTCACTGTGTATTGTACAACTTCCCGGTGTCTCTGTAACTCTGAGAGCTACGCTAACCATGTCACAAAGCTCGCAATCATACTCGCCGCGTCCTACTTGCTATCGTCCTCGCCGCCGGCGGCGTGCTCATCGCCATCCTCCTCATAGTCGTCATGCTCATCGCGTCGTGTTCATCTCGTCGTGCTCATCGCGTCGTGCTCAACGCGTCGTGTCGTATTTGCCAACTTTCCTTTGTTTCCGCGCGAAGTGTGGTAGTAGCATATATAGATGTACATTTGATTGAATGAATAGAACTGGACTGAGTCACTATGCCTGGAACCCGCTGCGTGTTTGCGAATGCGACAAGAGTATTTGCTACGATGTTTCGTGCCTTGACACCCAGCGTGACCGCGGTGCCATGACATGCGTCGTCCAGACGCCATTTGCCCTGACACGGCTGCGTCCAGAAGGAAAATGCCCTGACACGGCTGCGTCCAGAAGGAAAATGCCCTGACACGGCTGCGTCCAGAAGGAAAATGCCCTAACACGCTCCGTCCGGTAAGCAGATGCCGTGGCGAGCTGCGTCCGCATGCACGGTACCATGGCGAACTGCGTCCGAGTTAAGCAGGTTGCGTCCGAAGCGTCCAGAGCGTCTAGTGCGTCCGGACGCTCTGGACGCAATTTTTTTTTTTCCTGATGTGTTGATTCCGGGCCGTATTGACTTCCACCAGAAAGGACAGGGCATCGTTTACCCGGATCAGCTGAGTGGCCTGACATATTTGTCGTTCGTTGGCCTCGTTGGTCCACTCAATGATGGCCTGCCAGACCTTTCTGGCGCGAGATTGGTACGCGTTCGCCGCCTTTGACAGCTCGCTACGTATCCATTCTTCCGCTATTTTCCCGTTAGCGTTGACTCGGTCATATACGTATCTAGTGCCTTCCGCCAAGGTTTGATAGGCTTGTTCAATCTCCCGTGTTCGTTGGTCCGTTCTATCATAAGCGTCACCGCACAGCTCCGTAAGCCATTGTAAGTCGTTCTCGGCTTGCTGTTGCAGGTGTACCAGGGTCCTGACCCAGACTGCGGGGTTAGCTATTTCCACCGCTTGTTCTGGCCTTGGTGTTCCGTCGGTGATCTGGAGCAGGTCATGGGGGGCCTCAAGCCAGAGTATGTTAAAGTCTGAGGAGGTCGTCATGGTTTAATAATCGTCGAGGAAGTCTCCGGTGTAAATGGTTTCGTCATCGGTGAAGTAATAGTCGCAGAGGTCCCGGAGCTTGTGTTCTGTGAATTCGGCGTTCTTGTGGCTGTAGGCGCAGTTGAGCCAGTATTGCGTATACCAGTTCCAGGGTTCGTGGTCGCCTTCTTGGTAGGGAGTAGGGATAGGTCCGTCGCTGAATGTGTCCCACTGTTCGTAGGTGGCTAACTCGCTATCGATTGATTGGAATGTGTAGTTGAAGGAGTACTGAGACTTAGGTTCCAAGAGGGTAGAGAGTTCATGTAGGTAAAGGTGGTCTTCGAAGTAGGTGTCGTCAAAGCCAGTCATGAAAGTAGGGTGATTTGAGATCAAGATTATAGTGTGACACTGGGGTTGTACCGTAACCGGAGTGTGGAGAGAATCAAAGGTAATCAGGCTACTTTCGACAATTCACAGCGGAATAATCTTAGATCTTGTGTGTGGGTTCGGTGGTAGTGTTGGTGAGGATGTTCCATGCTGATTTCCTTTTGTTGAGGCGAGAAATCTCTTTCTTTTTATCGCGAGCATGCGAGTGAGAAGTGGTGATCTGGACCGTGCCCATTCCTCTGAGGCATGGGTGGGTCGGACCTGGATTCCTCCAAGGTGGTTTGCCCCTCGTTGGAACGTGGGCGGATTCATTGGTCCTGGTCGGGGTGTACATAAGATAGATGAGGTTTCGTTTGTTTTGCTGCATGTGTGATACGGCCGAGCGGGGTGTGCAGCTGCGTCAAGAGGCTGTCCGCTCCGATCATGGTGGAGAGTGTTCTCCGATCGTGGTGGAGGGACGTGGTCGCCTGGCTGTTCCCGCTCGTTTGCACAAACTGTCCCCCTCATCTCTGGAGCTCTAACACCTTCAGCTGGTGTCTCGACTGAGGGCTAGACTCCGTTTCTTATCTCCCGCCTAGACTCCCTGAATTCCCTAGCCACGGCCTGAGCCTCCTCGTCCTCAGCCACTGGGTCTTCTCTATCTAGCTACGTACTCGCGATAAACCGTTCAGGTGTAACAGAACAGGCAATATATTCTGCTTCAAGCGTTGACAGTGCTACAATGCTCTGAGACTTGGCTTGCCAATGAATCAGTCCGGCCATGATGAGTTCTTTGCTGGCGTTGGTGTGCCCCAGACCGAACAGACATCCTCCAACCGATTTTCGAGTCGTAGAGTTTCCCGCCCAGTCGGAGTCGGTATACCCGATAATGTTGATGCACGTGTCGTAGGGAAGTGGATTGTGAGGACGTGTATTCACTGATTGTGAGCCGGATGGAAGTCGTCGGTAGTGGATTTGGAAGTGTGAAGTAGTTTTGAGGTATCGTAACACCCGCTTCGCGGCTGTTGTATGCATCTCGAGAGGTTGCACATTGTACCGTCTGAGAGCAGTGACACTGAAGGCGATGTCTGGTCGACTTCCAAGTGCCGCATACATGAGGGATCTGACCATTGACAGGTATTCCTTGCGGTTGGCCGGTTTGTCCTCCCAGAAGGTGTTAGCGAGATCAGTCTGAGATCAAGTGGAGACTTAGCTGGTTTTGCATCCATCAACCCGAATCGTCGTATGATTGTGTTGATATAGTCTCGTTGGCAGATACTGAATCCGCCGTCTTCAGTTCTTTCAATCTCGATTCCCAGAAACCTCTTTGCCGCTCCTAAGTCACACATCTTGTACTTCTTCTGCAGCAACTGCTTGACCTGATGTCCCTGTCCTTCTGTACTGTTGTGCGCAATGAGCAAATCGCCCACGTATAGAACTAGAAGGACCCCTGGTTGGAGGTACAGGTTTGGATCTTCAGCTGACTGTCGAAATCCAATGGATTGCAAGTATCCATCGATATCCTCATACCAAAGTCTGGGCGCCTGTTTCAGTCCGTAGCATTCTTTTCGGAGAATTAAGACACTTCCGCTTGACGCACTTCCAGTTGACTCACTTCCGGTCGAGGTGATTCCGCTCAACGCGCTTCCGCTCGACGTAAGCCAGTCAATTCCAAGTGGCATCTCCATGTAGATGTTGTCTCGGTCAATCTTTGGATTTAGGAAAGCCATCACCACATCCATATGATCAACATCCCAGCCATACTGAGCGGCCAGTGCCAGTATCAATCAGAACGTTGCCATTTTGGATACCTGTGCATAGGTCTCGTCATAGTCGATACCTTTCTTTTGTTCGTAGCCCTTGATGACTAGTCGAGCTTTGTAGCGGGTGGATCCATCCGGATTGATCTTTCTTTTGTAGATCCATTTGCATCCAATCGGTTCTTCCACTGCTCTATTAGCCATTGACTTATGCATGGTATTATTACCTTTCGACACGATATCAAATGTGTGGTTCTCCACCAATGCCTGCTATTCCTGGCGCATGGCTTCCTTCCATTCACTTGCTTGTGGACTTCATAGTGCTGCCTTGTAGGTCGATGGTTCGCCCTCGTTTCTGGACTCGACAATTGGTTCGATTTCGGCTACATCTCCCGACGTCTCGGCAATACCAAGTAGCAGAAAGGCGGAAGCAAGGCATTCTGAAGACGTCAAATCACCCCCTTCTTCATAAGCCTTGGTCATAATCGCCTTGTTGGTTTCAAGGCGTGCCTTGCTGCATGTCCTGGCAGAGATGTATTCATTCTTGTCTGTCATTTCAATCAGTCGTGATCTCAATCATATGGAATCCACATATCCATTCTCGCTTTTCACGAGTATTCCACTGCGCAGCTTATTTGCTGAATTTAGCAGGTATCTGCCCAGCATATTCGCTGAATTCGGCACACTGCCCAGCATTCGCTGAATTCAGCAGTCATCTGCCCAGCATTTTGCTGAATTCAGCAGGTATCTGCCCAGCATATTTGCTGAATTCGGCATACAAGTCACCAGTTATCACTTTCGCAAGATATTCTCGACTTCTTCTGCCCAGCATTCGCTGAATTCAGCAGGTATCTGCCCAGCATATTCACTGAATTCGGCACACTGCCCAGCATTCGCTGAATTCAGCAGTCATCTGCCCAGCATTTGCTGGATTCGGCAGGTATAACACATATCGCCCAGCCGTTTATAGAGCGATTTCACTGCATGACGAAAAGAAATGGGATATTCGTTACTTACTGGTATTCTCTAGACCCTGTGTATCATTTATTTCATGGATCTCGTCCTGCGGTGCTCTGTCGGTCTGCACTTCTTCAATCTGCACTTCATTGGTAGTGTTGGAAAACTCGATGGCTTCCGTCTACTCTTCTGTATGTGTGTTTTCTTCTTCGTCAAACACCACACTTGAGCATTCCACCGCTCGCCCGGTTCTTCCCGATTTGAAGTCCCAAATTCTCCAGATTTTCGTGGTGTTTTGGACATATCCCAGCATCATGCACATACTGGAACGATTTCCGAATTTCTTCTCCATTCTCTGAACAGGTGGAATATGTTTGTATACTCGGCATCCGAATCGTCTTAAGTGTCCGATTTTCAGAACGGTACCATACAATGCTTCGTATGGTGACCAGTTATCTGCCAGACTCGATGTAGTTGACCTTCGATGCAGGTAGCATACCGTCCTGATGGCTTCTGGCCAAAATATTATTGGCACGTTTGCATCCAACATCATGCTTCGTGCCTTTGCATTCAGTGTCCGGATCATCTGTTCGGCTGTTCTGTTCTTGTGTTGGGTGTACGTGGGGGAGGGTTCAAACGTGATTCCTTTTTCTCCCAATAGGCCTAGGAATACCGAATTGCTGTATTCTCCGGATCTATTGTCACTACGGAATCGTTTGATGTGGAATCCCTGTGTTTCCACCCAGGCTTGATAATGTTGAAATTTGGCCGATATTTCTTCTGCGGTCTTTGTGATCAGAAAGTACACCTCAGTATATCTCGTACAGTCATCAATATAGATGATGTAATACTGGGCGCCTCCGATACTGTGCTTCATAGGCCCACAGAGATCTGAGTGTACAAGCTCGAACGGCGTTGATGTCCGGGATGCCTTGGTGTGTATGACATGTTGTTGTTGTTTCGTATGAATGCAGGTCGGACACAATCGTGGTGTTTCCCAGCGAGGCTTGTCTGGCTTGTCCACGATCGGCGGCTCGACATCCATTGGGTCCGTTACCGGCTCGATGTCCATGGGATCCGTCATCGGCTCGACGTCCATAGGATCCGTAATACGCTCGCCCGAGGATTCCAATAGTCGTCTCAAGTCCTGATGATTAAGGTGTGTGAGGCGTCGATGCCACATGTTGACTGTGTGTGAATTTGGAGCTGTTCGCAGCATCCTGATTTCGGAAATATGTGCCGATCCATCTGTTGATAGTGTATATAGGCCATCTTCAAGATTGGCCCCGAGAACCTTCTGTCCTTTTGCATCGGCGATCGAGCATATCCCTGATCGGAATGTCATTGTGTATCCTTGTGTGTCGAGTTGTCCTACTGATAGGAGAGATATTCGAAATTCCGGAACGAAGAACGCCTCAATATCTACTCCTCCCAGACGTACACTTCCTTTCTTCTTTGCTTGTATTTGGTGATCATCTCCCAACTTGATGATCATATTTGTTTCCTTAACTGAGTTCTTCCGGAAGTCTCAAAGGTTGTTGCCGTAATTGTGAGATGCTCCGGAATCAATTACCCAGGTCCTTGTTGTTATTGCCGATCGATGTGACGCCACCATTACCTCCGGGCTGAGGGAGGTAGATCCCGCAAGTCATTGCTGGTTACCAGATGTATTGTGAGAATGTCTGTTTCCGTCATGTCCGTCGCGTCCGTTTCTGTCACGTCCATTTCTGTCGTGTCCATTTCCCTCGTGTCCGTTTCCGTCGTTTCTGTTTCCTTCGTGTCCATTTCCGCCGCGTCCGTCGCCTCCGTTTCCTCCACGGTCACATCTGTTTCCTCGGTTGTTTTGTGCGGCTTGTCCCTTTCTTCTAGCTGGGCAGTCATTCTTCATATGCCCTTCTTCTCCACAATGGTAGCAGTCATCCTGATCTCGAGCTCGTTTGTTGTTCTTCTTACTCCAACAGTTGGCGGTAGTGTGGGTACCAGTTTTACACCAATCACACCATCCCTTCGGAGAGCACTCATTCCCCCGGTATCGTCCCTGGTAGCTTCCTCGTCCTTCTCTTCCTCCTTGTTGGGTGTAGAGTGCCTCGGAGACCGCATCAGGTTTGGTTGTCATTGATTGGTTCGTCTCACACTCATTGAGTGTGTCAATTACTTCTTGAACTGTTACTTTCACACAAGATTGAAGAATCTGAATCGCGATGGCATAGGCGGGAGGGAGAGTCGTGTAGATATGGTTCTTGAGAACCATGTCGGGAACTGCTTCTTCGGAGCCAGCAAGTTCGGTGGTGATATCAAGCAATTCGGCAAAGTAGGCTTTGAGGGGCTGTCCAGGAGTGGGACGGAGTGTGCTGAATTTCCGAAAGAGTGCCATTCTCCCGACGGAGGAGTTGGCGGTGTTTGTGCGTGCTTCGAGTTCTTTCCACACCTCGATGGGATCGTCTATACCTTTGATGTGTACCTTGATAGCATTGGTACAGGAGCCATAGATGATGGCCAAGGCCTGCAATTTCCATTGCTTGTAGTCCTTGTATGCCTTTCGTGCCAGGACAATATTATGGGTGAAGTTGTTGGGTCTTCCTGGATCTTCCGGCTCTTCTTCCCTCTCCATCATGATGTCTCAAGCCATTATTCCTTGTAGAACCTTCATGCAGTCTTCTTTCCAGACTGCGTAATTGGTACGGTCGAGAAGGCGGATGTTGCCCAGCGGGTGTTTGAAAGATTCTTCACTCATGATGAGAATCGTATCGATGCGCGAGGAGGGAGATGTTTATCGACAGTTACAGATCTTCTATTGCTAATATGATTAGCGCTCGATTTCAAGGAGAAACAGTCTAAGTAAGACGTAGAGAAAAGGGCCTCGGAATCGCCGGCCCCCGCGTTTACCACTGGCTCCTGAGGAGCTATTTTTCGTGCGAGAGTATGGCGATTGAGAAGATAGATGATCGGCGTGAGGTTTGTAGGTATTTGGAGGTGGTTACGGCTCCGGGCTCATAACCTGTTAAAGATTGCCCGATCACTGTCCCTTGTAAGTTCACAAGTAGAAAGAGAGAAAGAGAAAAGAAGAAGACAGAATGAGATGGTTTGATTGTTAACGTGTGATGAAAACAGCTCGGACAGACACGTCGGTCTAATTCTCTGCTATGTCAAAGTATTTAAGTGTACAGAAGAAAGTATGCAAAAGACGCTGCTATAGAAGAATGCCAAGCCGCCGTTACCAGGGTTCCCCCGCCATTGCCATTATGTCGCTTCCGCCGAAGCGCTATGCTGGAGCGCCACACAGTAGCGCCACACCAGAGCGCCACGCCAGAGTGCCACACCGGAGCGGCGAGGAGCAATTCCAACAGTAGTAGTCTTTCCCAATCATCCTGTTGATAGTTGCAGTATGCCCAGAGATACTACTCCAGGGTGGCATTGGCCCTTTCCGGTTGTCTGTCTGTTTGCGGGTGGAAGGCTGTACCGAGGTTACGTGATATCTGGAGTGCTTTCGTCACTCGTTTCCAGAAGTCAGAGGTGAATAGGGACCCTCTGTCTGATACAATGTCACTGGGTAGTCCGTGGGGTCTAATTACTTGCCGGAGGAAGTGATCTGCCAGGTCTTCGGGGTTCATAGTGCCATGGCATGCACCAAAATGTCGCATTTTAGTTAGCCGGTCGATTATTACCCACAGTGCGTCTTTCCCATTGCTTATTGGCAGTGCTGTGATGAAGTCCATTGATATTGTGTCCCATGGTCAGTGCGGAAGTTCGAGTGGCTGGCTTGATGCGATGGCAGGTGTCACAGTGGTCGATGTATCTGTGGATGTACTTCCGTTGCCCTGGCCAGTAGAATTTTGGCAAACGAGTTCTATGGTTCTTGCTTGGCCCGGGTGTCCCGCGGCTTACTCATCATGGTGGCCTCTTAGTATGCGAAGTCACAGGGTGTCATTGTCAGGGATCCATATGAGGCCATCGTATATTAGCAACCCGCTGTTTTCCTCGTATAACCCTAGTACGATCTTCCCGTCGCGGGTGGTCCCGTTCGCTTTTTCCCTCCGTATTTCTTCCATCTCTTTATCTGTGGTACTTAGTGTCTGGATTTCGTTCAGGAGTTCCTTGTCTATCTAAAGGCCGATGGTTTCTGTTGTATTAGCCTGGAGCGCTTCAAAAGCGTCTTCAGGCAACAGGATTCTGCCATGGTTCTGCCGATGTTTCGTATCCCCTTCCCAGGCAGAGTCTCCTGACTCTCTAGAGAGGATGTCCGGTTTACCGGCTAACTTCCCAGGTCGATATCTGATTGTGAAGTCGTTGTTGGCTAATCGCTTGCCCCACCGGGCTTCCCATAGGTTGAAGTCTTTCTTTGTTTTCCAATATTCGAGGTTCTTGTGGTCCGTCAGAATCGTGATTTTGGGTCCCGTTGTCTTGCAGTAGGTATCCAATTTGCGCAGTGCGTCCACAATCACCAGTAGCTCCTTGTCGTGGATATCTTAGTTGCACTCTGGGTCCTTGAGTTTCCTTGAATAGTATGCTATCGGATGCAAGATTCCCTTTTGGTCGGACTGTGAACATATTGCCCCTATGGCGTAATCCGAGGCATCCGTTTCGATGGTGACGGGTCGTTCCAGATCGAAGTGTTGCAGTATTGGTTCCGTGATCATTGCTTCTTTGAGTGTTTTAAATGCCTCCTGCTGTTTGTCGTCCCATTCCCATGCCTTTTCTTTCCTTGTTCGGGAAGACAGGGGTGTCGTGATTTTACTGTAGTCTCTGATAAAATGCCGATAGAAGTTGGCAAACCCTAAGAAGCTCTGGACTCCTTTCACTTTCATTGGTTCTTTCCATTCCTTGATTGTTCAGATCTTCTCTTTGTCCATTCGCAGTCCCTTTGGTGATATAACATATCCCAAGTATTCTGTTTCCCTTGTATGGAATTCGCATTTGGATGCTTTCAGCGTGAGCCTGGCTTCCTCAGCTGGCCTTAAGATTGTCCAGACGTGCTTCCGGTAGTCTTCCAGATTTTGCAAGAAGATGAGGATGTTGTCCAGATATGCCATATAAATGATATCCAGGTATTCGCTCAGAATCTCATTCATCCATCATTAGAAGGATGCTGGTGCATTGGACAACCCTAAAGGCATGACGCAGTACTCGTACAGTCCGTACCGGGTTCGGAAGGCTGTTTTCCATTCGTCTCCTACCGCGATTCGCAGGTTGTAATACTAGGCGTCTCGGATATCGAGTTTGGTGTAGATGGTGGCACTGGATAGTTGATCCAGAGACTCTCCGATCAATGGTAGTGGCGTCCGGTCTATGATCGTGATTTCGTTCAATTGTCGGTAATCCACGCACACGCGTATTCCTCCGTCCTTCTTTTTCACAAAGTGGATCGGCGCTCCAGCCAGAGAAGTGGAGGCACGGATCCATCTTTGTTTTTCATTGATATCCAAGTATTCTTTGAGAGCCTTCATTTTCTCATCGTTCAGGGGTTGCAAGGGCTCATACGGGGGCATTTTTCCCTTCTCTAGTAGAATATAATGGTCCTGGGTGCAGTGGGACGGAGGTGCTGTAGGCTCTTTTTCGGTGAATACTTCGAGAAATTCGTGATATTCTGGTGGGATTGGATTTCTGTTGGTTTTGGAAGTTTCCTTGATTTTGTTGATTATGGTCTGGCATACTTCCCATGGGTCTGTTTTGCCAATCTCCCAATTTTCGGGTGTTTTTCTGTGGTATTGCTCCGTGGCCTTTTCTTCCGAGACTGTGTTGGCTTTCGGTGAGCTAGGTAAGCATTTCTCGGTGCAGTGGTCCAAGTGGAATTTCACAGTATGATTCTTCCATCCTATCACCGGGTCATGGAGCTTGAGTCATGAGAGTCCTAGGATGATTGGCGCATTTCCGATCGTGATGCAGTGTAGTCAGATGCCTTCCTCATGATGATTGATTGTGAGGTGGACTTGCGCGTCATGGGTTACCGGCCTGCCGGTGACCTCACTCCCATCCATGGTCAGAACCCGTCTTGTTGTCACTTTTTGCTGCATTGGGATTCTGCTGGCTTCGGCGTAGGCTTTGTCAACGATGTTCCCGGATGCCCCGCTATCTACTAGGGCTGTGGTGTTGTGTTCGTTTCCATCTGTTCCCATAATTCATACTTTGATCATGATTTTTTCTTCGCGGTCTTACCTGGTTGTGTATATCCTGTAGGGTGGGTCTGATTCTGCAACGGGTTTCTCCCTCAGGTGGCTGTTGCTTAGGCCCGCTCCCAAGGGCTGTTGTTTCCTGCCAGTTTGAGTTCTTCTTCTGCTTCATTGCTTATGGTATCTTCTTCGTACGTGGCTTCCGCTGCCCGGTATGGCCTCCTCCATGGAACTCGTGCTTTCTTGGGCTGTGGGCAATCCTTCGCAAAGTGCCCCTTTTTCCCGCAATTGTAGCATTCGTCCGTTTGTGGTCTTCGCAGAAACCGGTTCGGTGTTCTTGGTGCGAACTTGAATAGCCGGGTGGTGTCTAGGTCCATCGGGTCCCCCAGAGGTACTGACGGTGGTTCTTTTGTGTGGACATCGAAGCGCGCTTCTGGGCTAGCTGCAGATCGTCGACTAATGACTCCGAGGTTGCATAGGTAGCTATCTGTTTTGATGGCCGCGGTGGCATAGTCTACCAGAACGGTGACTGGTACTTCGCTCATGACCAAGTGCCTTTTTACTTCTGGGTGTAATCCATCTCGAAATCGAGCGATGCATACGTTGTCCGCGTATGGGAGATCTGCTTTGATTCGCTGGAATTCCGCCCAATAGGTTACTGCTATTCAGTTTCCCTGCTGGATTTTCTGGAATTTCTCGAATGCTATTTCCTGGGCATCCACTTGGCTGAAAGCATACCTCATGTTGGTTTTCAGTTCTTTCCATGTTAGGTTGATTGCTCCTTCCTGGTTGAGAAAAGTTTCCACCCAGTTCCAGGCCACCCCTCGGAGTAAGGAGGATGCTTATCCCGTCTTTTTCTCATCATCGTCGAATCGGTTCCCCTCTGTCCTGAACTTCAGCTCATACTGAGCCAGGAATATTTTGAATTTTGCTTTTTCTCCTTCGAACGGTTCGGGGTCCCAGAGCTTTGGGTAACTATTCTGCGGTGGTCTGTTGCGTGCTACTAAGAGTGTTTGCCGCATCTCCGTAGTTAGCAAGTGGGCTCTGCTTCCAACTATGCCTGATCCTTCCGCCATTCTTCTAGGTTTTTCTGGTGACTTGGGTGTCTGTGGTGTTGATTGTGGTTCCGGTATCACAAGGCTCGGGGCCCACTGGTTGTCAGGGACTTCCCTGAATTCTCGGAGGTTGAGGGGGTCCTCGTAGTCTTCGTTGTGGGACTCGACTACATCAGCGTAAAATTTGAGAATTCCTAGGAAGCTCCCGTAGCTCCCGTAGCTCCCATAGCTCCCGTAAGCATCGCTAACTCCTGTAAGAGGAGAAGTTATATTTTGCTCCCGTAAGGATTTAAAAAAAAAAAGTGCTTTATTTTTAGCTGAAACCTCGAGAAATATTAGTTCAAATTTATGTCTCACCTGTAAAAAAAGCAATATACTTCAACTTTCCATTTTTTTGCTGATGTATGGGTGTTGTCTTGCTACGTCAGGTGTCGATTTGGAGACGCAATCTATTGTTAAGATCCTGCCCTGACTACTCTGTGCTGCTCGACAGGTAACATAGACTTGATCTTCAGGGCGTCACTCATTTCCTCACATGTCTTTGCGTGGGCTGGTTGTCCTTGCGGTATCTGTCACGCCCAGCGTGGTCTCATTGCGGTCTTTTCACACACCTTTGCGTGAACTCATTGTTCTCGCGGTTTCTGTCACGCCCGGCATGGTCTCGTCGCGGTCTTCTCACACGCCTTTGCATGGGCTCATTGTTCTCGTGGTATCCGTCATGCCCAGCATGGTCTCGTCACGGTCTTCTCACACCCCTTTGCGTGGGCTGATTGTTCTCGCGGTATCCGTCATACCTGGAGTGGTCTCGTCATGGTCTTCTCACATGCCTTTGCATGGGCTCATTGTTCTCGGGGTATCTGTCACGTCTGGCATGATCTCATCGCGGTCTTCTCACACACCTTTGCGTGGGCTCGTTGTTCTCATCGTATCCGTCACACCCAGCGTAGTCTCATCCTGGTCTTCTCACACGCCTTTCTGTAGGCTCATTGTTCTAGTGGGCTTTGGTGGTCTCAGCGCCAGTCACAGGTAGAGAGGTAGGTCTGTGGAGAGAGATAATAGATTGTGTGGAGAAAGAATCTCCAGACTAGCTACCATGCCCTTCCTTTATACCTTTACCATGGAATCACAGTCCTGCCCGCAAGACTGACTCAGAGCTTTCCATAATGACTCCATCGCTACGCCCCAGAAACATACGATCCTACTCGGCCCCTTCTTTCCTCTGCAACAGAAAATGCAAGGCAGACTCGCAATGGTAAAGGAACAACCAAGGAAACAAGAAGGGAAGCAATAAACATAACACAGGCGAAAGCAAGGCAGACATGCAATGGTAAAGGAACAACCAAGGAAACAACAAGGGAAGCAATAAACATAACACTGAATGACACGAGGTAGGCACACACACGTTATACCCGATCTTGGTCGGACAGCGACCGGGTCAGGGTTCTGAGGAATATCACTCCCGGAGTGATATTTGCAAGGACTAGGATGTTGCGTCTAGACACGTAGGATAATTGTGGCCGCAGCGGCGGAGAGAAGGATGAGCCACATAGTGGCGAGGGTTACGGCAGCACCCGCGGCGGCTCCGGAAAGCCTGTCGCACCAGGTTCGTGACATATAGGCCACCTGAGTTGCTTGGTACAATCGTTGTACTTCTGTTTCCTTGATTTGTTTAATGATTTCCTCCCATACTTGGTGAGCAAAAGGTCTGGTATATGTCATAGGCCATCATGAGTTCATTTCTTACTCATGCTTCTGCTATTTCTTCTTTTGCTTCTATTCTTTTTTATACATATTGCATCCCTTATGATAGTTTGTGATAGACTCTTTCAATGGCTCAGATCCGGCAATCTGTCCAGTCTACCGTGTTGCCATTTACTTCTATTAGTTTGTGTAGGTCCTGCTTGGCCTGATACTGATGATTGGCAATAGCCCACATCCAATCTGCTGGATTTGTCACTTCTAGGCTGTCGGGACCGGATTCGTCGTCTATAGATATTTGCAACAATTTGCGGGGTACCTCTAGGTGAAGCATATTGAAGTCGGGGTAGGCGGACATCTCTTAGTAGAGGTCTAAAGGGTGGCTGGTGTAAATTGTCTCTTCAACTTCTAAGGTATAATCGCAAATTTCACTGAATTTGTATCTGTCAAGGTTGGCACCTATCTGTCATGAGGTGCAGTTAAACTAGTATTGAGTATACCAGTTCTGGGGTGTGTTGTCGACTTCCTTGTTTTCCAGTGTTGGGCTGTCTATTTCTGGATCCCAATTATCTTGATTGAGGACGGAATCGATGGCGGAAAATGTATAATAGAACAAGTATTGGATCATTTGTTCAAATACGTTCAAGTGTTCAAGTAGGTACTGATGGTCTTGCTCGAAGGAGGGTATTCGGGTTTTTTACAGAAAGTACGTTGATTTTTGGATCGAAGATTATAGTGTCACACTGGTGTTGTCTTGTAACCGGAGTGTGGAGAATCAAAGGTGATCAGGCTACTTTCAATAATTCACAACAGAATAATCTTAGATCTTGTGTATGGGTTTCAGTGGTGGTGTTTCATACTGCCTTCTTCTCTCAAGGGAAGAGCCATCTTATCTTGCAAGTCGGAAGGGTACATGGGTGCTCCTTTGTTTTGTGAGGGTCTACACAAACTGCACAGCAGGAGTTGTTTCGGCATAGTGCTGCTGGGTGTCCATAGGCCTGACAGTTGTGACATTCGGAGCTCTGTCCGTAAGAGATGTAGTCCTCAAGCTGACATTGACAGTTGCAGACAATGAGGTTCTGCCGACCAATACTGGCCTTTTTGATGTCCCCAGTGAGTGTCATGATAATTGTGGAGTTTGTTTTATTTCCCTGTCTGTTGGCAGGAGTGAGCCACCATGGTGTCTGGCCTTGGACAAGTTGAGGGTAGTTAGTGGCAATACTGTTAGAGATTTCGGGTAGAGATAGATGGGTGGGGACACCGTGAAGCAGAAACTGGCTGAAGCGCTTGCTAATTTCCACCTTCTTGCACTTTCCATGGTAGGAGAGAGCATCCGCAATGATGGTGGTGTAGTGTTCGTATATGATGTTATTGTGTGTGTTGCTGGTGGTGAAGACCATAGAGCCACGTGTGGTGACTCGTGCTCTGATAAAAGGGGGGGCAAGGACATCTTTGTTGTTGACCAAGACGGAGTTGACTTATCGGAGTGCCATATCCGCCATAGCTTGTCGTTCGGCGAAGGATTTGGTGTTCTGCATACCAGTTGTGGAGTCGTCGCTGTTGTCATTGAAGAAGTGGCAGGTTACTTCTCATTCGGCCTGTGGGTATTTTGTCGTAATGAGTTTTGGTGTAGGGGCCTTCGTCTTGTTGGCACCATGTGGAATGGTTTCCCACCTGTGGGTCTTGGTGGGAATAGTTTGTGGTGTGGTAGATGGTGTTGGGGGGGATATGTTGGCAGTGGCAGCAGGGTTTCTTGTTGTATCTTCGACCGTATTCTTCTTTGTGAGTTTCGTCTTGAGAATCTTCTTAACTGGAACCACTGCTGGTGCAGTTTCAAAGGGCCGCGCTGGACATTGGTATGCGAGACTCTGCTGCTGCAGCTGGGTAACTCGAGTACCAAGTGCAGTGATCTGGTTGTGCAGTTGGTCTGTGGTTTTCTGAAAGGCCTTGGTGGCATCAGTAGCTGACTTCTCGATGTCTGCTGTGATTCGGCTGTAGAGGGGTTCCATAGCTGTCATGGTGATGATCTCAAAGTCGGAGCGTAGGGCCGTATGTTCAGTGCTCAGTGGGGGTGGTAGTTGTGGGATACCAAGTGCAGCATTAGCATCAGTGTCGCCAATTACCTGGGTGGCAGTGATGTTTTCGGCATGTTGGATGTCCATTGCATCTAGATCTGCTTCCCAGTTATTACCATTCTCAGAGTCGGAATCCTCATAAGAACATTTATTGGGTAGGCAGGGCTGGGTCTCCGTAACGGTGCCAGGCAGGGGGTTGGAGGTATTTCCAGTGGTACTGGGACGGATAAACGGGTTGAGGGGTCCCTGGCCACGGTTGGAGGGAGACATGAGGTTTGTCGAGTGAGCTGACAGTATGCGGGCACATAAAACCCAAGATTGCCACAGTGGGGTCGAGGAGAGTGGGGGGGTCGAAACAGAAACCGCAGAGATCCGTCGTTTCAGCTAATGAGACTGTATGGTGACTCTTGGGGTATCCTTTGACAATGTCGAGAGCTTGATTGAGGTTGGAGAAAGATTTTTGTGGTTGTGGTCGGAAAACAGTGGGGGGGGGGGGGGGGGGGGGGGGGGAGGGGGTA
>Ga0307516_10002406_pt1 | contig 25038 bp, 36 predicted proteins | sample 19_EM_MG_FD_203310 | JGI IMG/M metagenome (GOLD analysis project Ga0307516, IMG submission 203310) | Populus trichocarpa ectomycorrhiza microbial communities from riparian zone in the Pacific Northwest, United States - 19_EM | ecosystem: Host-associated > Plants > Roots > Unclassified | place...
ACTCATCCCCTTTCCCTTTGGTAACCTTGAGTTACCACCTGGCTGCTGTTGGGTCGGTAATACTCCTCTCTTTCAGAGCTCGCCCCAGCCTGTGACTTTCACTCATGAAATCTCACTCGGCCTCAAGCCTCAGATTGAGTCCGGCTAGTCATACTAATTGCATGTCTTGGGGTGTCACCAGCGCGCTGGGTGTAACAACATATGTCATGGCACCACGTTTACACTGGCTGTCAAGCTACGGAACATCGCAGCAAATACTCGGGTCACATTCGCAAACATGCAGCAGGTTCCAGGCAGAGTGACTCACTCCAGTTCTATTCTTTATATCTACGGTATGTACATCTATATATGCTACTACACACTTCGCGTTTCCAGCAAAAGCACCCATAGTCACACCCATCGCCGCGATCATCACATGCAGTAATGCTGTTTTGACACAAATAGCATTGCTCTGCGTGTCGGAAGCAAAGGAAAGTTGGCAAATACGACACGACGCAATGAGCACGATGACTATGAGGAGGATGGCGATGAGGATGCCGGCGGCGAGGACGATAGCGAGTAGGACGTGGCGAGTATGATAGCGAGCTTTGTGACATGGTTAGCGCAGCTCTCAGAGTGACAGAGACACCGAGAAGTTGTAGAATACACAGTGACGAGTACGATGTCAATGAGGGTGCTGGCGGCGAGGACGATAGCGAGGACATGGTTAGCACAGCTCTCAGAGTGACAGGAACAGTGGCGGGAACTGGAACAATACGATGTGATGAGTACGATGTCGATGAGGAGGATGTCGATGAGTTTGATGGCAGTGAGGATGGCGGTGAGTATGATGGAAACGCGAAGAACGACGACAAGTATCTAGGACGAGGTGAAAGGAGAAGAAAAAATGGGTCTACGTAGGAGTGATGAGCAAGCCGAACCTTGCGGAAGTGCAAGTCTTAGTAATGGCTTGGCGCTTTGCATTGACATCATACTCGCCGCGTCCTACTCACTATCTTTCTTGCTGCCAGCAATATCATTGACATCTTACTCCTCACCTCGTATTGTACCACTTCCCGCCGCTGTTCCTGTCACTCTGAGAGCTGTGTTAACCATGTCCTCGCTATCGTCCTCGCCGCCAGCACCCTCATTGACATCGTACTCGTCACTGTATATTCTACAACTTCCCGGTGTCTCTGTCACTCTGAGAGCTGCACTAACCATGTCACAAAGCTCGCCATCATACTCGCCGCGAACTACTCTCTATGCTCCTCGCCGGGTCTTTCTCGCTCTCATAGTTGCCATGTCCTACTCGCTATCGTCCTCGCCGCCAGCATCCTCATCGCCATCCTCCTCATAGTTGTCGTGCTCATCGTGTCATGTCGTATTTGCCAACTTTCCTTTGTTTCCGACACGCAGAGCAATGCTACACGTGTCAAAACAGCATTACTGCATGTGATGATCGCGGCGATGGGTGTGACGCTGGGTGCTTTTGCTGGAAACGCGAAGTGTGTAGTAGCATATATAGATGTACATACTGTAGATATAAAGAATAGGACTGGACTCAGTCACTATGCCTGGAACCCGCTGCATGTTTGCGAATGCGACCCGAGTATTTGCTGCAACGTTCCGCACCTTGACAGCCAGCGTGTCTGTACTGCCATGACACGCGTCTTCTGGACGCGTCCAGTAGGAAAATGCCCTGACACGGCTGTGTCCAGAAGGAAAATGCCCTGACACAGCTGCGTCCAGAAGGAAAATGCCCTGACACAGTGCGTCCAGAAGGAAAATGCCCTGCCACGCTCCCTCCGGTAAGCAGATGCCGTGGGGACATGCGTCCGGACACATGGTGCCATGGCGAGCTGCATCCGAATTCACATTGCCTGTGCATTTTGCGTTGGGAGCGGTATGTGCGCTGACAGGGTGCATCCAGAGCGTCCCGAGCACCTGGTGTGTCTGGACGCAGCCTGTGCATCCGGACGCAGATTTTTTTTCCTGATGTTTTGTTCCAGAGTTGCTGCATTCTCTTGAAACTCAATGGCATTATAGTACTTAATGACAAGGTCACTAAGCTCCCCTGGACATGTGGTCTTAACAAACTCTAAAGTATGTTGCTTAAGGGCTTATAGTTGACACTTGGTGTATGGAGTATTGTCGAGGGGAAAGCTGTTGTTGTGTTGCTGAGTTATTACCACCTGTATCCGTTCCGCTTCTGGGATCATCACTGCATGAGAATTGAATGGCCAAATCCCAGTCATCTGAAAAGACTTCTGGATATTGGCTTTTGTATAGGCTTCGGTACATGCTTTTTTGTAAAGAGGAAGAAATTGGCAGTGGCCGATTCCCATGTTTGTTATAAGATAGAAATCCTTGACCACTTTTTTGTATGCTTTGTGAAGGAAACCAAACAAACCGAAATTAAAAGGTTGCAGGAGGTGTGTTGAATCAACAGGAAGACAATAGAGGATGATGTTGTGCCTTTGAGAGTACTTGCAAAACTTGTAATTGACATGTAAAACATGTCCGTTGAGTATCAAGAGTCATTTTTGCCCACAACTGATCAGCTTCCTACTGTTCAGCTTGTACACCTCACTAAGCCAGTAATAGCTCAGCTCTTCATCAGTCCAGCCCTTTGGCGATTTGGTGAAACTTGTATTGGCATCTACTTCTTTTAGGTTTCTGAAGTAGCTATAGGTGTGAACTTTCCCCTTGGTAATCATGAACGTAGGAAAGACATAGCCTGATGAGGTGACAGCCAATACTAGCGTAATCATCTCTCGGATGCCATATTGTTTGACAAATGGGTTTTTTTTCCATGCTGTGTAATAACCTTGATTTTGACTGAATAACACATAATCATACCCTTTTTATCCACATTCGTAATGGTATCAGCATCTTTATCTTCATCACAAATGATTTTACCCATCTTCCTGAAGTGGTCCATGATGGGACAGCGTTGTTAGTATAGACCTGCTGACAATCCATACGAACAGCAAACTTTGAGGTCAGAAAAGGTTGGCAATTCAAGAACTGGGTAATTCAGTTCTTTCCAATGTGATCATGTACGATATTCTTCCTCCCTTCAGCTTTATAATGGACTCAAACGTCCTCATGTTCAACAATGGCAAGATTCTCCACCATCTGCCATAACCAATCGAAACATCGAGGAAATCCACTGTCATCTAGCTTTAGGACCCAGTGTAAAACTGCTTTTTCTGCCATAGAGAAGAGAATCTGATCACCTTCATGTGCTTTCTGCCGGTTCTGATGTCTAGTTAAGCAATGACTGAGACTAGACTTCGGAAGGTTGAAGGTAGCCACTGCAGCAGCAATCGAGGTATTTTCTCCTGCCTTGAGATATTTCAAAGCTTTCTCAAAATGCTCTTGGCACTCGACAAGAGCTTTGACAGGATCGGATTGACAGTTTTTAAGCTTTGACATGTTGGTGTAGCTGTTGGTAGACTCTCTACAGGCCGCGATTCTACTTGGGTGTTGTGGGAAAGTGGGGTAAATTGTTTGTTATGTGGCATCTCGCTTCTACCTTGTATCTCGCTTCTACCTAAAGTACGTTAAGGCGATTGGAATGTTGCCATTCAAGGTTGATATTGGCTACATTTCCTGGCTACCACTGGATCTTCTGGCACCCAGCCCACAGGTTTCAGGTTCAGAATCAGATGAGTCCTATGCAGAGAAAATGGCAAAAATACTCAGGATGTTCTGGGAGTCGATGGAGGAGGCACAGCTGACAATTACCACAGAGGCCAACAAGAAGCGACAGGCTTATCCTTTCTCGGTGGGATACAAGGAGTTTCTAGACACAAGGTTACTACCGATTGGCGACACCAATGTAACCAGAATAGTCAACAACTGCAACAATTCCTGCAAGTTCCAGCATCTATATGCTGGGCCATTCACACTTCTGAGAAAGACAGGTGAGAATGCATTTGTCCTGGACTTTCCAGCACACTGGCGTTTACACTCCGTTTTCAATGTCTCCCGCTTAAAGCTATTCAAGGTCGATAGAAGCTGTGAACACCCACCACCGCCACCACTACACTCAACTGCCACCGCTGCAGAATATAAGGTCGAATCGATTCTTGAGCACCAGGGCACTACGGCCCGGAACCTGGAATATCTGGTCAAGTGGGTCGGTTACACTGGTGCTACCTGGGAGCTACCGGTAAACCTGAAGAGTAGCAGCAACAAGATACTCGGTGAATACCATGCTGCAAATGTTTTACATGTCTACCAGTGGATGGGATAAGGCTGAGGACGGTGATTTGAGGAAAGGGAAATGGTTTTGGTTGCTTCTGTTGTTTCGCTTCGGAGGAGACACTTGTTTTCTTGGGACGGGAGTGGTTGTAGGAGGAGGATTCTGGGTGCAGTGGAAGCCATGCCAGTGTGGCGTCTGGGGTTGCTGTGTGTGGGTACGGCGGGGGTGTGTAGGGCTTGTGGCAGATAGTCATAGAGTAGTGCTAGTGGTAGCTGCGGAGTTCCTTAAGAAGCCGCCGCCCCACCTCTTAGAATGTCATGCTTCTTGTTACCCCTCAAGAGGGCAGTATCGGAGCACGGAGAATTGGTAGTTGGGCCGGGGCCACAACCTCCTCGTGCTGTTGGATCGACGTCATCCGCCGAAGGGTCACAAGGCTCTTCTGTGGCATGCGCATTTGCATGGCTTCGCTGATGGTTGTCAGCCGGCCAGTTTGGGTGACCGGTACTGGCGACGGCCTCGTCGTGTTGTCTGCCTGGACGTTCAGGACAGACAGTGGGTGGAGGTCATCGTCAGTGGACAAGGCGAGCGTCATAGTCGGGCTACAGCCAGGTAGGCTGTGAGCCATACCAGCACGCAGCAGAGACAAGTAATAATGGCGGTCCTCTGGTGGGGTGAATTTTCCACCAGATGTCACGATGTCACGGACAACGAAAAGAAGAGGAAATAGAAGAAGAAAGTCATTTCATTCTGTCAAGAGTGGAAGGAGCGTGCTACTTATATACCCATTACCAAGCCCTCCTACTCGGTCATCCTTCTGCTTCCTACAGCATGCAGTTCCGAGATGGCCGGCCCTGTGCCGTCTGGTAGGATGCCATCTGGCAAGGTGTTGCCCAACAGCATACCGCTGTGAGCTTATGGGGCAAACATGCACCCGTGTGAAACCATCCAACATGCCTGTGCCCAGCTTAGGGTAACAATCGAACAGAAACAACTTGGTGGTTACAAAACACGAGCGCTGTAATTGGAAAAGAAAGGGGAGGAAAACAAATGTAAAAGTAAAACAAATGTAGAAAACTACCTTCCTAGCAATCCGCATACTCCGCTGAACTGATTAATTCGAGTTTCCGTAGTCGACGATCACTTGTCGGACGGTCGGTAAGTCGTAGTCGGTATAAGCTGTGTCAGTGTATACCGCTGTGGAAGCTGTTGCTGCAGTACTGGATATAACTGTGACGGTGGATATTGCTGGGACTATACCTACAGCTGCGATGTATTCAGCTTGAGCGGTGAATTAAACGGTGATGACAGAGATGGCTGCAGTGCTGTATGTGGCTGCGGCGATGCATATGGCTGCGATGTCAGACATGGCTGTGACAGCGTATACGGCTGTGGCAATGGATACGGCTGTGGCGACACGTACAGCTGCAGCAACGAATGCTCCTACAATGGCCTGAACAGGTGTTGCAGAGGTGAATGCGGCTGCAGCAGCGTATACAGCTGCTGCAGTGCGTACGCTCGCGGCGCCGGATATGGCTGCGGCTGCGTGTACAGTTGCGGCAACAGATACAGATTCGAGAGTGCAAATGGCAGCTGCGATGGCAAATGCAGTTGCAGCACTGGATCCTGCTGAAGTAGCTCACATGGTTGCGGCGATAAAGGCTGCTGCGACGGCACTAATGGCTGCCACAGAGGCGAATACGGCTGCGGCATTGGATGCTGATGAGGAGGCTAAGACGGTTGCGGTGATAAATACTGCTGCAAAGAAAGAGGCAGTGATGTAGACGGCTGCAGCGCTGTATGCGGCTGGGGCGGCATATGCGGCTGTGGGGACCGATCATGCTACGACGGCGCCTACTGCTTTGCTGGCGCATACAGCGGTGGCGGTAGCTGATTGAGAGGTGCTGGCGAATTCTTCTTCGACGGCGAATCTGAGTGCTCCGGGTCCTGATGACAATGATGCTGTAAGTGTACGTGCAACTTGTTGTTCGATGAGAAACTCGCATCACACTTTTGACACTTGATAGCCGAAGCTTGCACGCTCATTCGCTTGACTCTCTGGGTTCCCAGGAAACCGAGTCCTTTCTCAGCTCGGTATAGGGCGGCGAAGTAGGCGTTCTGAGCGCGCTTGTATTCTCCTTCCAGGACGTCAAGTCTAAGAGAGTATGTTGGAATATATCGATAGATAACAGTGAAGATTGTCCCTCTTACATTATGCGGGCGCAAGATCTCTCTATATACAGGAAGGCCGTCAGGACAAAGGACGGAAGACTACCCCCTGAGCCGGTTCTCGGGGACTCAGTCATGTCCGGACGCCACCTCCGGTCCGTCATCTCCGGACGCCCATTGTTCTGACAGAGTATTAGCGGAGGCGGTCACGTGGCCGGTCACCAATACGTATCGAAACGACGGGCTGTGGAGTGTACGGCTACGGTTCACGTGGCTGCAAGGGCATTGTAGCAGAAGATTGAGAACGAGATCGGACGGTGCAGACAGTTTCTCTTCCCTGATGGACAGGTACTAAGGACGGGCTCTTTCCCTGATGGGCAGGTACTACAAGCAGTCTTTGGGGCCTAAAACTGGATGCGCTCGTGTAGGAGACGAGGGAGAAACGAGTGGTATGAGGGGGAGCGGGGGTGAGAGAGAAAGGAGCGGTATTGGGGGGGAACGAGCAACAGATGTGCGTGGAAGGGAATAGGTGAGGTATGGATGCCTGAAGGGAGTAGGCTGGGTCTCTGCCTGTAGCTGGCTGTAACCCTCGGCGGCGAGGGAGAGTGAGCGTGGGTACAAGAGTGTGAGCGGGTGAGGGTGCGAGAAGCGTACGTACAGCTCCGTCACGGATGGGCGAGGAGCACCGTTCCGCTCGCGGCCTTCCCGCTGTAACTGGTTGAAAGCCTCGAGGACTGGGTTGAACGATGGGGTCGAACGACGGGGTCGAGTGATGGAGTCAAGTGATGGGGTCAATCGACGGGTCAAGGGAGGGGTCGAAACGTGGGGTGAGGAAAAGTATGGGGGGGGGTGAGCAGGAGGAGGGGGTCAGAAGACTGGTCGACTGGAGGGTCGAATGATGGGGTTGAGCGATGGGTCGACCGAAAGGGTCGAGCAATAGGTCGAATGAGGGGTGAGGATATATGTGCTAATGGTGAGAGAGAGGAGGGGGTGGAACAACGGGTCGACCGGAAGGGTCAAACGACAGGGTCGAGCTACGGGGTCAACCGAAAGGGTCGAACGTGGGGTGAGGAAAAAGTGATGGGGCCGGCGGGAGCGAGAGAGAGAGCACGAGAGGGGGAAGAAAGAGGGGGGGTGAGTAGCAGAAGCAAGGACTAGAAAAAAAATTGATGGTTGTCTGAAGACTGGTGGAAATGCGTCGCAAGGGGTCTACTATTCACGCAGTGTACCTTGCTACTTAGTACGGAGGACGAATTATTTACTCCACACAAGCATCTGTTCGAGCACAACAAAAGGCGGGACATTTACAGTCCACGAAGCCTGTGTTTTTCTGTACTTTGGACAAATCAAGGATAAAAAACTACATCCACAAAACGACAGAACAACAGCACCAAGTGATAGCATTTGATGAGTACGTTCAAAGTTGGCGTCAAGCAAGAAATGAATTGTGGGCAAAGAGAGTATTCACCGATGCGATCCGTTATCAGAATTCAGAAAGCAAATCCAGCGAGCAGGTCCGGAAGGGGGATTTGGCGACTGAGTATACTACTAGGAGAATCAGCGAGCGAATCAACGAGAGAATCCAGTGAGTCAGTCCAATGAGCGAATCAGGCAAGAGAATCCGCGAGAGATTCCAGCAAGCAAATCCAGCAAGCAAATCCAAAAAGAATATCCAGCGAGCGAATCTAGTACGAGAATCTGTAGGAGAATTAATGAGAGAATCCAGTGAGCAAGTCCAGTGAACGAACCCGGCTAGAGAATCAAAGAAAGAATCCAGCGGGCAAATTCAGCGAGCGAATCTAGAATGAGAATCTGCAAGAGAATCAGAGAGAGAATCCAGCGCGAGAATCTAGTACGAGAATCAGAATGAGAATCAGTGAGAGAATCCAACGAGCAAGTCCAGGGAGAGAATCCGGCAAGTGAATCCAGCGAGCCAATACGGGAAGAGAATTCAGCGAGAAAATGAGGTGCGAGAATCAGCGTGAGAATCAGCAAGTGAATCCTGCAAGTGAATCCGGCAAGAGAATCAGTGAGAGAATCTACCGAACAGGTGCAAATACAGGAACTTGTGCTAGAGTAATTAACGGGTCACTAGCAAGCTTTTTTTTTTTATCATACTCGCATGAAGCCTATCTAGACTATAGCGGTGCACATTTTTGACCGTTTCCCCGCCGCTGTCCGCGCGATGGCAGCACGTTGCAAGCTTTCCTTTGCCATCCGCCTGGGCCTGTCCCAAGAAGATAGAGGGTGCACCAAAGAAATGACAAATGAGAGACAGGAAGGAAACACACTGCATTCTCACTCCTCTTCTGCGGATGCCATAAAGGCGGGCGTGGGGAGGAACAGGGGTTCCTCGACCTCAGCGCCCAGCCTCTCAGCTTCTGCTCCCCTCTCCTCCTCTGGTTCTCTTCTCTCCCGAAGTTCCCACTCTGACGCCTTACTCTGCGCGTCCTCCTCAACCGGGGCTGGAGCCAGCCTCCCTACGTCTGTGGTGGATAGGAAGTCCAGTACCGCCCTGCTGCACCTGTCGTCGGCAAGGAGGTCCCAGATCGGAAACCGGCTCTTCCCTCTCCCCGTCTCCTTCCACACCTCCTTCCACAGCACTTTCTACTGTTCCTTCCATCGTCCGCAGTTTTTGAAGACGTGCTCCCTTATCTACTTCTTGCACCTGCACCACCAGCACTGAGCTGAGGCTCGGTTCTTTGTCCATTCTAAGTGCTTCCCAGTAAGGCAGTGTCCAGTATTGATCTGGTAAAACCTTGCGGTGGCCCTCTTGTTGCTTCCGGCCACTGTCTTGTCAGGCCGCTGCGTGCACGGCATTCAGTATTTCTTAGCGGAGATTCATTTCCCGGCCCACTGGCAGGCCTTGTCCCATTCCTTTGTCGAGATCTCACACTTGATATGCGCATGAGACCAGGGGGAGTGGCACTGGGCGCACACCTCCCTGTAGCCGCTCCACCCCTCGTGCTTCCGGTTTTTCTGCTGAGATCTTCGCCCACTCATCGGCCTTCTCGTTGCCTGGGATGCCCTCATGGGTGGGGCACCACCGGATCTTGGTGGTGATGACCGGCCTAGCTCTTTGCCGCTTTGCGATGTGTCGTCTTGCCAGGATTGCGTGCTTCTGGCCTGGGCCGGGGTCCTCCGATGCCATCCGCCTAATCGCGGCTTGGGCATCAGGGAAAATTTTTGGAATTGCTTCTCGCCGCTCCGGCGTAGGTGCGTCAACGGCAGTGACGCCGACGGGAGAGATGCCATGGCAACGGCGGGGAGGCACTGTGCAACGGCTTGGCATTCTTCCATAGCAGCGTCTTTCCCTTTGATCTCCTAGACACTTAGTTATCAAGTAATAAGCCACTCAATACGTCTTCATCGAGAATGCTTCCATCACCCGTCATCGATAAAACATCTCTCTCTGTCTCTCCCTCTCCTTCTCTCTCATCAGTGATTGGGCAACCTCCAACAGGTTATGAGCCCTCTGCCATAACCGCAGCAAAACCTCTCAACGCTTCACTCGTTCTCACGTCAAAAGTAGGCTCCAAGAGAGCCAAGCTGTAAGCGTGGGGGCCGGCGACATAGGGGCCCTGTCCTTTACGTTCTCATCTACACTCCTCATGAACTTCGCTGACAAACTCACGAAGTAAGAAACAAAAAGCCTACCATCACTATGACTTCGAAGCCCTACAAACACCCTCTTGGAACCATTGAGCTCCTCGAGGGCACCAACTATGCCACCTGGAAGAGGCAGCATGTGTGTCCTTAAAGGCATCAAGGCGTGGAAGATTGTGCTAGGAGAAAAACAACCACCAAACAATCCGGTCGGATTCGCGGCTGCAGCCGTTGCCGAATGGGCCGTCTACGACGGATACATTACCCATCGCGACCAAGCCAGCGCTATCATCAGTGAATCTTGCTGCAATGAGGTCCAGATTCAGATTGAAGAGATTGATGATCCCGCGGAAATGTGGGCGGCGATTGCAAGGAAGATGAATGCAACCAGTACGGTTGTCGGATGAATGACTCTTCTTCGAAAGTTCAATGCTCTTCGCCCAGTCGCAGGAGAACCGATCAGCACTTACTTCTCTCGCCTGATGGAAGTCAAGAACCAGCTTGCAGGAACTGCTGAAGCGATATCTGATGCTGCTTTTAAGAATCACATCTTCACCTCTCTTCCCACCATGTTCGACGTTATAGTTGTCATCCTCCAGGCTCGGGTGGATGCCACACTCCAAGAAGTCCAGGATGCCCTAAAAGAACATGAGCAAAACCAGGCAATGCTAGTCAAGCAAGATGCTGTCTCTGAAGCTCTGTACTCTTAGCAAGGAGGATAAAATGACAACTAACGAGGAAGAGGAGGACGAGGTGGGCGAAGCAATAAAGGCAAAGAGCATCCGCAGAAGTGGTGCGACTCATGTAAGAGCCGAAGCTACAATACGACCGACTGTTGGAATACCGGGAAGAACAACAACAACAAGCGACCGCAAGAACGTGGGATTACCTGCTACTACTGCGCCAAGGAAGGATACATTAAGGATAACTATCCCATCAGGAAAAAGGCGAACGCACTGGGGAATAATAGAACTGTTCGAGAGCAAGAAGCGAATGGACAACGTGGCAATGGATCCACTCCAAACTCTTCTGGCAACCAACAATGACTCTCGGGGTCTACCTCCCTCAGCGCGGAGGTGATGGTGGCGCCACATCAATCGGCAATGTCAAATGGAACCTGGGTAATTGATTCCGGAGCCTCGCACAATTACGGCAACAACCTTCGAGACTTTCGGAATGACTCAGTCATGGAAACAAATATGATAATCAAATTGGGAGATGAACACCAAGTACAAGCAAAGCAAAAGGGAGTTGTATGACTAGGAGATGTGGAGATCAAGGCATTCTTTATTCCAGAATTCCGAATCTCACTCCTATCCATTGGGCAGCTCGACTCATACGGATACACATCAACATTCAAATCCAGTATCTGCTCGATCACCAATGCGAAAGGAAGTAAGGTTCTCAGCGCAATCCTCGAACACAGCCTCTACATACTATCAACGGATGGATTGACGCACGTTTTGGAAATCAGGCTGTTACAGACTGGCACTAAAAATACAAAGACATTGAAAATCTGGCACCAACGATTCGCGCACCTCAACTACCAGGATCTAAAACGCATCATGAATGCCTGACATAATCAGCCCACGGATGCCATGGTTGTCGAGCCAGTCGAGCCAGTCACCACAGACGACAAAGATACCACTGACATTGAATCGGCTGATCCGGCTGCTACGGATCCCATGGATGTCGATATAGCACCCGGATTATGTGAGACATGTATCCACACAAAACAACAACAAAAAGTGATACATACCAACACCTCGCGGACCTCAACACCATTCGAGCTTGTACACTCAGATCTTTGTGGGCCTATAAGACACAGTATCGGAGGAGCTCAATATTACATCATCTACATTGATGACTGCACACGATATACTGAGGTGTATTTCCTGATTACCAAAACGGCAGAAGAAATATCAGCGAAATTCCGTCACTACCAAGCCTGGGTCGAAACCCAAGGATACCATATCAAATAATTTCACAGTGACACTGGATCAGGCGAATACAGCAACTCAGTATTTCTGGGATTACTCGGAGAAAAGGGAATCACGTTTGAACCCTCCCCCCTGTACACCCAACACAAAAATGGAACAGCTGAGCGAATGATCCGCACTCTAAATAAGAAAGCCCGAAGTATGATGTGGGATGTCAATCTACCAAAAAAATTCTGGCCGGAAGCCATAAGGACAGCATACTATCTGCATCGCAGATCCCCAACCTCTAGTCTATCCGGAAATCGGTCACCATATGAGGCACTCTATGGAACAACTCCACAAATTGGACACCTAAGACGATTTGGCTGTCGCGCATACAAGCACATTCCCCCTGCTCAGAGAAGCAAAAAGAAGTTCGGAAACCGCTCGAGTGTGTGTATGATGCTTGGCTACGTGCATAACACTACCAAAGTGTGGAGGCTATGGGACTTCAACTCCGGAAAAACCAGATGTGCAATAGTATGCTCAAGTGTAGTATTTCAGGAAGAAGAAAATGCACACACAAACCAACAGAAAATCGAAGCGATTGAATTTCCAGACAATGGAGACAGATCATTGCTCAATGGAATTCATGAAATGAATGAAACAGATCAGTCAAATCACTTGTGAAGGAAAGAAACCAGTAAGTCAAGACTCTCCGTTCCCTGCTGAACAAACACATCAGCTCGAGTCAATCTGTGGCAGGGGCGAATATATCAGTAAGGCAGCGTAAAACTCAAAATGAGTCTCTGTTCGATAATACATATACCCATCAAAACAGTGGAATCAGCTGGACGGAGGATCGGCAGTTTAAAAAGATCAAAGAATCTCTGTCTGAAAACTTTCATAGCTGTCTTCAAAAAAAAAAAAAAAAACACGGGACGATAAATTCTCCTGCAGGACAATGAACTCTGCTGGACAGAGGATCGATAAGACAGTGTAAAACTCATGATGAGTTGCTGATCGATATGCAAAAAAAAAAAAAAAAAAATATTTCCTGACTAAGACTGACTGTACTGGCAGATGAGCAAGATTACGTCTCAACCCGAATGCGCAGTAAAACACACCTTGAAATGAACAAGACAATCATGAGCGAGGCTCATAAAGAAGGGGGTGACTTGACAGCCTCAGAACACCTTGTATCAGCCTTCCTGACGCTCGGAATCACTGAAACTAGCGGTGAAGCTGAACCTGGTGAACCGACTACTGGCGAAATGGAACCCGAACCGACTACCTACAAAGCTGCACTGCGGCGTCAGCAAGCTAGCAAATGGAAAGATGCTATGCGACAGGAGTGGCAAGTATTGATTGACAACCACACATTTGATATCGTTCCCCAGGGAAAGGAAAACACTCATAGACTGGCAATCGCTGACATAGTGGAAGAACCAATTGGATGCAAGTGGATCTACAAGAGGAAGATTAATCCAGATGGATCCACTCGGTACAAAGCACGACTAGTCATCAAGGGCTACAAACAAAAGGAAGGTATCGACTACGATGAAACCTATGCACCTGTATCGAAAATGGCAACGTTCCGATTAATACTGGTACTGGCTGCCCAGTATGGCTGGGATGTCGATCACATGGACGTAGTAATGGCCTTCCTAAATCCAAGGATTGACTGAGATAACATCTACATGGAAATGCCGCCTGGCATCGAATGGCTAGCGTCGAGCAGAGGTGTGTCGAGCGGAAGCGGGTTGGGCGGATCGTCAAGCGGAAGCGCATTGATTCTCCGGAAGGCTCTCTACGGACTGAAACAGGCGCCCTGACTTTGGTATGAGGATATCAACAGATACTTGCAATCTATAGGATTCTGACAATCGGCTGAAGATCCAAATCTGTACATCCAACAAGGAGTCCTCCTAGTACTATACGTAGACGATCTGCTCCTTGCGTACAACGGTGCAGAAGGACGAGGACATCCAATCAAGCAGCTGCTGCAAAAGAAGTACAAGATGTGTGACTTGGATGCGGCAAAGAGGTTCCTAGGAATCAAGATTGAGAGGACCAAGATGGAGGATTCAGTATCTGCCAACGAGGTTACATCAACACAATCATATGACGATTCGGATTGTTGGATGCAAAACCGGCTAAGTCTCCACTTGATCCTCAGACAGATCTGGCTAACACCCACTGTGAGGACAAACCGGCAAACCGCAAAGAATATCTATCAATGGTTGGATCACTCATATATGCGGTACTCGGAAGTTGACCGGATATCGCCTTTAGTGTCACCGCTCTCAGCCACTACAATGTTCAACCTCTCGAAATGCATGCAATGGCGGCAAAGAGAGTACTTCGATACCTGAAGACAACTGCCGGATTTTGAATTCATTACCGACGGCTTCCGAATCCTATCACCATTGTCGGATACACCGATTCCGACTGGGCAGGGAATCTCACAACTTGGAAATCTGTTGGCGGATGTGTATTCGGACTCGAGAACGTCAATGTCAACAACGAGCTTGTCATGTCTGGCTTGATTCATTGGCAAGCCAAGTCTCAGAGCGTCATAGCGCTTTCAACGCTTGAGGCCGAGTATTGAATCGCCTGTTTGCATGCCATCCGGGATAGCCTCTGGCTCAGGCATATGATGAAGGAGGCTGCAGGAGCAATGGGAGTAAAGATTGTTGATGGGCCGGTACTGATCGGATGTGACAACCAAGGTGCTATCAAATTGATCACCTCGGGAGTCATACGGCAAAACTCAAAACACATTGATGTGGAATATCATCATGTTCACAACAAACAGGTGAAAGACACAGTTAAGTTCCAAAACGTTACCTCAGAGTCTAATCCTGCCAATCTGCTGACGAAACCTCTTGTGGTTCCCCGACACGAACAACTATAGCAACTCACTGGACTCACTCCATTCGACTCCCACTACAGAGGATCCGAATACGATGAATAAGGCCAATCACGACAACGAAAAGAAGGTGTGGCTCGACGACAAAGAAAAGGGGGTGCAGTTCTTTGGGGAAGAAAAAGGGGGTGCATGTGATAAGGAGTTGGAAAAAGATAGAAATTTTCCTTTTTTTTTTTTGTTGAGCATGTTGCATCCTGTCGCAAGCGTGAGTCGGCACTCTTTTTCCTACTAGCGAGTGTTTTTCCCATGAGGTTTTCACTGCAGAGGTTTTAATGAGATCGACGAGGATTTAATGGATTGTTTTTAATTTGGTGGAATTTGTTTGGCACAGAGCACGAGAAGAGGGGGTGTGTTGGAATTGCTTCTCGCCGCTCCGGCGTAGGTGTGTCAACGGCAGTGATGCCGATGGGAGAGATGCCATGGCAACGGTAGGGAGGCACTGTGCAACGGCTTGGCATTCTTCCATAGCAGCGTCTTTCCCTTTGATCTCCTAGTCACTTAGTTATCAAGTAATAAGCCACTCAATACGTCTTCATCGCGAACGCTTCCATCACCCATCATCGATAAAACATCTCTCTCTGTCTCTCCCTCTCCTTCTCTCTCATCAGTGATCGGGCAACCTCCAACAAAAATGGTGACCCGTTCCGGTACCATCTCGCACTTTGCAGCCTCCTCGAGGGCTCTTGCCAGTGCTACGCATGCTGTGTCGTAGGCTTCTTGGTTGTATCCCATGTAGTTCTTGATACCCACCCAAGATTGTCCGTTCTGCCATGTGACTGCATATCTGGTTGCTCTGCCATCGAGTCGCGACCCGTCAGTGAACATGGCGAGTCCAGATATGATCCGCTCTGTCTCCGCCTTGGCTGTCTTCTCGTTCTCCTGGATTGTCTCAGCATCTAGCGCTTCCGGTTCCTCGAGTAGGACTGTCGTCTCTGTTCTGCCTCGATGCGCCAGCGCATTCTTCAGTCTTCCCGCAATCCCTGACCTTGCCCTCACCACCTCTCTGGCCTGATCACCATCAGGCAAGCTGAGTAGCCATAGGCCGAAGCGCCGTTGCCGATTCTCCAGTTGTGCTGTTGATGGTCAGAGCCCTGACTCCATCGCTAGCGCTCTGCAGTTGGTCATTCGAAAGCACCCCAAACCCCCTGGGCCTGCTTGTTAACCTCTTTCTGTAGCTCTTCGGCTCTTCCTATGGTGCCCTCCACCCTGTTGCACTTCCACCATAGTTCCTACCCAAACATGGCGACTGACTGGATGCATGCTGTCTTGACCTTTCGGCAGTTGACCGGTGAGGGACCCATCTATCCGGTAAGCTAGTGGAGCCGTCCCATCACCTTCTTTCCCTCTTTTAGCCTAATCGCGTGATACTTCTTTAGTGTGAGCTGGGAGTCCAGCCATACGCCTAGCCAACGTGTTGCTTCTGAGTTAAAGGGGATGTCGTTCGTTCCCACCCGGATGGTGGCTGTTGTTAATGTTGTGGTGCCCTTCTTTTTCTGGAAGAGAACACCTTCCATTTTTCCTCTGTTGGAAGCCACTCCATTGTCCTTTGCCCAGTCCAGGGAAACAGCTGCCGTTTCCACCAGCTTTGCCGCCACCTCCTCCTCGTTATCTGTTTTCACCCACCATCTGATATCGTCCGCAAAGGAAAGACCCTTGACGCCCGGTACTGCGCTCTCCACCTCGTCGAAGATGCCTGACAGGTAGGTGGCAAAGACAATTGGGGCCGCTGGCGACCCTTACGGAATTCCCCTATCAACTGGGCTGGCTTTCCCGGTCTCGCCATCGAGTATCAGCTTGACCTGTCGACCGGTCATGAAGCTGTCTGTCCATTGGATGAGGTCCGGCTCCAGCTCCAGTGCCTCCATACATTTGTCCAGGTGTGTCTTGTTGACATTGTTGAATGCCGACTTGACATCCATGAATAATGCTCCCGCTATCTTCTTTTCTCCCCACGCCTGCTGGGTTTGGTTCATAAGCACTGCGACCGTGTCAATGCATGACGAGCATTTGCGGTAACCGTACTGTCCTTCATGTAGCCACTTCTTTCGTTCCATGTGGTCGGCGCTCAGGTAGCCTGCTGTCCGCTCGACTAGCTTGCTCATGACATCCAAGAGGCAGATTACCTGGTAGGCCTGCACCCTTGTATAGTCAGGCTTTCCAGCCTTTGGAATAACGATTCCTTTGGCTGTCTTCCAGAGATCTTGGTGATGGCCGAGTCGGATGCAGGTTCTGACTAGCCGTACCATCCGCTGTTAGTCCTATTCCGAGAAGATCTTGAGGATTCCCACCAAAATCAGGTCGTCTCCACGGGCTGAGGGGTTGGCTGCCTTTTCAAGAAGCCCCCCGACCACTTTGGCATTGATTCGTTTAAAGGCTCTTCCCCCTTCCTTAGGCGTGTAGTCGCTCAGTGGTGCCTTGGGGAAGTGGGTAGCCAGTAGGACTTTCTCTCGCTCATGGCATCCTTCTGCAATGTTGCCGTCCTCATCAACTAGGGCCTGTCTGACCTTGTCGATTCTGGGCGTCGTGTATCACGTCGCTGTCCAGACATCATTTCCTTTGCTTTTTGCAGAAACCGGTTCCAGCACTCCCGCTTGGCCCGCTGGGTGCCTCTCCGGAAGTTGTGTCTTGCTTCTTTGAAGCGGCTAATGCTGGCTGAACGGTTCCTAAATTCTCTCCTGGCTTTTCCCAGCTCACACCGCAGCTGCTTGACGTCCTCCGACCACCAACGCTTTGATCTTGAACACCACCTCTTTTTCTTTGCCAGCTCATCCAGCGTTCCTGTCATTGCCTCTTTCAATCCAGCTGCCACTGCGTCCACCTCTCTACTGTACTATTTTCCTTGAGGAGTGGGGTCCGGCTGGCTGCCTAGAGGTAAACCTCCCTTGCCTCCGTCCTTTTTCTCTCCACTACCTCTCGCGCTTCTCCAGCTTTACCCACTGTTGTCTACCCACTGATATTCCACCCAGTAGTATCCTTGCTGACTCCTCCCACTGCCCCCTATCCAAGTACCTCCCAGACAAGGACCTCATGGTCCGATCCGGTGGTGTCTTTCTCCCCAGCGATCCTCCAATTCAGTTCCACGTTTGGCAAAGACAAAGTCAGGTCGATGATGGAGTGATTGGGGCTGCCCAGCCTTGTCGCTTCTTCAGTATTCCACACCACCAATACCTCCTCTTCAATGAGCTTTTCCCAGAAGACTGCGTTCTTCTGTCCTGTCGCTCTCCCATTCCACACCGTACTGTGGGCGTTCATATCACCGGCTATTATCACTTGGGCTGATTTCGCAATAGCACCCCAGTAGGCACGTTGCGCCGGTCTTACCCCATCTCTCCATTAGTCATACACATTGGCAATGGTGATTGTCGGCCTGCCCGGTGGTGTGACCTCAATTACCTGCACATGATTTCTGCTGTTTTTCGTCATATCCTTCAGTTCGGTCACCCTGCAGCGTGATGCCCAGTTGACTGCTATCCAGCACTTCGCTAGTTCTCCTTCAGCGCCCCTTATGAACGTGAAGCTAGGGTGCGATCTAGTGCTATCTTTCTCTGTTTCTCCTCTCGGCTCTTGTATCAGAACCAAGTCCGCTCCCATTCTGACCGCTGACTCCAACACCGCCTCCAGGACCTGGCCCCCCTAGCGCAATTGTGCTCCAGCGCCAGCAGCTTTCGGGTTACTGGTGGGTTCGCCATCAGACGGCTACGGGTGGGGCGGTGCCACTTGGTTCCATTTCCGAGAAATCCATCTCATCTTCAGTCCAGTCCGGGGACACTGGGTTTCCGCCGGCATCGAGCGCTTCGATCTGGGGTGCGAAGGTTGGGTTGCGCTGGCACTCTGGCTCCTCCCTGGTCTCCGGCCGTTGGGTGGCTGCGCGCCACCCTCTGGCAATTCCAATGGCGGCCGCCTTTGCCTTGCACCTCGCATCCTGGGCTGGGTGCCTACCGCCACAGTTTGGGCACTTCATTGCAGTGTGTGCGCAAACTTTCCCTGTCTTTCCACAGGTAGCGACCTTGCATCTGTGGTCCTGTGCCCTGTGGGGCCCCGCACATATGGCGCAGGCTAGGGCGCCCTTCTGGCACCGGAACTCAGAGTGTCCCCACTGGCTGCAGATGATGCACAGTGTGTCTGCCTTGTCTGGGATGTACGGTAGGGCCCGAAACTTGTTGCCCGCCACCCACATCTCAACGAGGGTCACTAGCAAACAGCGACGAATAGCCTTCTTGCTAGCACTCCCTATTCCTTCATTTCTTATTCTTTCTTCTTTGCGCTACAACGTATCCATCTTGCCGAGCAATACCAATGTTAGCCATTATCTTTGGCTGACCTCGAATCCTGTCAACCATCTTGTCTTCTTACCTACTCCTCCGTCTCGAATGGGTTCACTTGCTTGATCCACTCGCTGGATCTGCTGGATTTACTCGCTGGATTCTCCTGCTGTTTTTCTTGCCGATTCTCATACTAGATTTTCTCGCTGATTCTATTTCTGTATCCTCCCTTGATCTGCTGGCTGGATTCTCTCACTGATTCTCTTCCAGATTCTCATACTAGATTCTCTCGCTGGAATCTCTTCCCGGATTCGCTCACTGGATTCGCTCGCTGGATTCTCCTGCTGGATTCTCTCACTGATTCTCTTGCTGATTCTAGCGCTGATCTCTTGCTGATTCTCTAGCTGGATTCTCTGGCAGGATTCTCTCTCTGATTCTCCTGCTAATTCTCGTACTAGATTCCTCGCTGGATTCTCTTGCTGATTCTCTTGCTGGATTTTCTTCCCTGAGTCGCTCACTGCATTCTCTTGGTGGATTCTCCTCCCTAATTCGCTCGCTGGATTCTCTGATTGATTCTTGCTAATTCTCGTACTAGATTCTCTCGCTGGATTCTCTTTCTGATTCTCTTGCTGTATTTTCTTCCCTGAGTCGCTCACTGCATTCTCTTGGTGGATTCTCCTCCCTAATTCGCTCGCTGGATTCTCTGATTGATTCTTGCTGATTCTCGTACTAGATTCTCTCGCTGGATTATCTCTCTGATTCTCTTGCAGATTCTCGTTCTAGATTCGCTCATTGGAGTCTCGCTGGTTTTGCCCACTGGATTTGCTCGCTGATTCGCTTGAGGTTTCTCGCACTCAATTCCCTCGCTGGGTTCTCTTCCCCGATTCGCTCGCCGGATTCACTCGCTGTCGCTGAATTAGCTTACTGGACTCGTTGGATTTGCTCGCTGGGTTTGCTGGTTTAGCTCGCCGGATTCACCGGCCGGATTTGTGTGGTAGGTTAACTGGCTGGAGTCTCCTGTGGCTCATGGCATACATCCTACCCTCCTGACCAGTATCATGTCTGCAATGACAGCTAATGAATGGATAGGTACTGTCAGAGATAAAGAATATGGAGTTTTCTCAGGGGAATGAGGCCACATATCATGTGCTAAATAGCAATACCTCAGAATCGTTAGCATTCCGGAGTGCAACCATTGGTACGTGCAATATTGGGTTTACAGGTTGAGAGTGGTGTGTACAGCAGTGGTTTCGCAATGGAAGCAAAACGCTTTGTAGAGTACAGCAAACGCAAGACGTCGGCGTCGCCATGCCACAAGTATCGTCTGCACACAGTGAAATCATCTCCAGTAGGGGTTTCCAGTAGATCAACGGAATGCTGCGTGTAAACAAAAGATGGTTATCGCCATTGTCACCACGCCACAAGTATCGTCTACACACAGTGAAATCGTTTGCAGTAGGGAGTTGCCGCCGATTCACAGGCCGTGGCTTTTAAACGGAGACGTTGGGTGTCTGCGTTGGTGGGCAGTTTTTCCTTATTGTTCCCGGAAAAAAAAACGTTGCAACCCCTATCACGAGGCACCCCCCTGTTCCCCAGAGGAAGTTATCTTTAGAGGAGTTTGAAGCGTTGGAAGCTTGTACACGCTCCTAATGGAGAATTTTTGTTTCACGGTGCGCTCCTCCAATCGGTCCCGCAAAGAGCCTACCCCCAGAAGGCTGGATTACTTCTGGAATAGGCACATAGCATTGGCACCCGAATGGCTGGAGGCGTTTGATTGACGGTTTCTTTCCATATAATGCCTCATGAGGTGGTTTCCTATGTGGCAATCGATAATGGAGTAACCGGCTTTTGACGCATACTTTGGTTGTAGCTGCTTCAGCCCAAAGGAATTTTGAGGTGATATCGATCTTCATTGTTCCCATCATTGTGATAATGGTTTGGTTGTATCGTTTGGAGATTCTATTGGATTCATGTGCGTAGGTTGTTGTAAGTTCGCAAATGATTCCGTTGGATTCGTAGTAATCTTGTAGTTCATCATTGGTATATTCTCCCCCCATATCGTGTTGGAATGGTTGGATTTTTACATCATATTGTTTCTCAATCTGGTGAACGAAAGTTTTGACCGCCGAGGCTGCGTAGGATTTCCCGGTAAGAAATACGATTGCTGAGTAGCAGGTTTCAACATCAGTAAAGATGATATAATAGTTGTGTTTGCCGATCAATAGAGCTTAAATTTTCCATTCAAATTGGTGTGGATTAATTCAAAGTGTTTGGTAGCTTTGTTGCACCCAGTACCTGCTGTTGGTTTGTAATGGGTGCTTTTTGACGGAGCGTAGGCATGGCAGTGGAAGTTCTTGGGTAGCTTTGGAATAAGGTAAGCATCAGTGTAGAGACTGTTGTTTCTGCGTTATTATATGGAGGGGTGACCGAGGAGTTGGTGCCATACTTCTTGCGATGAGAAACATGCAACATCGTCAACTAATTGCATAACATCACTTCTCAAATTTCCTTCGCGCACAGAACATCCGTTCCTTGATTGTGTTGCAATTTTATATCCTTATCCTTTCCAATCATACCGAATCTCCTCTTTGTCACGTACCTCCAAGTGAGCAGATTTTGTCTGAGTCATGGTACCAGCAGAACATTGTTTAGTATGGCAAGCTCCATCCGTCCTACAGGTAGATGACATTTAAGTTTAAACAATACCGATTCCGGAGATTTCTCCCTTGGATCGATTTGCAAATTTGACAAAGCCACCATGAAATCGGTGAGAGTCGAACATACCACAAAGGTGGTGGCAAAAGTAGAGGGGTTTTCATTGGTTATCTCTTGTGAGGCAAATCAAACTTTCTCACCTTCCTCTGTACGCCTACCATTCCTCCCGCTTACCTTCAGCTTGTTGCATTCCTGCCAGGTATGTCCTTTTGCGTTGAAATTTCGCTTCTTGCACCGGGTGCACTCTTTTGGTTGTTTGTTCTTTTAGCCTCAACCCGATATGTGTTTTCCCTTGTTTCCAAGAGAATGGTTAGCACCCAGGTCAAGCAGTCTGGAGTGAACAACTTCAAAAGTAAGGTCTCTCTTCGTCTGAAGATTGTCAATAGTGTTGTTCATGGATTCCATGAGGGACACAAGGAGAAAGGCAGCTTTTGCATGCTTCAATCGGGTCAGGGTGGCTACTCCCGCAGTTGGGGCACTTCATTGCAGTATGCGCGTAGACTTTTCCGATTCTGCCGCAGGTTGCGACCTCGCACCTGTGACCCTCTGTCCGGTGGGGGCTGGCGCAGGTTGGCGCAGACCGGGGCACCCTTCTTGCATCCGAACGCCGAGTGTCCCCACTGGCTGCAGACGCTGCATAATGTGTCAGCCCTGTTGGGAATATAGAAACTTGTTGCCGGCTACCCACATCTTCTTGAGCAGCCCTTTGTTCTTTCCTTTGTCATTCTCACTCGCTCTTCTCTCTTTTGTAATCTCCTTGGTGCGAACCACCTCTTCTTGGGACAAGCCTGGGCGGAGGGCAGAGGAGAGCTTGCAACGTGCCGCCACTGCGCGGACGGCAGAGAGGAAACGGACTGTACATAACCTCGCCATGATCTGATAGGTCGCATGCGAGTAATGAATAAACAAAAAAAAAACTCCTTGAGCAGCATCTGCGCCACTTCCTCGCCTGGCCTTGAACACCACCGAGTCTCCCAAGTGGGAGGCGGCCTCGCTGGAAATGTTCCTCGATGACCATCTTGGAGCGCATCTACCTCATCGAGAACGGAGGCAGCACGACGCCGACGCTCTCAGCCTCGATTTTCTCCCGTAGCTCTGCCAGCCCCTTCTCCTCCCGGTATCGCGGGTAGGGCACCAGGATTTTGAGCTCCGCACAGGTCTCGTTGGCGACCACGTTGATGATCGCCGTGTCGGCGCGACGCGCAGCTTCGATGATCTCCTTTTTGGACCGAAGGAGCATCCCTGCAAAAGTGCGTTATCACGCTGGGGTCAAGAGCCTTTCGCGCTCGAGATTTTGAACCTCCGTGCAGACATGGGTGGGCGTCACTTTTCGGAGCGTGATTTTGACAAACGCCGCCGCGCTCGTCGCCACCGCTGGGTTGATCTGCCGCGCACCTGCCGCCCGCTCGAACACGATCCGCCGCTCGTCCCGCGATGGATCACTTGATGGGTTCCAACCCAGCGGGTTCCCGCTCTGGCCTGCCATTGCGGCTGACCCACTTGTGGTTTGACTGAGGGAGGGCCGCAGCCGCTGCAGCCCTCCGTGCCCAGTTCCTCTGCTGTTGCTGTTGTAGCTGCTGTTGCCGTACCAGCCGCGGTACTTGCTGCTGCGCCTGCGGTGACGTCTGCTGCCGCTGCTGGCCTCAGTCCGCTGGGCCGAGCCCTCGCGCTGTTACTGTTTGTGACGCGGTAACGGATACCATCGGCTGGCAGTGTTGCTTCTCCCATGTTCCTCCAGCGCCCCCATCCCCACCAGGAATGCCACCCACGCCGTGGCGCGCTCCGACGCGTCGTCGTCGTTGGTGTCCAGGGCTTTGATGGGGGTTGGCCGCCCCACCGCACACCTGGCGCTCTGCTTCGCTGAAGGCGGCTACCTCCCACCGTTTCCGGACCGCAGCCTCCTCCGTCTCCCTCTTCTCTTTCACCGCCTTCTCTGCTGCCACCGTCTCCGGATGCTTGAGAATCGACCGAACCGGCGCCGCGGGCGCTCGAACGGCAATCCGCACCTCCTTCGCCTTTCCCTTCTCCTTCTTCCGGGGCTCCGGCTCTGGCGCCGGAGTTGCGACTGGCATGCCGGGCTCCGGTGCGTGCCGCAACGCAAAGAGGCCTTCCTGCTCCACGCCCTCCACGTCACTCCACTCCTCCACATCGTCTTCCTCTTCCCGCGTCACGATGACCCCCTCCATTTCCTCCGGTTCCGAAGCTACCCTCTCCATCTCCTCCCTGGCGTTGTCGATGGCGGCCTGGTGCCAGCCTTGTTCTGTTGTGGCATTGGTTACCAAAAACCCTCAACATTGCTGTGCAGCCATAGTTGTAGCTCTTATTCCAGAAACTGAAGTACCAACCGGAAATTATACACAGCTGCACCCCCTCTTCAAAGAACAACAGAATTTTAAAATACTCTTGTCTCTCTTTTCGATGCTCTCCTGTATGTGTACAATTTTCATTCACTTGGCGGGATGGTGGTGATTAGTTACACCCACAAAAGGAAAAGCATCACCAAGGCTCACTTGTTGCCCGGTCTGCCACCCGACTCAGATGAATTCAGCACAATTTCATGACCTCCCACCGGGTTTCCGAGACACCTACTCGTATCTCTCTGGGCGTATCTGTCTTGCAGGGCTTCATTCACACGCACAATTTACTTTTCTGGTAGCATCGTAGATATCACTCGTTCGATTGCAGGGCCCTATGATCCGTCCAGTCCTCTGTCTCCCAGACCTTGTCATGATAGTCCTATATTTTCTGGGACCATACCGTTTAATCCGTCTCAATCCTTACCTCGGACTAAACCGGTCGGATTATTGGGAACCCTGGGTTCGTTCGCAGGCAGCTGGGCCCATTCGTCTGTCTTCTCACTTCTGGGCAAACCTCATTGGTGGCTAGGCGCCATCAGAGTTCTGTCGTCGGCGGAGTGCGACAACGCGATTGCTTGGCTCGAGGGCGTTCACCAGGCCGAGGCCACGCTGCCCGAAGTCTTCCGGAGCACTGCTGTCCGCGCGACAGTGTAGATCACTCAACTACGGAAGTGACAGGTGCGCGAGCAATGGCTGCACATTCAGCAACATAGACTCTCTAGTGATCATCGTTGACGCCCTTCCATTGCTATCCCCTGCGCTCAGGCCTCGCAATAGTCCGTCCTGCCCGGCCGGGCCCGGCAGTCTTTTAGGACGGTCCCGCCCCGGGCAGGGTCCCCTCTGCCCTAGTCCGTCCTGGTATAGGATTTGGACGGACTGCCGAAGACTG
>Ga0307516_10002407_pt1 | contig 25038 bp, 18 predicted proteins | sample 19_EM_MG_FD_203310 | JGI IMG/M metagenome (GOLD analysis project Ga0307516, IMG submission 203310) | Populus trichocarpa ectomycorrhiza microbial communities from riparian zone in the Pacific Northwest, United States - 19_EM | ecosystem: Host-associated > Plants > Roots > Unclassified | place...
GGGGTGGACGCCGTACTTCGATCTCCGATCTCCAACTTCGAGCCGAGCGACGTCGGTGGGATTTCAAAGCACCGGAGGGAAAGCACCGTGCTGATGCTGGGGGGCGACTTGTGCCACGCCATGCAGTCACTCGGCCGACAGGAGTCTGTCAACGGCTGCCAATGACGGCTGTCATCGGCAGATGGGATGGCGGTGTCTGGGAACTCGGACTCCGAAGGGGTGTATTTCTAGTGGACGCAATGGCATCCCCCACCTGGAGGACGACAAGGATTCTGCTCCATAACCGACCGCACAGTGCACTCTGTTTCCTGTCCACCCATCCAAGCCCCCGGCGGGAACGGACTGTACATAACCAATATCTATCACCTTGATCCGACAAGGTCGCATCCAATCAGTGACGTCATCACCACCACCGTCCAAGCCCCGCCCTCGCTCGGTCCGCAGTCTCGCGACGCTTGCAGGGAGCTCACCGAGAGAACTGCACAAGGAAGGACAGAGGTCCCCATCCTCACCACCTACAGTGCGGCTGCCGAGGAGCCGGGGGGGGGGGGGGGGGGGGGGGGGGGCAAGGTTGAGGAACAACGGCAGTTTTCCCCCACACCCTCCTCTCCTTCGTGGCCTCGGCAGAGGGGCGGCTCTTCCACCTTCGCGGCGTATGTACACCTGCAGATAACGCAAGCGGAATCGAGTGAGCAGCCGTGTAACGCCGCTATTGGGAGTGCCAAGTGCCAAGCCGCCATCAGGTGGCTGGATCGTTCTGCGAGTGACAAAACCACCCACATTCTGTTGGAAAAGAACCACCACCGCCCCCCCCCCCTCCCGGGCATCGCGAAGGGGAAGGGCGGTTCGGACGAAAGCTGGGCTGGAAGCACAAGGGGGGGGGACCCTCAGCGCATGTCTGTCGGCCGCCGCCAGCTGCGCGTATGTATGTAAACTAGATGCGAACTGCAGGCATGCGCAGACTGCATACATACAAATCTACCCACACGGATTTTTATATTAATCCAATCGTGCGTTCGTCCGGGTTCATCTCGGCCGTCATCGCCATTGACGGAGGCTGGCCAACAAAGACGCACGGCGGCGCCCATTGGCTGGGGGAGCGAGATTGTGAGTGCGCACAAGTGTCCGACGACCGCGACGAGCCGGCTCCAGGCGGCGGCGGTTACCGAGCGCCTTCCGGTCCTGGTCTGTGCTTCTACTCTATGTAGATATCTACACATCCACATACGGGCTGTGCGTCGAGAGCGCGGATCGACGGCCGGGATGGGCTGGGCTGGGTGGCTGGTCGACAAAGTCGCATGGATATATACATATCTATGAAATGTATGCAGATGGCTTACAGCTGCGAATGCGCATTCCGACGACCAGCCGCAAGCGTCGCTGCACTCGCGATTCGCGGCGCCGTCGGTTCCGTGCGGGGCCAACGAAGCCAGTCATGCATGTGCGGTGGGTGGTGCGAGTCGATTGAATTAAGGAACTAGATACTACATACATAGACACGAGTACTAACGGATCCCCCCGGCGATTACCAACCAGTACCGATTCCACCCCCGCAAACAGCACATCCACTCGGTCGTTCATTACGCATAGCCATTAGATTCTGTACGTGTCCCATCGCGTCGTGCCATTATTGCCTCCTCCGTCCGTCTACTTCCTGGCGCCGCGCGGCTTGAAGTGGTGCTCGACATCCTTCTTCTTTCCGCCGTGCTTGGGCTTGGGCTTGGACTTGACCTTGACCTCGACGTCCAGCTTACTGTAGTGGCTGTATTTGAGCGGCTGTCGGGGCGGGTCAGCCTGTCGGCGTGGCCACCGCACGGTGCGAGTTGGGTGTGGGACTACATACCTTCTCGATGATGTGCACGACGCCGTTTGTGGTGCGCACGTCGGACTTGACGATGCGGACGCCGTTGACGTAGAAGATGCCGGCCTTGAGGGTGACGGTGAGCGTAAGGCCGGAGTCGCTGCGCAGCGGGCTCTCGTCGAAGAGCTCCGGAAGGAAAAAGAAGCCGGAGGTAATGATGTGGGCGTTGACGTCGATGTGCATGCCGTCGTGGATGGACCCGTTGACGGGCGCGAGGATGGTCACGCCCGGCGTCGAGCTGAGCTTCTTGACTTCGCCAGCGGCGGTGATGGCGTCGAGGAACGTGTCCAGGCTCAGCGTGCGCAGGGTCTCGACCAGGCCGCGGGGGAGCGTGAAGAAGCTTCGGGCACTGTCAGCCGCCAATCGCAGCAATCGGGCGATTACGGGGGGGGGGGGCTACTTTGCGACGGCATAGATCATGCCGTTGTCGAACTTGAACGGGCCGGCGATCTGGTTGACGACGGCGCCGAGACCGGAGCTGATCTGGATATTGGCCTGGTCGGAGCCGGGCCGCGGGTCGGTGTAGCTGCTGACAATACGCGCGGGTTGGTCGGGGCCGAGGTTAACGAACTCGGGGTCCTCGAGGAACGTGCGCAGCGTCTGGAAGTTGCTGGCGGGGTTGGAGCCCGCCTGGCGCTTGCGCTTGGCGGCCGTGGGCGGCTTGCCGTAGTGGCTGATGGAGTCGCTGATGGCGGCATCGTCCTGGCGGCGGGCCAGACGGTGATGGCCGTTCGGCACGGCCCACACGGCTAGATCGTTGCGGCCCTCGAGCTTTTCGAGCAGAGCCGGGTTCGCGCGCACGCTGGCGGCGTACTCGGTGAAGCCGCGGGTGTCGAGCACCTGCAGCAGCGGCTGGCCGACGGCCAGCGGCAACACGAGGCAGGAGAGGGAGACGAAGAGAGGGGCGAGCTTCATGATGCTTGGTCGCGGACGGATGGCGGGAGAGGAGAGGAGAGGAGAGAAGAGTCGGACCGGACATCGACGTTAAGTACTTCCTCGCGGCGGGCCAGGGCCGCTGGCTGCGGCTGGCTGGGTGCCTCCATGCATCGCATCGAGGCGCTCGCACGTATCTCCGTCCGCACCGCTCGGTACTTGTCGTTCCGCGGGCTGCAGGAGTCGCCAGCCAGCCAGCCACAGAATAAAACGGGAGCCGGTGAGACAAAGCCGCCAGGAGGAGAGGCGGCGTCGTCGTTGTTGTTGTTGTCGTCGCGGTTGAGCCGCACAGCTGTCTCACCCAGAACGGATTGGCCGGAGCAGCAAAATCGCGCACACGGAATCCCGATTCGAGCAGCCTCGCCGGGCTGAGCGGCGACGCAGGAGAAAAAGAAAGAAGAGAGAAGGGGGGGGGGGAAGCGAAGCGGAAGAAGGAGAAAGAAAAAAGAAAGAAACCCACCCCCAGAAAAAACCTGGGTCTCAATCCGTCCAGTCTCTGCTCTACAATCATCATACATACATGAGCAGCAGCAGCGTTTGCACACTGGCTGCATGCCGGGCAGGGAGCCTCTGGATCGCCCTGGCATCAGCTGCGGCACCACTCCTCCCGTCACCCAACCCACCCCACCCTGCCACTGCCACTAGCTGCGCAGGCCGAACACCGCACTGCACCCAGTGACTCACGCCTCCGCTTCTGCCAGTCTGGCTGGCTGCCGGCGGGGCTGGACGAGCGGGTGAGGTGGCAGAGGCGTGTATCTCCTCTGCCCCACTGGTCTGTCGCCGGTTGATGTCTGGGACTCGCTCACGCAGTGCGCAGACTGCCACGATCGCCACGGCGCCCCCGAACGGCGCGGCTGCCGGGCGAGCATCACATGCCGCTGCTGGAGCCCGGGAACGAGCGAGCTCGGCGGCGGAAGGGATTCCCCATTCGTGCATTCGCCTGCTCGCCGATGCGCAGATTCGACAGCCAAAGCCAACCCTGCAGGGCGGCTATCCAGCAAGGACGGCGGGGACGGGGCTGGTGGAGACGCTACTTATGGTCTCGACACACACCGAACGCCGGCCAGCACTCGCATGCGTCCAGCTGAGCTCCAGAAGCACTTCCCCCTCTCGAGCCCCCCCCCCCCGGACCGCATCACATATCGCGGCCTTCTGGCGTCTCCCCTCCTCCGGAATGCCCTAGACCGTCGGATCGTCGCGACCTCCACCCGCTTCGGGCTGGCGGGCCTGCTGAGGGTGTGCGGCCGATGCGATGAGGTTCGCCACCATCTGCACCTGCAGATTCGGCTGATGGATGCTTGGCATGTCGACACGTTGGAGGATCGCCAGTAGTGGCGGTCCGCTGCGTTGCTGCCTGCTGAGTGGCCTCCTCCGCGCCAACACAAACTTGCGGAGCCCCACGCCCTCGCACTGCGGGCGCGGAGGGGGTTCCAGTATTAATAGCCGGCCAGGCGAAGGCAGAACCGTCGCCGCTGCTCGGATCGGATCGCATCGCATCCCATCGCATCGACACTCCTCGGCCCCCCCCCCCCGCAGAGTAAACCCGCCGTCCGCCATGAGCGACTTCTACAGCCAGCCCGTCTCCGGGGCCTTCATCACCTCCCGCCTGCAAGTGTTCGACATCGCCCGGCCCGGCGGCTCGCTCACGAGGGTCATCGCCGTCAGCGCCGAGGAGTCCGGATACTGGATCATCGGGTACGCCATCATCGTCAGCATGATCTTCGTCGCCGTCGCGAAGCTGGCCACCAGTCTGATCCTGGCCAACTTCCCGCTCGAGAGCCGCGGGAACCAGTACGTCATGCTGGTGTCGTTCTACAACGCCAACTCGCCGACCACGGCCATCACGCAGACGGCCGAATACGTCTGGCACGCGCTCTTCAGCTGCCGCCGCGAGGGCAAGCACGCCGTCGACTGGCCCACCGTGCGCTCGGGACTCTGTCTGGCGGCGCTGTGCGTGCTGATGATCGGCGGCAGCGCGGCCGCCAAGTTCCTCGTCAGCGGCAACCAGCTCATCGTGCGGCGGGCCGCGCGCGCCAACCCGGACACGATGTTCTTCCCGAACCTGCAGGTGGCCCCCGCAAGCGATGCGTACACGCTGATGCAGCCGGTGCGCGCCGCGGCCGCGTTCCAGGCGCTCGGCCGCGTCGCCGCCGCCCAGGCGCGGATCAAGAAGGCCGTCCACGTCCGGTCCGAGGCCACGACGACTGCGGATGGACCGTCGCTCTCGTTCTGGTGGGACTACTCGCTCACGGGCGCGGACATGGGCCTCCAGCGTGCGCCGCGCCTGACGTTCTCGGTCAGCGGCCAGTGCCACACGCGCTACGACTGGCTCAACACGACGCAGCCGGAACGCGACATCTACGAGAACTTCAACGACCCGAGAACGCGCGACGATGCCAGCGTCGACGAGGAGAAGATCCGCCCGGCCTGGGTCAACATCGTGCCCGGGCCGGACGCGCTCAACCGCAGCCGGACCAACCGCGGGTACGAGTTCACGATGAACCCGAACACGTCGCACCGCAAGAGCAACTTCAGCAACACGGACGACGTCTGGTACCTGACGGAGCCGAACCCGGAGTACACGCCGCCGAACGGCACGGTGGTGGCGTTCCCGCCGGTACGATACCAGGTGCGGCGCGGACGGCCGCCGCTGCACTGCTGGCAGAACGACACGTGGGCGCTCAACGGCTTCGCCGTGCACGACGTGCGGCGCCTGGGCGAGCTCCCCGGCCTGCAACTGGCCGAGTTTATTCGCGTCACCCTGTTCCGGACCGAGTTCGCCACGCCGACGCCTATCGCGCTGGGCAATCTGCTCGGGTTCGCGGCGCTCGAGTCGTCGCTGTACGGGCTGCCCAACACGCGCTCGTTCAGCGCGCAGTACGCAAACACGACGAGGGACCTGGAGCGGCTGGTGCAGATCAGCTTCGCGGCGTCGCGCGAGGTGGTGCGCAACCTGGTGCTGCTGTACAGCTCGCTCGCGGACCGGACCGAAGTGACCAACGTCATCGCGGGCGCCGACGGCCGCGTGCCGCGCGACGCCGCCGACTTCATCCTCGAGAGCCAGGACGTGGCGGCGATGTCGGTGGTGACGCTGGTCGTGACGCCGTGCGTGTGCGCGCTGCTGTGGCTGATCGTGCTGATCCGCAGCAACATGGACTACGGCGGCGCCAAAGCGTCGAATGTGGGCGTCGTGTCGCGCCACAACCTGCGCGCGATCGCGCTGCAGGCGTCGCAGCTGTACCGCTACCTGGACGAGGAGCTGTCGGGCGGCGGGCTGCGCTGGTCGGGCCGCACGTCGATGGCTCCGTTCATCAAGGAGCTGCCGAAAGAAAACGCCGAGCAGCCGCTCGCGCTTGCCAGCGGCCGGTCGCCGTTCATCCAGCCGAAGCTGGTCCGGATCGACAGCGGCGGCGGCGCCGACGCACCACTGCTGGCCACATCCAGCAACGGGAAGAACGCGAGCACGAGCGATGTCCGCGACGAGGCCGCAGCGCCGCGCCCGTGGTGGGCGAGACTGGCGTTCTGGAGCAGCGGGGAGCACACGCCGGACCACCGCTACGAGATCAAGATGACCAAGGAGTGGAATCCGACCGAGGTGCGGTCCGACGGCAACCACCTCACGTTCGACGATGTGCTGAAGGACCTGGCGTAGCGCAGGAAGGTTTCGGGGGCGGGGTTGCGGGGTTGGGTGTTTTTTCTTTTTCTTTTTCTTTTTTCTTTTGTCTCCACACAAGTATCTACTTTATCGGGCGATGCGACTGGTACGATAATGGGCCGTGGCGGGGTGGGTGCGATTAATTGGCGTTCTGCATGTGCTTTGACTCTACATATGTGCGGAGAGCGGAATTGTTTTTGTTTTGTTTTTGTTTGTTTTTTGCTTGCTTTTCGTTGTGCGTGTCGCTCTGGTGCTTCTGGGTTGGTTGGGTTTCCCTTCGACACACTCTACCCAAGTATCTAGCGCAGTGCGGATTCCCAGCCGTTGGCGATCTGGTGATTTGTCGTCGTGTCTCTGCCCGTGTTTCCGCGGCCGCGACAACAGCTGATGATAACGAAAGTGCGACATCTTATCCGATCGCCCTGCATGCGCTACCCGCGGAGCAACGGGGCGGTCCAGCGGTGGTGGCTGGCCCGCCCGTCCGCCCACACCCAACGCCGATTCGGCGGAGCAGGCGAGTTGCACGATGTGCTTCTCAGGCAACAGCCGGGTGGGACGAGAATGCATATGCAGCCATGTCTCGGGGCGCGTGCCTGTCAGGCGCTGCTGTGGACGTCGGACGTTGTCTCGGAGCGTCCGAAATCCATCTGTGATGCTCTGCATCCAATTGTGGCGAGTTCGTCCAGCCTCGTCGCTCGCGGAGCCTCCAGAAAACAGCGAGCCGCGCACAGGTGCCGGCCCCGGGGGGGAAGAGGGGCTGGGCTGGTTGGCGAAGTCTTGTTGCGGGGAGCCCCCCCTTCCCAGCTGCGAAGCGTCTGTCCGCTGGCTGCAGATCCACCGTCCCCTTGCCATCGCGCTGGCCCCTCGCCGGATCCGCGAGATTCCGCCGCGCTCGTCATGCGAAGCCTCAACGGGACTGGAAGGCGACGAGATAAGCAGCCGGCTCGCGGCCAGCGACACCCCGTGGCTGGCAGCTGACGCTGTGAGACATGCAGCATGCGGACTGTCGGCAGTGCTCTGGGTGTGTGGATGTGTACATATGTTGTGTGTATGTAGTGTGTACAATATGTACTCTGTGTATGTAGGTATATAGTACATATCGTGCAGCTGCTGGCTTTCTGTTTCTTTTTCTTCTCCCTTTCTTTTTCTGCGTATGCATGTGGCCGGCGCGGGACGCGTGCAGCGAGGTGAGTGGTGGAGGCGACGGGGCCAATCGGACGGCGGAGTTGTCCAGGGTGGATGGCAGCACTCGCGCGCGGGGCGGATGCGGCAGAGCCGATTCCGGCAGTCCGTCTCGGCATGCCGAGACCAGAGCCCGTCCGGCCGCTTCCGCGCCGAGCGCGGTCGCAGCCAAACACTGCGCCCCAGCCCAACGGCAGCCCCGCAAAGGAGTGCCGAGGGGCGCGTTTCTTTGGCGCGCTAAACGACGCACGACGACGCCGGCTCCCGGGGCCACATCCGACACGACTTGTTGCTGCATTTCGAGCCAAAGAGTGGGAGAGATGGGACGGACCGCCTCGCTGCATGGCTGCATGGCTGCGCTCTGCACGGAGGGAATGCTTGTTCCGTCCGCTGTCAGCGCTTCCCGCACGCACTTTGCACGTCCGCGTCCGACCACGTCATTGGACAACGCCCAACCCCGACCACAGTTGGAAGAGCGAATCTCACCCTCCGTCCCGGCGTCCACTCGGGGTGCCCCCCTAGCAGTATGTAGCTGACCGGAGCGCAGCCCGGGAAGCGCGGACGGCGCGTGCTGCCGAGAACCGTGGCGGATGAGTCGATCCGCCGCCACAGCCCTTTCGTTGCCGAGAGACGCTGCCACGGAGGACTGTGTGGCGTTGGAGCGCAGGAGTCGCTGGGGGCCGGGGGGGGTTGGCACGGATAGCGCTTGGGAGGTGGAGTGGTCGGGTGGGAGCGGACGAGGCTTGGAATGGTGGGACCTGTCCGAGGTCCGAGAGAGTGAACGGAGGACCCGACCCGGAGTCGAAACGAACAGTGCTCCCGGATGCACCGGCGCTGCCGATCGGCGGCAGAATGGCTACCGAGCTCACGACGGCACCCGCCCTGGAGAGCCGGTCGTCCGTGCATGGGGCGCAGTAGTGCGCCGACTCATGGGCGAGCACTCGCCGCGTGACGTCACCGATACGAAGCCGGGAGAAAGCACACAAACAGGCGGCTGTTCCCGGGGCGGAATGGCTGCGGTTCTCCAGCCGTTGCAGCGCGTGGCCAATGCCCTTGCCCGTGTCTCAAGCGGGAGATATCGGAGCAGAAGCGGGCCGCCCCGGCTGAGGAAGACGCACAGAGCGAGGCGTCGGAGTGGGAACTTCGGGAGCGGAGGGAACGGGGAAGCGCAAAGGAGGCCGGAGGACGGGGGGGGGCGCTACAACGGGCCACCTGCAGTCTGGTAGAGGTCGAGGTCGAGGGGACAATGGCCCAGATAGGTCGCACTCAGTCAATGGCAGAACAAGAAGGTAAATTTGCCACCGTTATCACCATCTCACACGGACTGCGACCGATGTGTCCCAAACCCCAGAGAATCACCCCTCACCTGCCCCGGAGATAATACAACGCCACCTTACGACTGTCGCCGGTTTTATCGCTGGATGGAAGGAAAGCATCCGCGTCCGCGGACGGAGGGTTACAGATGCTCGGCGTCGAGTCATGTCGGCGTTAGCCGTCCGGGGGTGAAGAGTGTATCCCGCCGGCTGATGGCTGGCTGTGAGATCGCCCAAGTCCGACACGTTTTCGTACCTTCTGCAGGTAATCCGTGCAAGAAGAAGACACCGACCCGAGCCTATGCAGTCCCGATACATACCAGCAGCTCACATTCCGCAGTTCGGGCCCTCGATATCGATCCAGAAACCAACCCTGACCACTGACCACTTCCATCCGTGCTCTCTGTAGGCAAGGCAGTTGGCCGTCGAATGCATCGAAGAAGTAAGAGAAGCAGCATCAGCAACAGTGGGGCAAAAGAAAACGTCGTGGTCGCTGTCTTTTTTTCTTTTTTGGTTTGTTTTGTTTTGCCATTCTTCGCATTATCCGCATGCGACCTACCGGTATTTAGATCATGGCGACACACACCGTCTGTTTCCGTCCACTGTCCTTCCGGCGCGTTGTGGCTTCCCCCCCATTGCCCTCCGCCCTGGCCTGATCACAGAAAAGAGACAGAAGCTGAGGCGAGCGAACCGACCGAACCCCCAAAGCACCACATCAACGCACAACAACACAGGCCGGGGCCACCAAAAGGCATCTCGTCCTGCTTGATCTTCCTGTAGAGCGTTTCTGCTCGTCACAGAGCCGAGGTTTGACGTGGCGCCAACCCTGCTTGTCATCGGCCGTGCGGCTATATTTTGCTTCTAGAGTAAGTATGTGCAAAAGCTCTTCACTTTTACGCACGTCTGCCTGCCTGCCATCCCACGACGGCCGTGAACAGCCGCGAGGCCGCTTCGCCATCTACCACATCGTAGCAGCAGTAGATAATCGGCAAATGCCAGAAGAAGATAAAAGGCCCGTGGTGTCGAGAAGAGTCGAAATCCCGAAGAAAGCTGCGAACCACGGCCGGCATCAAAATGCTGGCGACCACCCGCCCTGCGAGGCAAGGGAGTCATTGTCCCCCCCCCCCTCCTCGTTGACCATCTCCTCAGCCCAATCGTCATTCCTCCATTTTCTCCCGTCGCATTCTTCTCGCCACCTCCATCCTCTGCAAGTTCCATCTCCCGTTTTCATGGTCCGTGTGTGTGTGGGGGGGGGGGGGGGGGGGGGGGGGGGGGGGGGGGGGGGGGGGGGGCTATCGCCTGGGCCACGTTGATTGGTTCCGTGCGAGGGTTGTCAGGATCGTGAACCCGTCGAAGCCGAAGTGCCTGATATGTATGAAAAATGTACTCTTAGATAATTGAAGATAACCTAGGGGTTAGTTAGCGCGGAGGCGTACAATGCGATCGGTTCGAGTTGTCGGGAGACCCACTTTTTTTTTTTATATATATTTTTATTTAGTCATCGATCGCACCAAGACGATATCTACACACTTTTCCACGCCAAACATGCAAAACACAAAAAAAAAAAAAACTATGCGCGCGCGTGCAAGGTCCACCGAGCGATATCCCGTGACCCACCCTCGCTGCGGGCTGTCCATCCATACCTAGATACAAGCGTCGTCCCGCGCGCATCCATCCAATCCGTCCATCTACATACGCAGTTCTCTGGCGTCCTGGGCTGCGACGTCACGCCAGGCGAGACCGCGGTCAACGGACCACATTTTAGCTGCCGCCAAGTACGTAGGTATGTATACACATACGGCCTATTGCACGCTGCAACAGCCGCAGGTGCAAGCGCAGATGAGAAGAATGACCCCGTCGTCGGAGAACCCACTGGCGGCTTGAAACCAGCGCCAGCACTAACCCGGAGAAGGCAGTCGGAGCAGCCTCGCATCCCGCAGCCGCTAGATGGAAGAAGAAAAAACAGCCCCCGCCAGACAAAGAAGATCGAGGAAGAAAGGTTTCTGATTCTTATGGAGCCAGCGCAAGGCTCGAACGAAAGCATCCCAACGTAACTCAAGGCACAGAAAACTTCCAGCACTTCGTCACATCGTCAACGGAACTACAACAGGCCAAACGGAAATCCCCCTACATCGGTACCGCGGTTACATGGATCCTCCAGCAAAACACCCAGCACAAGACAGATCGTTGTCATCACTTCTTCTAGGTACATTAATCGTACAACATACAAACAACACGACCCCCGCACGCGGAACCGCCTCCACTAGTCCCTTCCCCGCTCCACGAACGGGCTCCCCAGCCGCCTCGGTCCAGCGCCCATGCCCAGCTCGCCCTCGAACTGCACATCCCGCATCGTCGTCGGACTGCCCAGATCGCCGTCGTAACTGACCGGCGTGACCGTCAACAGTGGCGCACTGGGCCTCAGCGCGGTCGTCGGCCTCCTCCTCGGTCCGAGCGGATTCGTGCCGGCGGAGACGGTGTATCCTCGCGTCCTAGTGCGTGTGGGCGCGGCGGCGGTGGCGGCGGCAGCAGCAGCGGCTACGGTGGGCGACGGCTTCTCGTCTCCGAATAGGTCCACCAGTGTCTTTCTTCTCGGACGCGTCCGGGGCGGCTGGGGCACGGCGGCGGGTTCTGTTTCCTCGTCTTCTGCGCGTTTTAGTCTTCGTGGCCAGGTACCATACAGCGACCAGGAGGATTCAAGTTCCAGCGGTGGTAGGAGGGAAGGGGTGTTACTGTCGAGCGAGAGGTGGCGATGATGCCGTCGCACAGGGGAGCGATCCCGCTTGATGTTACTGCCACCGGCAGTCTTGTTCAAGGCGAAGGCACTGCTGATCTCGAAGCTGGGCGTCGAGGGCACTTTCCGCGGGGTCTCATCGGGTGCGGTGGACGAGCTCGCGCCCGCGATGCGCTCGGCGATGCCTCCGAACTGGAAGCCCGGGCGGGTGGGCATGTGGACGTCGCGGCCGGCAGCAAGGGACGCCAGTGCGCCGGTCGGTCGCATCGACGACGCGGTGCTGGTGGCTAGCGAGAGCGCCATGTTGCGCGTGGTCGGGAACGCGTCGCGGGGGGCAGGCGCCTGGAAGCCGGAAGACGGACGTGCTTTGGTATCGACGCCAGCAGTGTGGCGCTGCTGGTGGTGGTGGTGATACGGGTTCTTGGCAGCGGGGCCGTAGTTCTCCCTGCAGAGCTCGCGCAGTCGTCGTCGCGTGGCGGACTCGGAAGCCGGCCAGGTGTGGGGCACGCTCGTCCGCATGGCATCGCTGCGATTGCTGGTCTCGCCCTGGGGGACGGGGGTGCGCTGCCGGGTGCGGGGCCTCGGCGTGGCGAAGTCACCGCGGAGTTTGGCGTCCTTCCAGCTTTTCTTTGTCTCACGCGCGACCTTGTAGCAAACGCCCAGCGGGGGGACCTGGCCGGGGAGGACAAAGAAGGGCGTTCTCCTGGGATCCTGTTGGTACAATGCGTACGTCCTCCACAGGTGGGCGTCCATCGCTTCCGTCCACTTCGTCTTCCTCTTACGCCCGGCACGCCCGGCCCCACCGTCGCCGCTCCCTTCGGCCACGGTCTGTCGTTCCGGCATTGGGAGGCCCGCAGTCACTCTTCCGTGCTTCCTCTTGGGCGTCTCGTCTACGGGACCGCGTCCGCCGTCGTCGTCCTCGATGCTGGTGCAGCTTCCGTCGGCGGTGGTGTGCGTGGTGTTGCTGTCGACCGAAGAGTCCGACGAGCACGAGTACGACGAACAAGCCGAGCCGGGACGCGCGATCGCCATTCCAGCGCGGAGCATGGACGCACCCATCTCCTCGTCGACGTCGGACTCCTCGAAGGATACGTTCGCCCGTGCAGACGGGGTTCGCGGAGGGTGCGCCGCGCGACGCGGCTTGGGGGTTCCGGGCAGGGGCGATTCCGCCGGTGGCGGGGTGGAAAGACGAGCTGCGGATCCAGCAAAATCCTCGGCGAGAAACGACGGCAGAAGGGACGATGCGGCCTTGGGGGTGACGTCCCCGGAGTTCGACGGCGCCGGACCTGGCATCATGGGCGAGAAGGTTTGGGCTAACGGGCGGTGTTGTTGTTGGGGGCAGGTATCGGAGCGCAGGGTATTATGTGGGACGAAACGAAACGGAAGAAGAGAAAGGAAGAAGAGAAAACAGAAAGACAGAGCGTGTCGCGAGAAATACGTGTACCAGACGCGGACAGACGCTGGGAGTCCGAAGAGTCCCGAGCGGTGTCTTTGTTGCTGCTGCTGCTCCGGACGTGCCGAGAACACAGACGTGAAATAGAGTGGCGGCAACAAACACGAGGCAAAGCGAACAGCAGGAAAGCGCGACGCGATGTTACGCCGTCGATGGGGACGGCAGTACGTGTTGTCGAGCGCGAAAAGCCGTCAGGAATCGTCAAGCAATGCGACCGGTCCGGAACCGCAAGAAACCGAGAAACAAGTGTTGTCCGGGGAAGTGGATATATTTCGGGATCGGTTCGAAGCGAGGGGGCGTTATCGAAGCCGCTGGGGTGAAGGCGCGCGCTCGCAGCCAATGGCGGTGGGTCGGCTGGGTGGCTGTTTGTTGTTGTTGGTGTCCCTGCGGTCGCGTTGGCGAAGCGATTGCTCTCGCGTTGTGCAGTCACAGCGGATGCGGCGAACCGGCGGCGGGAAGGGAAAGCAAAGGAAAGCGGGAAACGAACGAGGGGGTGCGGCGACGGGGAGGAGGAACGATGGAGAGAGGAAGAAGAAGAAGCGAGTCGCGAGGAGGCGCGTTGCGGTGGAGTTGGACGGGGACGTGTGGTTGCGGCGAGGGCGCCGGGGGGAGCAGCGCAGGGCAGGGGGAAGAGGCGTGCGGACGGACAGCCGCTGAGCACCGCTTGGAGTCGCGATCGTTGCGGCCGGACAGTTGCCGGAACCGGATGCAGACGCGACGGGGCGCGGCGAAGAAGCGGCCGGGGCTGCGCGCGGGACTCGGAGCGAGCGAGATATGGTGTCTGCGACCGGATCGGCCGGCTGAGTCGAATTCGCCGGACAGAACAGCTCTCGCCGGCCGAACGAATGTGCGGGTGTGCGAGGCTTGGCGGAGAGAGCGGGACGGGTGCGAGGTGCGGTGCGAGGCGAGGAGGCGAGAGGAGGCGAGGAGGAGGCGAGGAGGAGGCGAGGAGGAGGCGAGGAGGAGAGGAGGGGGCGAGGTGCGATGGCAGGAGAGGGGAAACCGGGTGGGACACAATGGGCCCACACCGGCCCGATGCGGCGCGCCAGACGGGGACCGCATCGAGACAGCCAGCCAGCCGTCCGTTCCGCTTCGGGCAGAACACGGTCGTGGCCGCAGTGTCTGCTTTTGATTTTTCTTCTTCCGTCCGTCCGTCGCTGCGGAGCGCGCGGAGGGGGCTCCTGCGCACGGCGCCTCACTCGCGCCGCAGCCAGCTCGCTCAGTGCTTGCATCTCTCCATCGCAACGTGGTCATCGCCACCGACGGGCGCGGAGAAGAATCATCGCTCGCTTGCGCCGCAGTGGGGCCGGCTGTCTTGGTCCGGGAGGCCCACGCGCAGCAGCCCCGGGAAAAGCTGCCGACATGCCGCAGCCAGTCCGGATCGGGACGCGGACACAGAAAACAAAAACAAAAACAAAAACAAAAACAGCGGTCCGCATGAGTCTCGTGCATGGCACATGCATGCGGACGCGGAGAAGGCGAAAATAAACAAGCAGACAAGCAAACAGACAGATGTCTATCTAGATGATAAACAGATAAATACATATATAGATGGACCAAAAAAACAAATATATCTGGATACATACATACGCGGAGAGAATCGGGAAACGGAGGTGGGGAGTGGGAGGGGAACCGCTCCCATATCTCGTGCCGCACACACATCGCACGCCACAGTCTCAGCCACAGCTCTAGCCCTAACTAGCTCTAGCCCTAGCTCTAACGCGGCCGTTGATGTTGGTTGCACTCACGCGCGGAACGAGGAGCCGCCTGCGCACGCACGTGGTGAGGCGGGGGGGGGGCTGGCTTTCCTAGGCATTGTCTAGATATAGTACGGCCGCCGCCCTGCTGTGCAAGACTTTCCCGTAGTCGACGGGCACAGATTCTCACTCGATGCCGCATTCGATCGCGACGGAAACGGCCAGTCTCTACATGTTCAAAGAGCTGGTGGGGTCCCGACGGCTCCGGGGTGGAGGCCGAATCAGCGCGGGCATTCTGGAAATCTTTTGGGAGTGGGGGGGGAAAGCAAGTGACGGGCACAGTCCTATCGGACGTCCAATCTGCCTTCAATAACGCGAGCAGAGTCTTACTTGCAAAGCGCACGAAGCAGCTGGGAGTCGAAGCGGACCCGATACGGTGGACAGTAAGCTTCATGACAGACCGGAGGGTGAAAAACTGGTCCTGGATGGGAGGAAGGGGAAGCACGCAGCGCGGAGGCAGGCATATTTGGCGAGGTGGAACAGAGGTGCGAAGGGGCGAAAGGGCTGTCCTTTGCGGACGATATCTCCTAGTGGGCGCAAGGGAAGATGGAGGAGAAAGTGGCAGAGAAGCTGCCGAAGGCATCAGAGGTAGCGTTTGAGGGGGGCCACAATGATGGCGCGACATTCGATCACGGCAAAAGCGAGGCAATGCTATTCAACAGAAGAAGAAACACCTCCACGGCAGCGATCACGACGGGCGGCAGAGAAATCCCGTTCAACAAGGAAGCGACTGGCAGGGCGGTCCCATCAGCTCAGAGCGGGGCACTGCCGCACCGGGCAGCACCTGAAATGGACGGACAACGGCGGCGTGCGGGCGACACAGACACGAGAGCACCTGCTGAAGAACCGCTGACGATGCAAGCCGTAGCAGAAGATCCTGTGGGCAGAGGTGCGGGGAGAGATACGGGAAGAGGGAAGAACCGCTTCAAGATCCCACTCGGAAAAAAGGAAGGAAAAAAAAAAGCGCTGGTCACGATTACTCACTCGGGACGGGAAGGGCGATTGCACAGAAACGATCGATCGACCGGGGCTTGTCGCGCGCCCATGCGGTCCGCGGTTACCGCAGATCCTTCTGCTCCACGATGTCGCATCTGCCGCAGCGGTGTCGGGTATCCAGATCCGGCTATCTTATCTCGTCTCATAGATCGGCGTTCGGATCACGCGTCCGCGAAGCTTCACCGCGGCTATGCGGCCCGCGGCGCCGTCTGTCGACACGCAGAAAAAAAAAGTGGACGCGTGGAAGCGCGCGCCTCGCCTTCACATCCGCCACATGACCACTTCCGCGCGCGTGGTCGTCAATAGCCAAGTGACGCCTCGTGGACCTGCGTCTGGGCTTTTTGTGTGTGCCGCCACAAACAACTGATGCGGGTGCAAATGCTGTCTTAAATCCGTCTGCCGCGACATCCACGAACTGCAGTGCTAGTCTAGACTACATTCGATGCGGCGCGCGTGGGCAGGCACGTAGTAGATAAGAGGTCACTCGAAAGGCGGTCACTGTAACCGGCTTACGACTCCCAAGTCCGACGGGTAACAGCAGTTGGTTATGTACAACGACAAACAACGGGGTATTTTCTAAGCTGTAGTAATACTGTACCTATCTTGTGCACGACAGTATTTGAGTTTCATTCATCTTAAATACGCATTCAACTCCTTGCGCGCATCGATGTAAATTCCGATTTCGAGCAACATAGGTAAGTACATATTCATACAGGCTTGATACGTATTCGCATAGAATCTAGTGGTATTGCAGTATTTTTAAGGGATTCGACAGGCATCAAATAGAATGCAGCTTCCATACCTACGACATTGCTAAAAATTTTGAGTATGCAGGCAGGGTGCATACGTACGTGAATACCGTCTAAATACTGGGCACATGAGGTATAGCTTTCTTAGCATTTATGTAAATGCCACATAGGTACTAACCGCGAGGTGACAACAGCATTCATAACCACGAGTAAGTGCTCTTACAGCATGCCTTCCGTATTTGTGTCCATACCATTTGAACGCTGTCTGAGCCAATCGGTAGTGCAGTATTACAATGGAATACAGACCGAATGATGATAACGCACTGCATTCAAATACCATAGTGAAAGGGCATCTAACTAAGTACGTATGTGTGACTACGCCACTCTTTTGAGTGCGGACTTTTACGTCTTGACAGAACTGGCGCGACATGTACTCAATTACAGTCTGACTTCCGCTGCAATAACAGACTTTTATATATATATATAGGTTATTGTAGGTTCAATTTGAGACCTCCCTCCGATGGAATGATTATCGTGGTTCCCACCGTGCGATTTATGTTTGTCTTACCGTATTTCATTCGAATGCATTGTGAACCGTCAGTTCACCGCGAACCGGCCTTCAAAAAGTGGGACAGCAATTATATTGCTGGTATGATGGTGGGGCGGATGTGTAATCCTGTTAGTCATGGCCGTGGTGGTGATGATGATGATGATATGGTGATGGTTTGGCTGTGGAAATGTTAGGCGACGGAAATCTCAAGTCCGAAAACCGCTGTGCTCCTGCTTCATGTTGTCGTTTGGCTCCCTTACGGCAATCCGTTAGTAGAGTATGTTCTCCCATTTCGATCTGTATTATAATTGTCAAGTTGTGTTCATGTATTATATATATAGACTTTTTTAGTATACTCTAGATAGTAGTTAATTCTTCGGGTATCCCAAATAATGGGGATTCACAGCTGCATTTTTGGGGTACTTAAGTATTTGTGAAACTGACGCGTCAACCCAGCATTTCACAGCGTATGCGGATACCGTGTGCAACAAGCATCCAGGTGGCATCGGGATGAAGACAGTATCGGTTGGAGCGCGTGTTTAGGCAAGACTGCGCAGCATACCAAATACGGTACGTACCTACTTCACTGGAAACCGCTACATGGCGGCAGCGAATGTATAGCACGTACAGTATTATCCAGAGCCCAGATGGCATATGCATCTCGTACCACTAACTACAGCTTAGATAATACGCACTTTTTTGTTATTGTATGTACAGAGTAATATGAATATCTACTATATAAACGACGCAATGCTGATCGCATATTTGACGCGTACAAAGAAGGAACCCCTTCTTTTTTTGGTCTTTTCTCCCTTACTCTTCCAACCCCCCCCACCTTCCGACGCCCGCTCGGAAGGCGCCCTACGGCTACCAGAGGCCGAAGAAGCTGTACCGCCGGGCTGCTCCGCTGGGGATCTTGTTCAGCGCGTCCTTGGCGGCGGCGACATAGCCCGGGTTGGCCTCGGCCTCGCTGGCATCCCATATAGCGACGCCGCCGAATGTCGGGAAGCGCGCGAGATCGGCGATGATTTTGGCGGCGGTCTCCCTGGAGACGTATCCGCCGGACGGCGCGACCTTGGAGGTTGCCGGCAGGGTCAGGAACACCTTGAGGCTCTTGTTCTTGCTGTTGGTGGCGACCCAGCGGTTCCACATGCCGAAGTTGAAGCCGGCGTTGGTCAGCTGCGGCTCGCCCTTGGTCTTCCACGTCGAGGCCGCGCACGACGGGTTGTTGTAGAACTGGACGAAGATGGCGTCGAAGGCGGCCCTGCTGAGCGCCGTCTCGAGGTACTTGTCCGGGCTCATGCACTGCGGCGTCGCCGTCAGAAAGTACTTCTTCGTCTTGTCGGCTTCGAAGAGCTTGCGTAGCCGGTACGCGAAATTCTCGTAGAACAGTGCGGGCAACGTCTCGATGTCGAAGTCGAAGCCGTCGACGATGGCCTCGCCGAAGGGACGGTAGTACGTCCATCCGCGGCCGAACATGTTCCAGACCTTGTAGGCGAAGGCGTCGGCCTCCGCCGCCGACTTGAAGCCGGCGTAGGTGTCTGCGGCGCCGCCGATCGAGAGCAAGATCTTCTTGCCCAGGGCCTGGCAGGCCCGGATATCCGCACTGCGTGGACTGTCAGCGCCCGAGTCTTCCCCACGCAGGAGGAGACGCAACTCACGCGATAGTGGGACACCAGAGGAGCTTGGTGTCGGGAAACATCTGGTAGCCAGTACACCCGGTGGAAAAGTTGACGACTGGCTGGCCGCCGGTGCTGTTCCAGTCGTTCAAGAATCCCACCGAGATGAGCTGTATGCGGGCACGCGCGTCAGCCAATCGGGTTTGCGGACGGCAGCGGGCAGTCCCGGATGCGAACTCACATCCACGTTCGCGTCTGGCAGGTCTCGGGTCAGCTCGCTCGGCCCCAGACACGCACTCGCACAGCAGTGCCGAAGATCGCGGAAAACCACCAACCCTTGCAGTACGTCAGCAGGCTTTTCTGCTGCTTCGAGCTGTTCTTGTCGTAGGCGCCGTGGGAATTCTGGCCCCAGTACAACACCATGTTGTTCCGCTTGGTCAGGTCGAAGGTGGCATTAGCCGTGGCGGCGAAAAACGTGGTCGCCACCGCACCGAAGAGCGCCGGGAGGGTGAATCGCATGATTAGGGGATTATGGAGGAGGGTTTTGCCAACGAAACCGGAGTGGGGTGGGTGCGGGCGAGAGCGAATGAGCGTGGGGGCGGCGGGGGGAGGGGTCCGACGGATTGTTGGCGGGTTTGATCGATGAGGATGCCGATATAGAGGAGATGCCCTCAAGAGGACGAGGTGGGCTTTATGGAAAGGAAGGAGAGAAGAAGGGAAAGCAACGGCGGGCTCGCTCGCACGCATGGCCGTGGCCGAGAAGCTCTGGAACAGCGATGGCTCTTCCCCATCCCCCTTTCGTTCGGGCTCGCAGGAGGAGCCAATGACCCGAACCGGACAGGCGCGCCATCGCGCGTCGTCCTCTGTGCTCCGTGCTCGCCGCCCGCATATCTCGGCGGCAGCCATTCCGATCGTGGTCCTTGGCGCCACAACGGCCGATCACAGCCCATCACTGGGAGAGGGGGGAAGGGATGGTGGAAGAGCCAATATCTCCTCGACAACTTCCGCACCCAACTGGCACAAGCCGCCAGCCACCCAGGGATACCTACAAATCTCGCTCAGACAGAGTTTTCGTGGAATGGAGAGAGAGGTCGGTTCTGGCGCAGGATCGGGATGAAGCCGATGCGTGTCAGGTTGACGGGATCGACGCGGAGAGGGGGCAGAGGGGCGGTGTGGGGGAGGGCAGGGAAGGGTGCCTGCCCGGGACTGCTGTCCGTGGCTGTGGCGGAGCCTCCGGGAGGAGGAGGAGGCTCCGGGAGGAGGAGGAGGAGGAGGAGGAGCAAGATCTGGACTGCTTGCTGATGCTAGCCGCCCCCACGCAAGCGCTCCTGCCCAATCGAGGGGCACAATTGGGCTTCGATTGCTCGGCTAAAAGCTGACTCGCGTGTGGGAGGAGGGGGGTTTCCCCAAAGGGTGCGGCGTCTGCTGGAATGTGGGGATATCATCGATCCAGACGCACCCATCTGTGCAGACGTTAGAGTGGTGGGCGGGCAAGCGAGGGACGCAAAACACCCTCATCCGCCGAGCTCACCACCGCAATAATAGGAATATATTTGTGGGTCCGTAGAACGACAGACTAGTGTCTGTAGAGAGGTTCTTCGGATTCAGATTAAAAATATATATGTGGTTGATGGAGTGCAGTAAGAGGTTGAGAGTTGAGTAGAGTAGAGTAGTGTTGAATGGCAGTGCGTAGGGATTGTGTTGCTGCTAGCCCGACTGCTACTAACGTGAAAAAAAGGAAAGACGAGTGATGGTGGATGACACCGACCGCTGCAGATATTTACGCTCGATGCACACTGAGAACCCAAAGGGCTGTGCGCGAGTGCGGCAGCGAATAGGCGAACGCAGAGAATCGGCAATCAAGTCAATCGGACCAGAACTGGTCGAGTTGGTGCTAGCTTTGCTGGTTTTGCTGGTTTTGCTGGGCTTTGCTGGTTTGCACTTGGCGGAACCCCGCAAATTGTGTTTGCCAAGACGCTAGCCCGTCTAAGCGTCCGGCCCCTGCCAGCATCGGGCCCGCCCATGCGGCGAACGCAGGTACTGGCAGAGGTGGGGAGAAAATGCGGCTCGAAGCTGGGTATCTAGTGCGGATGCTGACGGCCAGCAAGCCGACGGGACGTTTCTGTGGTCGCGATCCAGCAGACGGGGGCGGGGAAGTGCGCTGACAACTCCGCGGTCGCCGACTTGCAGCACTGTGTCTTGGCGCGCTGTGTTTTGCGAGCGGCCCCCCGCCGAGCGTTTTCCTTTTTTTTTCCATCCCACCGCCGTGGTACATAGCTAGCTCTGCGCATCGCATCCCCGTCGAGGCGGAGATCCTGTCTCGGACAGAACATTTTGCTGCTTACATACGCTAGCCGCACGAGCGCTAGTGAGGGGGGCACAGACGAACTACCCAGATTGAGCGCCAAGCGACTGGTGGCAGAATTGCTGTACATATGTATGTAGAGTAAGTACTTCCCTATCGTCTAGCCCCAGGGGCAATTTCCACGATGGCTGGTTTCTGACGAGCCGGTGCGCCGCTAGAGCTGCAGCTGCTTGGGACGGCAGTTGGCGGAGTGACGGCACCAACCCGCCCATGGCTGGGGACATGTAAGACCGGCGCAAAAGTATGCCGAACTTTCGACGCCTACTCCTCCACCACCAGCATCAAAGCGAATAAACGCTCTTTCGAGGAGATGGAGAAAGGGAAAGAGTGATTTTTCAAATTCTCCGATTTATTTTAGAGGGCGTGGTTGATTTAACTTTGGGCTTCAAAAACAAACCGTTTTGGTGGAGAAGGTCGCGAATGTCGCACGCGCTAAGCCATTTTGGGGCGTACATATCAGTGCAGATTAATATTTCATAATATCCTGATATGGCGATTAACTACCTTTTTGTTTTTTTTCTGTTTTATCTGCAACTCGACGGTGACCCTTGTATGTATGTACTTCCACCTTCCCCTTAAACTCCTTCGTACCGTTATGTACGCCCATCCACATGGCACCCAACGCTCGCAGACGGTTGATCCAGTGCTTCAGGAAGAACTCGGCGTAGTCTAGCCCTTTAGGAGAGTGTTTACTTATTCACAATTTTCCCGTGTGCACCATTTCGCTGAACACCGAGAGCGCTCGATGAAATTGAGTTCACAGTGGAATTTGGGATAAACGTGTTCTGTTGACTGCTCGCATTAAAAAAATAAAAAAAATAAAAAATGGCAGCATTTTCTTCATTGGGAATTAATTGGATTATTGGAGTATGTACTCTAATTCCTCCCCACGAAGTGCCTCCAGTGACCCGTCGGTCTAAGGCGTCCCCAACCATATTATAATACGCCCTTTCCAGGTTGTCCATGTGCCATTGTGCCCAGCACCTGGCCCATCGGACGCACTGTATGCACGCATTCTATCTGCCCCCGGACACATGAGCGGGCGGTGCGTCACGGTCCAGCACCGCAGCGTCACCCGATGGCATTCGGCCGGATCCCCTTTCGGCAGGCAGGGGGAGGCATCCAGAGCGTCCCATGGGTGCCGGACGATCCTCATCGGTCGCACGCGGTTGACGGAGAATTATATGTGGATATGTATGTAGATAAACAAAAAAAAAACGGCAGCGCCGCCCGCTCGCATTTCCCCGAACACGTGCGTTGGTCAGCGTTGGCGGGCCGGTCAACGTCCGCCCTCCCCGGCGGCGGCGGTGGCGGCGGCGGCGGCACACTGCCCGCCCCCGTATATGTATGTATGTAAGTATGTAGGGTATGTGCCGATAGTGCCCGCACTGCTTATTTCGCCCGTGGGGCGTCGCAAATCTCTGCCGGTGCCCGCTCGCACGCAGACCGCACTGTGCGAATACATAATAATATGTATGTATGTGTCTGGACACGTGTTCCAGCTCCTTCGACGTTGGCGGCCGCGCACTATATCTGCCTACTATAACTACATACTGCCTAGTCCGCCGCCACGGTACGCAATCCGCCGCAGAATCTCGTATGCGACTACATACATACATACGTACACCGTACATACATAAGGACAAGCCCCAGTGGCAGGCTCGAGTGAAGGGGACTCCCCGGCCAGCAGATGCGGATTTGTTCCCGGAGCGCCGGCACGGGATGTTGCACGTCCGGGAGGTTGGAACAATCATAATGCTCTCTCTCCTCCACTGTATCTATCTAACTAGTGCTCGACGCGGCGCTGGAGATGCTCACTCCGCCGCCGCTACGGAAGAGCGGAGTTGTTTCCGGAGGCGAACACACACACCAGCACTTGCAACGAGCCGCCTTTGGGCGGGGGGGGGGTTTGATTTCTTTTTTTTCTTTTGTTTATTCATACCCCATACTCGCATGCAGCCTTTCTAGACCACATGATACCTATGGCAGCGCACTTTTTTTCTTTTTTTTTATATCCAGGTTTGCCCGCCTTCCGGGCGTCTGCGGACGGGAAACGGTTAGTATGTACTATGCGTCGCCACGATCTCCATAGGTCGTATGCGGCCAATAATGGCGGAACGACGCGGAAAGCAGCAGCACGAAAGCCGGGGGGGCGGGGGGTGCTCCGCTGTGTGCATTCGGCGTCACTCGATTCCCGTTCGGCGACGTCTATCTGTCCGGCCTGCCGTTCCGTCTCGCCCGCTGCGGTCTTCACGGATGCGCAGGCTCTCCAGACGGCCATGCGCCGAACGGAGAGCCGTGAGCTCGGACCAGGCCAACAGCACGCCCTACGCGCGCGTGCGTGCGGCGCAGGCTCTCCCTCCCTGCCTCCTTAGCGCGCTTCAAGGGCAGGACCGGGCGAGGCGAAGCGTGACGAAGCGGGACGAAGCGTGACGAAGCGGGACGAAGCGTTGGTCGGGACCAACAACAATCAACCCGACCGTCGGCGGTCGAAGCAAGAGACGGGAACGGAGCGGCGAGAACGGGGCGCGGCGGGTCTGTCCGCGGGCGGCAGACGCAGCGCAGCCGTCTCGGGATATCTCCAGACCACGGGGGGAGGTCGAGAGGAAGCCGCCGGCAGGAGAGGCGAGCAGCAGGGCGTCGAGGGCGGGAGCGCTTAGGTAGGGGGAGTTTGATCCATCTTTGCTCCGTCGATCGCCGGGCTCTACCGTGCTAGTCTGGCAGACAGATACCCAGATAGGCAGTGGCGCCGCATATACAGACTGGCGGTCTTCGATCTGTCAGGACAGGCAGGCAGGCGGGCAGGAAGGGGGTGCGTACATAGCCATAGTGCGTTCGCCGTAGTGCAGCCGGGCTGCTGCGGAATAACAGGTAAGCTGACGAACTCTGTCTCTCCCTCCGCCCCGCTCGCGGGTGGATACCAGGCACGACCGGCCAAGACGGAGAGCGAGCAAGGCACATATTGCGCTCGCATCGAGGCTCCATCAACCCGAGACGGGGGCAGCGAAGAGGCGCAAAGCGTGCTGGCGGTGCCGGTATGGGCGCTGCAGGGTTCGGGACCGGAGACATCTTCCGGGGGAGCTGCCAGGCTGCCTCCGTGCTGGCGGGGAGCGGATCGGAGGATTGGCGCAAGACTGCACGGCGAGCGCTGGCACGTATGGGATCAAACGAGGCGGCTCTACATAGATACCTGCTCGCGGGCGTCGCGATCGATGAAGCGGAAACTCCTCATTCGCGACCGCCGCGCGCCCACATTTCCCCTCCCCAGCCCCCGAACTGATGCTGGCGCCGCCGCCCCCGCGCGCTTTGGCTGACTGGTGCAATCTCCGCCCGGCACGCCAGGCATTGTGCCCCCAAGTGTGCCGCTTGCGCGGACCGGCTGCTCATAGATATCTAGCGTCTCGATGCACGGGACGAAACACGTTGGCACATATGCGTTCACGGCGGCCGCGCGGTGGGGGCCGAACAGAGCACGCTTGGGACCGCCGTGTGGGCTGCGTTCGCCACGTTCCGTTCTCGTTCGGCCACGGCCCTCCGACAGAGACTGTGGCAACATGAAACACGCCCACTTTCCGGTTTCCTGGGGAGAGAGAGAGATTCATTGATCGCATGCGACCCAGTTGGATCATGGTCGACAGTGATGGTGATACGCCGATCGCATGCGACCCAGTTGGATCATGGAGCTGGATCATGGCGGGCCCGTCGTATTCGGCGTCGTTCACACGGCGAGAAGAGTGAGAGGGTGTGTCCAGCGACAGCGGCACGCAGACGATGCTCTAACCACGTCCATGCGATGTATGCTCCGCAGCCCCGCAGAAAATCATCTCTAACCAGCTCGACAGATAGGCACACAAAAACTGACATATGCGGA
>Ga0307516_10002408_pt1 | contig 25032 bp, 31 predicted proteins | sample 19_EM_MG_FD_203310 | JGI IMG/M metagenome (GOLD analysis project Ga0307516, IMG submission 203310) | Populus trichocarpa ectomycorrhiza microbial communities from riparian zone in the Pacific Northwest, United States - 19_EM | ecosystem: Host-associated > Plants > Roots > Unclassified | place...
CGTTTAATCCGGTTCCCCCCCCCCCCCCCCCGAGTCAACATCTACGACGACGGAGACAAGGACCCGATATGGCGAATCTAAACGCTACGTCCGATCTCGCCCAAATCATCAAGGAGTTCGAAGACTTACAATGGACCAGGATAATGCAGGGTATGTACGTGCTACCGAACGCTGAGGGAGCTTTCTGACGCGGGTTTGTAGAGGTAGCTGTTGTATGCACCCTGTACGACCATTGCCTTACCTGGACGCAGGAGGTAGAGCTCATCTGGGTGAGCTCGGCCCAGCGTTCTTGTACTAGTGTAACTCACCCATTACTGTTCTAGGGGAAACGATGGTCCGTCACAACTGTGTTGTATATCCTCGCGAGTGATTCAAGTCCATGGTCAACGCCTTATTGATTAACATCTTTCCAGACCAGATATTTAGGAGATACGTTGTTACTGTGAGCGACCGCGGTCCTTCCCTCATGCACTTTCTAATCATCAACGCCGGATAAAGGGCCACAACAATGGGTGCGTTAGCGATTTCAAGTTAGCGACCTATTCCTTCTGATATTACTTCGCCCCAGTTTATTTCACAACAAACATATCGCCTTCTGTGAGCCAGATCTTCTTTCCGTGATATATGTTGTGCTTATTCTTGCATTTCATACCTCTTCAGACGTATGGTTCCCTCCTTCAAGTTGTGATACTCTTCTGATGACGACTTTTCCATCCAATCATACTTAGTTGTACGTTGTTGCCTCGTGCCGATGGTGGATTTACAGAATGACTAATTTTTGAAACGGAAATTTAGGCTTCCTGTATTTTCTGTTTCAAGCATGGGGTACGGGCTTTTTCTTTGTTTCCATGCAGGGTAAGTGCCTATCATTGTTACCTCCCCTTCGCTCCCGGCCATGGACTTGACACCGGATACCGATAGGGATCCTCCTTCTACGATTGTTGGTGATGCTTAAGAGTGCTGGAATTTACAAAAGAATTTGGGCAATCCTCCTGGGTATCTTGTTTGGACTTCAAGCATCGCTCCTTGGCGCCGTTAACATCATTTGCTACCATTCTCCGAGAGGTCGGTGTGCATTATTGGCACTGCACGGATATTTGACCCTCTTCCCATCGAACGGCTTTAGGAGATTCCCCGACAATTCAGCCGTGCGGCGTTCGTTGGCTACCAGCCTTCTGGGTGCCGATGGGGTTCATGGACTTGGTTCTGTTTGTGTCAGCGCTCTATGTTGCAATCCACCACATGAAAGAGGTGCAGATTTTCCGTGAAGTGCGAAACAGGGAACGAAGAGGCTCGGGAGCTCCAGTAGCAATCAATGGAGGCGAAGGAGAGAACCTTAATACCCCAAAGCGCAGGTCAATTTCAATCATGGAAGTGATTATCCAAGATACCATCCCCTACTATATCGGGTGTGTGTTGCTGCTTCACTTTGGGTCGTTTCGAACGAACAAAATCAACCCTCATCACAGGCTTTTAATCTTGCAGATTATTAACTCCACGGCTTGGCTGGGGCTGCGACATCATACGGTTCTTACTTCTCTTTCTTCCGATTTAGTCCATCTAATTTGATTTACACTAGGCGGACGTTAGCCGCATACCACAAGAGTTTTCAGTCGTTTTCGTATCTATCTTTGGCTGCAGGATGGTGCTCAACATGCGGCATGAGGCAGAAGAGTCTCCTACTCGAGGAGGAGGATCACAACTCCGGTTGTCCAGTGTTGAAGGGATGCTACAGGACATAGAAAATTCAGTTGATACTAGGGAGGAGGTTTCTCCTGAAGATAGTGACGCTCAGAAAAGTAGTGCTTCTAGCACAACCACGGTTTAGCATGAATAAGGAGGGAGGTTGTTGGGTCCTTTACTTTCAATGCATGTTTTTTTCTCCCCTATTCTTGATGGCCCGTCTGAAGATACCGAACAGATTGAAATCCTCAGGTTCTATCCAGAAGCACTTGCCACTCGATTACTACTTAATAGCAACACCTGGTATCGTGCCATTCCCAGGGAGAGTCAAAGCTCGTAGCCAACCTTATCATGCGCTTTCAATGGATCAATAGATTCAAGCCAATTGCAAAGAACAGGGATGGTAGGGAGATGGTACAGAGCCAGAATACAACAAAGTTAATTCGAATGGGAAATTGTGATGAGATGATCTGTGAAAAATAGCAAGGCAGAATTCAGGCAGAGTCCAAAGGCCTTTGGGCTGGTATCGTCTGCTCGAATATCGATTAGGGTCAATAATCCAATTTGAATACGATAAGAAAGGCTCACCGTAGCAGCTGCTCCTGCACTAAATTTCGGAGGATACTGAATTCCAGAAGACGGGCATGTACTGCGTTGGGGTGTATCTGATATTCATAGTAAGGAGCTCCTGCGGTTAAGTAGGGAAAAAGAAGATATTTTACCGATTGCCACGAAAGTGCCATCGACGATGGAACCTTTCAAATTAAAATACCAGCTGATCTGATCAAGTACGTGCCCGCGACAGCCCAGAGCGGGAACGAAACCCTAACCTTTATCATTACGCAGCGTGACGAAAACACTACTAAACTCACACTGGCAGTCTGAAGCGCGGATACGAGGTCTTCGAGGGCATATGTCAGGTCCTCATCAGGTTTGATACCCGCCTGTTCGAGCCAGGTGTAGGTTGGAAGCGTCTAAGATGATCCTTTGTAACTGAGGACACAGAGATGTTAAACTTCGGTTTTACCTTGAAGAGGCTGACAACTGTCCGATAGAATGCGACGGCCTGTTTGGAAGAGCATCAATTGAGGTTTAAGAAATTTCCGCAGAAAGACATACCTCTGACCCCTTTGGGCTTCCATTTGGGAGACAACTTCTTCGCAGCGTGCTTAAGAGGTGACGATCAAATATCGATCAAAGGATGGTCTCGTTTAATGCGGCAACTTTGTACCTCATACATGTGCCGTGCTTTGACCACTCGTGCTAAAAAAAGGTTAGATTAGCTCCAGGTGGCCCCCTCGAACGTCTTGTTTATTCACCTCCCAGAGTGCCTCATCGTTTCCATTGATATTCACCCAGAACTGCTATAATTAGGTGGCTGGTTCCTGAGGGGACACATTGGGAACATACCTCTTGCATAAAGGCTAGCGTGTCACTGGCACCTTGACTTGACAATAACTGATATAATGGGATAAGTATATCTGGCGTATGTCCTTGATGGAAGTACCTCAGGGATATTGGTATAACGACGGGAGGGATCACAGTTCTGTTCAAACGTCCCATCACATCTATCAACAAGTCCGTTACGGTGGGGTAGTACAACGACGAAGGAGTATATATACTTATCAGGCCATAAACCTGTTTGGCGAGAATTAACGAGGGAGAAACGATTTCTTGAAATCACCCTCACCATGAATAGTCCAACTATCGCTGGGGCCGGTCACAGGATGCGTATCCCAGAACTACACAAAATGAGGCCGGATCATCTTGGATATGTTAGGGGTCCTTACCTGTGTTTGCAATAGAAGACCCTTGTAAGAGGTTAGCAGGCGCAAATAAGCGAATGAGGTGGATTTAATATTTACTCCGGGAGACTCAACACAGCATCTATCCACGCCTGTACCGCTGTGGCATGAAACAGCGCCTTCCACGGGGCACCTGGGGCTGAGGTTGCGATTGGACAGTTCGGGTGGCGAAAGGTAGGATGCAGAAGCGGGCGGTAATACCAACCCCGAGAGTACAGACAGTGCCAGAAGTTGTAGACGCATACTGATTATGTGAGGGGAGTTACTTTGAGGTCAAGATGAGCTGACGTCCTTATACGTTCTTCGCTCGAGCTGTGTTCCTGCCCGATCAGTTACTTGTCCCCGCAAAGTGGTCGACGACAGGGGCCTAAGCTACATCCGTTTGTGTGCGGGACCGGGACTGCTGCGGGGATAGAGGGCACACGTGCGTGGAGACCGGGGTTCTCGTCTCCTGATTGGTTCTTGAGCGCGAACGTGCGGCATCGAGCAAGTCGGTGGTATTTCTATGCGATTCTCCCCATGGAAAACATACACGCTTGGTCTTCCTCTCCAATCCTCACAGGCGCGTCGCAGAACAATCGAGGGTACTGATCAACCAAAGACCGGACCCAGAAAGCCATCCATTCGATCTAGGTTCCAGTCCCTTGAATTTCCATCCACGACTGCCCGATATTCGCTGCGTACCTCCAGGCCCCTGTCGGTGTTAGTCCATCTCCGTTACTTCCATATTCCTGGCAAGGGGATGGAGGTTTTCATCCCCCGATTGACTCCGACCAACGCGCACTTTCAAACCAGGAATTACACTGAGCCTGCAGGACATGAACCCAAACTCATCCTATTGGTTCAGTGACTCCTGAGGCCTGAGGCCTGACATGCCAGGTCATCGTCGGATGAAAAAGTCGTCATTCAATCAGATCCATACGATCAACACGTGGCTCAGGCATCGCTCTTGTCCACTTGAATCAAGTGTTGTCATCTGGAGGAGCTACGTGGCCTGTTCCAGGAATCATAAGTATTCACAATAATGTTATAAGCGCCGACCCACCCATAGACTGCAAGGGGGCCAAAAATTTAGATCCGTGGTGGAGGTTTGATCCGAACTGGCGATCGGCATTCCACCTCGTGCAACTATAGGATCGATCGCTTAACACACGGTATGAAGGGCATAGTGGCACCCAGCCCCGTATGGTACTAGAGAATGATTGTGTCCTTTATGCAAGTGATCTTATAGGATCCACTGCAGACATTTTGCACAGCAAAGGTTCCTATCGAGTTTCTGACAAGAACGTTACAGAAGGGAAGTTAATCTCACAAGTTAAAAACTGCCCCCTTCTCCACCAATAATATCCAACAAACTGCCATTGGGCTGCTTTTCCCCTTCAGACACGAAGTTCATTAAACTCTCAAATACATTCGTCCGCTCACTGAACCTCGACGACGTCAGCTGTCCTTTCCCGCTCTCCGTTTGCTCTATTTGGTCCTCGGTCTCCCGTAGGGCGTCAGCACTAACAAACTGTGACTCACGTGCTGCACCCGTTGAACTACCGACGGGGAGCTCGTTCGTCCAACGGCCTTCTTCAGGTGAACTAGGTCGCGATCTTTTCGAAGTTTCGTCGGTCTCAGATTTGCTGTACTCATCCGACATGACCAGGGGCAGGTTTAGTGATACGGGGGTTACAGAACCCGGCGGAGATGGCGGAGTCGGAGAGAGCAGATAGGTAAGAAGCGACCGGAATGTTTCGGTCTCGACGGGGTCATTGTGGTTTACGACAGCAGCAACTTCAGTTTGCAAGAAATTGAGGGCTTTGATGGGAACCATGTCCTGGCACATTTCCCGGAATCTTTGGGAGTTGAGTGGTGATGAGCACAATGAGTTCTGTGATGTCGATCATAAACTTACTGCTGTTGTCGGATTCGAAAAATAGCCCTCCGAACGACATCTTCTGGTCCAGCCCTATCGGAATTCAGATTTCGTATTGTCGCCTCGAACTCTTGACTAGGGCACTCACCGTGTCATTCTCATCTCCCAAAGATCAGCCAACCTTTGCTCTTTCCCTTCATCTTCGCTGACACCGTTGCCAGTACCAACTCGTTTCCGTTCCATCTGCCCAACAACGCCAGCATTCCCTCCATGCATAAACACCGTTTTTGTCCTAGGGTTGTATACAACTTGGTGGGCATATCTAGGCAAGGGTTCTTTCATTGGTTCCGATTCCACGTAAGGCTGACTGCTCGGCGGTTGGGGCAGTATTCGACTCCACTTCCCAGGTGATTGGCCATACGTGAACAACCAGTTTGGGGCTTCGGCCGAAAGGGTGGTTGTTGATCCAGGCTGAGGGCTTCGCGTCAATCCACAGAATCTGGGGGAGCAAAATGAGGTAACTTTATCCAACAACACAACCTGAAAAATCGATTTGCGCCTCACACATAAAGTTCATGAAGATCTGGATCGATCACTGCTCTTTGGGTGAAGCAAGCGTCTGGACCACCAGCGGCTGTGAAATTAGAAAAGAGCTCCGTAGCGGTGTTTGTTGCGATGTCGTACGCGAACATGTCTGATAGGTACTTGTCGTCCCGCTGGCCGGCAAATATGAAGAGCCGATGAGACAATGGCTCAAGGACCATGGAATGACCTAGCGACAAAACGCTCTGTTCAATGCCTGAACATCACGAACATAATTGGCGATTACCGAAACGCGAAGGAATGGTGGTTTGTGATCGATTTCGATCATCCAAGGGCCTTTAAGTGGTGTTACGAATTCGTGTATGTGGTTAAAAGGTCCACTTACTGGAGAAATGCCCACTTCGAAGTGCGAACATTATAACTATACAGTCCTGAATATTTGACAGTGTCCCCACCATCGACCACGCGACCTCCAAAAACATACAACATCTGAGCATCGGAATCTATGACCAATTGATGATCAAACATGAGTGGTGGGCCTCCAGATGACTGATGTTCTTTTTTCAATGAAAGAAAGGTATGGCAGAGGAAACGGCTTACTGCAGTATCAAAGGATAAAAAGTCCCATTTTCCCGAATCCGCACCTCTTGTGTGATATCGATAAAATTCAGAGCAGAAGTCCTTCGTGTGGCCCTCAGGATTTGTCTGGCCTGGAGAGGGTGGGTTCGTGGGTTTACTCGCGTCGTCATCATTGAGCCTCCCGAGTAGATATATGCTGCCGGTCTTGGTATCAAACGCCATCTTGTGGCACGACCGCGCCCCGGGAGCATTTTGTTCAGCAGCGGTAGAATGGCTCAATGCCCGCCACTGGTCGTCTTTGACTCTGTAAACCCAGAAATCGTCGAGACTCTTCTGACCGTCCCACCCGCCGAAAAGATAGATCATGTCATTGTCGGGGTCTATACACATGCCATGGCCACCGCGAGGTGAAGGGATGTCGCCATCTGGGTCGGTACCGTGGAGTGGCTTCCAATTGGCATAAGGTTGGGAGTCGTGAAGATACGAATCGAACAAGCCTGCGCGAGCAATAATCGCGATAAGCTCTTCCGCTCGTTGCCAGCCTCCTTGTAGAACGATGCTTTCGTATAATTTAGTTACAAGTGGGTTTTCAGTTTGGAATCCGGAGCGGGAGAGAACGGTCGCGTAAGGCGTAAGCAGGCGCCGTTGCCGTAGATGTTTGAGGATATGCCGAAGTACAGTTGCTTCGCGATACTGGGATTGATTGGAGAAAACATGAAGATTGTCTCTGAAGACAGAACAAATGTGAACGTACTTCATCATACGATATCCGCACACGCTTTACAAATGCCTCATCAGCAATTCCCGTCAGTGAGACGTGCCATATCGATATATGAAAGCTTTGGCCATGCGCGCTTTCGACACATCAAATCAAAAATATGAAACTAGCCTTGTAGAATGACACGCACGATATTGGCTCTATTTTGATGAATCGAGTCGGGAAGCATATTCCTGCATCATTGACAAACTTGATCGAGAACGTCTCTGCAACGGAATCATTTTTCAAGCCCGAATGGAGAACCTCCGTCAAGTATTCGCGATTCATTCCAATGAAAATTTTGAACTCTCTCATATTGCAGGGATGGGCTACGAAGACTGTTGATTAGGAGTCGAAGATGGAGCGAAAGAAAGGCATACGCTTGGAATACTGGGATTGAGACACATCAAGGTGATTTTTAGAGGATCAGCACGATGAAGCGCACCTTTCCAAAGGTGATGTTCTCTACGCGTAGTAACCCTGTCAGAGCAGGCGGTATATTTCAAGTCGATGCCAACTCACTAAGAACGGCGGGATTGTCGAGCTGGAGAAGTATCCATTGCTTGGCATACCCTTGATACGCGCCACTCCACCGACTCGATTGGTCTCCGCTTTTATCGACTAGGATGTTCTCGGCAACATATCGTCCGCTATGGGCTGAGCAGTCGGCAATAGAGTACGTCAACGGCACTGTGGTTGCTTCGGAACCTAAATGGGTTTGCAAAGACATTGGGCAAGTTCACATGCCAGCACCGAGTACTCTGAAAGTCAGAGGTGGTGAACTCGCCTTACGTCATGCCGTCTTTATAGTCAATCCGCGAGTGAAAACTCAGGAAATTATAATGAGAGGAAAGCCATTCGTTATATATTAATGCAATGCAAAACACAAGAGAACCAACGAAATATATAAGGTCAAAAACAGGAAACAAGATACAAAGGAAAAAGAAGGAGAGGAAGCGTGGATAGGCCGTAGTATTATGTTTCCTATGTGCGCAACGAATGAAATCTGTAAGTATACAACTGCACACAGAAAAAGGACAAATATACGGATAGTGAACAGTGAAGATAGTTGTGTTTGTGGAGAGAAATGGAATGAACCAATGTCCGTGTAAACACAACACGAGGAATCCGATGATTGATCCATTTATGAGAATACAGGTGGTGGTCGTGGTGGGTTGTCCCGCGGCGGTTTCACTCGGAATTCGCTGGCAATGCATATGTGACTAGGGGAAAAGTAAATCAGCGTCGAGCAATCATTATGCCGTAAAACCACATACTCTGATGGATAATGGGCATTGGGAAACCCAACAACCTTCTCCAAATACGCCTTATCCACGTCCCCAAGTACCGCATTACATCCCAAATTCGCAGTCGAATACCAGATATAATCGATCTCGCCCTGGAAGCTGGGCGTGTGGTTTGTCATCGAAAGCTCCCTCGTTCCCGTCGCAGCATATGCACTCTTCAAACCTAACCGATGCCGTAGGCCATCTGATGTATATCGTCCGTACGTGTGCGACAAAAAGTCCGGATGATTCGCAGGTAGCGAACCTGTCGAAAGGAACTCGTACACGCCGGACGACGGCACGGAATTGAAGTCCCCGCATACAACTACCGGAATCTTCGACCCATCAGAGTAGACAGGCGGTGGTCGCTGTGAAGCCGAGCCTACGCTCGTCAAAAAGTCGGCTTTGTCTCCTGCGCTGGTCTCCCCATTTGTAAAGCCAGCTGTAACTTCGGGTGACGGAGGTGCAGGTGGCGGATATTTTGCGAAATCGTTTGCAATCTTCTCGATCTCGTCAAGGAGTAGCGCCACTTGTACGAGCTTGACATCCGAGTACGCGGGATCCCAATGGATATGTGCATTAGCGATGATTAACCGGGTTCCAGTATGCCTGTCTTCCATCAGACACACGATGGCTATATGGTCCTTCCCAAGGACACGGTTAAACATGTCATCTGTCTTCTTGAAGTCCTGCCGCTGCATAGCGACAGCACTGAACTCGACGAGATGTCTCTCCACAAGCTTGAATCTACATAGTCAGCGAGACAAATCAGAATCATAAATATACGATGTGTACTAAGGAAACGCCAAGATTTGACATACCTGGAATCCTTATAGAATATCGCACACCCATCGACTTGTCTCCGATCCGCGTCATTCATTGTCTTATACCTCGACTTGGGCCAATATACGCCGGCATAGTCTTGTTCCTTCAAATGCTGTAGGAAATAGTCTTCGTAATGTGCAATATCCACCTCCTGCAAACAGAGGAAATCCGAGCCGCTGTTCATTATGTCGGTCAAGATGAGCTCCTTGCGATAGTCCCATGATAACGCCCATGAAGGTGTATACCCATAGAGCCGCTCCGTCGCATACTTCTCACAGAGAATATTGTAACATAGCACGCTGAAAGTTTCGGCATATGGGTCGGACTCCAAGGCCTCTTGTTCCTGGTGGGACAGGAGGGACTTCCATATCCGTTCTGCCGGTGGCGTCGGTACAGGACACGATTCCCGGAGATACACGATAAGAGCTTGGGTGCCTTCTTTTTGAACGATGGCCTTGAGCGATACATCGAGAGGGTTTCCTTCCACTCCTAATGTCTGCAGCTGATGGAGGGTGCCAAACTCTGGGGGAATGGTCGTTATGTGGTTATCGAAGAGATAGAGCTCTTTCAACTGTGTCAACATTCCTATTTCCGGAGTGAGAGTTGTGAGATTATTGCCGGAGAGATCAAGTAGCTCGAGGTGACGGAGCTTCGAAATCTCGGGAGGGACGGTTGTGAGGGCATTGTGGTTGAGGTACAAATTGATGAGGAATTTGAAGGAGAAGAGACCAGAGGTAGAAGGAATATTCTTGATGTTGATTCCACCCATGTCAAGCGAAGTCCAGGTATTTTCCGGTGGTCGATTCGCTGTTAGGCGAGGGGCTTCAGCAATCGGTGCTACCGTCGAAGAAGGATGGTTCGGCGCTTTCGAGCTCGTAGGTGATGCATCTGACATATCCGAAGAGTCTGAGTCCTTCGTTGAGCCATTTAGTTCGGTTGGCAGTTTAACAAGGTTTGGATTCGTGATAGGGATAGCGGATTTCGTGACCGTTCGAGAAGCCATGGCGCTGGCACGCGCACGATGGTGTGGTGAACGCGACGATCGTACCATCTGAAATATAACATATATACACATGCAGAGAAGAGAAAATTGTAACGCACTTCACACTTCAAGAGTTGTTGCTGCCAATGTTGGGATATAATCTGACTGCCGACACTGGCGGGCGACCCTTGAGAGAGAACGTGGGGCTGAAGCGAATGGCCATTTGGAGGAGAAGGATAGTGGGATAATGAGTTCTGGTGGTGATGGTGCGGAATCGGCATATGGTGGTGGGGGTGATGCTGCATCGGATTTACGTTTCCGTTCGCATAGAGGGCGTAGCCTGGGGATGGGGGCGGTGGTCCTGCACTTTGTTGGGATACAGGAGGACCTAGGACTGGGTGGTGTGGGCGCGGCCATGACGACTGCTCGTGGTGGTTGGCGAGTTTGTGGGCGATATTCGGCGACTGCTGGGGATAGTACATAGCATCAGCAGAACCTGATGTTATAGACCGCCCAAAAGCAAGATCCCGACCGGCCTTTCCTACAAGAAACCTGGTTCCGTGATAAATAAGAGGGCTTGTCGCTGTGGCTGATGATGGGCTCGTCGTAGATGATGACTTCGACGTCGTTGACCGCAACACACGACAAAGACACTGCCTACGCGGATAATCGTGGGAATGACTGACTCAGCAAGCGTGACTAGGCTCCGGGCTTCTTCGGTGATAGAGTCGGAGATGCATCTCTTGTTCTCGTCCAACCCTCTCCCGAACCCCCAACGACGTACGCAGCTGCGGCGTGTAACCGTTACTGCAGCGGTTCAACGATTGCGATCTCGCACAAAAAACGCGTCAAATCCAGACTAACATGACTGTTCACGAAGCAACTGCCTCTGCCCCCGTCAACATCGCCTGTATAAAGTGTGATCTATATCCCAATGTCCTATCATCCGATCTGATGTTCTTGCAGGTACTGGGGCAAACGCGATACCAAGCTGATTCTGCCGACAAACTCTTCACTTTCTGTCACTCTCGATCAAGATCACCTTCGGTCCACCACCACATCACGCGCCGATCCTTCATTTCCGTCAGATAGGCTTTGGTTGAATGGAAAGGAGGAGGACATCCAAGCCGGCGGACGCATGGCGACCTGTATCGCCGAGATGAAACGTCTCCGGAAGCAGGAAGTGGAAGATAAACAGCCCAACGAGCCTAAGGTAAGGTCCTTGTATAGGCATGTGAATAGCGCTCAAATTCTCCATATCTCTAGCTCTCCCCATACGCGGTCCACATTGCTTCCTTCAACAACTTCCCCACAGCGGCGGGGCTGGCTTCGTCCGCCTCGGGTTTTGCTGCTCTCGTCGCCTCCCTCGCTCAACTTTACCGACTCCCTCTATCCCCCTCCTCCCTTTCTCTGATCGCACGACAAGGCTCCGGTTCAGCTTGTCGTTCGCTCTACGGAGGCTTCGTCGCTTGGGAACAAGGCACACAACCCGATGGCTCCGATTCTCTCGCCATACAAGTCGCTCCGGAGACGCACTGGCCCGACATGCACACCATCATCTGCGTTGTCTCCGACGACAAGAAAGGCACTTCCTCCACGAGTGGGATGCAACGCACTGTTGATACATCCACGTTGCTCCAGCACCGCATCGCGCAGGTCGTTCCACAGCGCATGCGTGACATCTCTGACGCGATCCTTAAACGTGATTTTGACTCATTCGCGAAGATTACTATGGCGGATTCGAATCAGTTCCACGCCGTCGCGCTGGACACGGAACCGCCGATCTTTTATATGAACGACGTGAGCCGCGCGATCATTGCTTTGATCGTAGAGTATAATCGCGTGAGCGTGGCGAAGGGCCATGGGCGGAAGGCAGCGTACACTTATGATGCTGGCCCCAATGCGGTTATTTACACCTTGAAGGAAAACGTCAAGGAGATTGTCGAACTTATCGTCAAGTATTTCCCCCAAAAGGAGGGCAGCTTCAAGGATGTTTTTGCGCTCTTTGGCACGGAGGACGTGACTCGGGGCGAGGGCCGTGTTGTAGACGGTTTCAACGAGGCTGTCGCAAAGAAGTTTGAGTTGGGAGCCGTGAAAGGCTTGATTCATACCAAAGTCGGTGATGGACCTCGCGCATTGGGTTCCGAAGAAGGGTTGCTGGGAGAAGATGGGTACCCTCGAAGTCTGCGAGCCTGACGCGCGCACTTGGGAATGCCAAGGTTGCCTATTCTCACATTTTTCGACTCTCTGGATGGGATTTCGTACTGATGGGGTTTGGTACCACATCATTTTTTCTCTGTAACCCTCAATTCATGACTTGCGCGCTCAGCTGTGTCAATCGCGTTGAGGCACGTGATTACAGTTGTACTAGTATTGCCACTTGAGAGTACTCCAGTACGCACTGCGCAGGTGGTCCCGACCTTGACATGAGTTTTGTCAGATACATTGCCTCTGCTCTGAGGGTTCCTTCCGGCACTCGTGCAATAACGCGGACCACCATAACAGCTCAGAAAATCGACACCAGCGCCACCGTGACGGCACAATCGGAAGTGGAGAGTCCAATTCCCCGGGCGGACGCGTCAACTAATGGTATCTACCTTTTACTTCCTGGAGACCCGTTATCTCGACTTTGCTCACGATGCATATAAAGTCCATGAACCAGCTGCGCAAGACAGCACCCGCTACGAACTCCAGCCACTTGACCCTCCTCCGCCTGTGAAGTCCGGCTGGCCCACCCCGTGGATTAACAAAAACGATTTCGAAAAGTATCTCGGGCCTCTGTATCACCGCGGATGGGGTGTAAGGTACCTCTACCCTCGCCAAAAGGGTGAGCGCACCTCGGCGGAACTGTTTGCAAACTACAAGTTTGCGACATTTACCGCGGCCACGAATTTTATCCACGCGGTCGGGCAGATTGCGGTATCGGAAAAAGTGAGCTCGTTGTTCGATTTCGATGATAGTCCGGAGTCTATGCTGATGGGTGTTTTGACGTTAGCACCATCCCCGACTGCTGGCTGCATCGTACAAGAAAACTCCAGAGGTCGCCCTCTACACTCTAACACACTCGGCTCACCCCAGTGGACCAGCGGAGCCTCCGACGGGCGAGCTTCCTACGGGCGAGCTTCCTGGGATTACAGTCAGGGACGTCCGTCTCGCCATCCTCGCCGACAAGCTGTACGCGGAAGAGTATGCAGGAAAAGTGCATGGGTCTCGAAGCCTTGCGCCCTTGACTAGGAAACCTTATTGGCCTGACTTTGTCAATCATCTCAACGCCATTCGTCATCCTAGCACCAGAAATAAGCGCGAGGACCCTCCACTTCCTTCTCCTTTCCGTTCAAAGGCATCTCCTCGTCAATCCACTACTTCTTCGAGTACGTTTGGTGTCCTTTTTATATTTTGCATTTTACTAATATGATTGACAGCGAGTGAGGGTCAAGAACAACCTAGTGGGGCTTCTTAGAGCATCACTACCGCAAAAATATGGTATTACAAGGAATGAAATAATTATCGTGGAAAACCTTTTAACCTCGCACAAATTCTTTTATGGTGTTCAAGTGGTCTTCGAGGTCCGGCGGAAATTCAATAAGTTCGACTGCAAGATCCTCTTTCATATGGATTTCACTCGTGGTGCCAGAGAGCGGAATGATTCCTTCGGACTGTGCAAACTTGAAAACTGCTTGCGCAGGGGCACAATTGGCTGCTTTAGCCACCGCAAGCAGTGCAGGATGTGACAAGAGCGTTGGCGACCCCGAGAGTGTCCAGAACGATCTGTTATCATCGAAACAGAGGCAGATGAGGAGATCATCCGTGACGTACTGGTACAAGATATCGTGCTCCCGACAGTAATTGAGCACCTGTCTGTCCCACTCGTTTCCTTCGTACCACCGGTTCTGCACGACCTGGACTTTCCTCTCGCGACTCATGACGTGGAGGGTGTTGACGTCGTATGCGTTGCTGATACCTATCAGACGGACTTTGCCTTCGTCTTGGAGTGTGACCAGAGTGCGCCAAGCCTCCATGGTGAGGTCAAGAGTCCTGAGTGGTGAATGGAGGAGGTAACTATCGATATAGGTCGTCTGAAGATTCTCGAGGGATCTTTGGAAGGAGGTCTTGATTTGTTGGCTGACTGGGTCTCTTGGATTATAAGGAAGAGGCTTGTTTAGGTCCTGACCCCCAATGGGCGTGAATCTGGCAAATGGTCAGGCAAGAACGAGCAAGTCGGTCAAGCTCACTTTGTTTGAAGAAACAGATCCTCGCGTTTGATACCATGATCAGTCTTCAGCGCTTGCAGAGCCTGTCCCACTAAATCCTCGCTGCATGCCAATCATTGGGCAAGTCGATTCGTTTCAGCGGGTAGCCTCACCGGTAGTGCTTTGGCTGACAGGCTAGACGCCCAGCCTCATGAGTATCTTTCGCGTATGAAGTACCCCATTGGATGTACCTGTGTCAATCGCGCGAAAACCTTGTTTGACGGCAGTGACTACGAGAGCCGTTGTCCTTTCTTGTTTCCTGCAGGGGGGACTGAGATTGATTCAGCTGTTCATTGATATTCGAAGACTTTAATACCAGGCAGTTCCATATATGATTTTGCTCGGGATCTGCATGATGGTCGCTGTGGAAGGCGTCACGGAAACAGAATCTCAATCAGTACCCCCTGTGGCGGTGTATGTACCTCAGCGCTGTGCTCTGTCGCCGCGGGTTAACCTATCTATCCTGTCCTGTCCTATACAGCACGCTGGAGTGAGGGTTGTGTTATCGACGGAGGACTGATATAGCGCACACGACACGAGGTATAGACTCCGACTAGCGATTCCGAGCTCTTATTATCTCTCCCTTGAGATCAACCCACAGCTTTCAACATGCAAGCCCTTCAGGTATTGCCTTCCTTCCTACCAGCCCAGTTTCAATCCCACTGATAACGCCGCTCAGTCTCAATTTTGGGCTGTTCGTGATTATCTCAGTCCAGTATGTCCGACCACCGGCCACTCAGGCTCGCTCGTGTTCACTGCTGTTCCAGGTCCTCAAGGAGAGCAAATTCAAGGAACATGGAAGGATTACACCAGGTGCGTCATCGATCCCTCTTGCTGAACGCGCTTCTGTCCTCATTTCAACCCCTTAGACGAGTTCGTAGCCGCGGGCGACTTCTTGGCTTACAAGTTCCCCGTCTGGACATGGTGAGTGTCCCCCCACTTTCCCTCTTCCTCCCAGTTCATCTGTCGTGCGACTCAGGGAGAAAGGAGACGCCTCGAAAGCAAGAGAATATCTCCCGGCCGACAAGCAATATCTCGTCACCCGCGGCGTGCCCTGCCTGCGCCGCGCCACATCCCTCGCTTACACCGATGCCGACGAGGACGCAGAACGCCTTCTGTCTTTTGCCGATTCGTCTGCCACGGGCGGAGAGGCGGACGAGTGGGTCGAGACTCATGCAGGGCGCAAGTCCAACACCGATTCAGCCGCGAATCCGGGCGATATTATTGATATTCCCGACCTGGATGGCGAGCCTGATAGCGTTACGACGGGGATGAGTGGTTTGTCGCTTGGAGCTTCAGAGCCAGTGGCAGAAGAGACGCCTGACATTGATGATATCCCTGATATGGAAGAAGCCGGGCTTGAAGAAAATGACGAGGCTACGGCGTCTACCAAACCCTCAGCCATAGTTGATGCGAGGTAAGTCACTCATCCTCCTCCTCACGATTTCGCAAGGACTGACATACCTTTGCGGCAGCGTCGAGCCCGCGAAAGGAAATCTCCTTCAAGTCCGCACTTATGATGTGATGATCACATATGATAAGTACTATCAGACGCCTCGTGTTTGGCTGATTGGATATGATGAGGTGGGCAAATGACCAAGTTGGTGCACACCAAAGGATATTTCTGACTCTTTGTGACCTAGAATGGAACACCCCTCACTCCTCCCCAAATCTTCCAAGACATCTCCGCCGACCACGCCCACAAGACGGTCACGATCGAGCCTTTTATCCATTCGGCGTCTCTCCAGGCCGCATCCGTGCATCCATGCAAGCACGCTAGTGTCATGAAGAAGGTCATCGAACGAATGAATAACAGCGTCATCGAGCAGATGGCTCGGCGGAAATCGGGTTCCACCTCCCCGGTCAGTAGCAACAAGGAGGCCAAAAAGAAATGGCCATTCACGAGAAAGGCGAGCGGATCGGGGAAGGAAGTTTCAGCAGAGGACGAGGATGTCGAGGGGATGCGGGTGGATTTCTATCTCGTCGTGTTCCTCAAGTTTATCGCGTCGATCGTACCTACAATCGAGGTCGACTCAACGACGTCATTTTGAGTAGAGGAAAGAACGGTTTCTAATCACTGGTGCACTGTAATAGGATTACTATACCCTTTCTTCTCCAACAGCATGTTGTGAAAAATACCCAACACACTTAGGCCCTGCTCGGCAACCTGGCCCCAGCTCTTTTAGCAAGATCTAACGGCCACCATTCCTCGATCTGACAACTGCCTTGGATGGCACGATAGGTCGATATTAACTCCCGGATAAGAACAGGCGGGCCCTTTACTACATACACGACATCAATGTATGCTACGGGACACAGATATACCATTGCCAGTCACTGCAGGCACAGCATGGTGTAACCCCAGGAAACACCAAAAAAAATATATGTTTTGTTTTTCTTTACCAGAAAAGTATATCTTTTGATATACTAGAAGATACACTCAAAGTGTATCTTTCTCTGTGGCTTTCTTGAAAACACAAAAAGTATTTCTCTGAGTGTTTCTTGCAGATACACTGAAAGAAACACATATTGTGTAACTTTTTGTTTTTCTGTGTATAGTATATCTCACAGAAATACCTTTTGTGTTTCTAGTTAGTGTATTTTGCAGAAATACTTAAGTGTTTCCTCAGGGAACATCAAAAGATACACTAATCTCTCATCCAATCAGAGAGCTATCTTGTAATGTTTCCTAAGGAAATACTTCAAGTAATTCTTTAATTGATGTTTTGTTTGGAAACATTTTAAAAATTTCTATAAGATTCACTAATTAGAAACACAAAAGGTATTTCTGTGAGATATACTATTGTTAAGACACACTAAACCTATCACTAGGCTTTCACAGGCTTACAAGAATCAAACAACAGAAATGTGAAGGGGGAAGTTTATATTGACCAGAAGTAAACCTGAGGACGATCGAACCGACGGTCCGACCAGGCACCGTCACACCGTGACGAGGCCCCTGCAGGCAAACAACGCCCTGATGGGCCCCGGGTGGGCCACCGACTCGGATGCACTGCGGGCAGGACCCCCAAGACGCCATCATGGCAGCGACGGACGATGACAACCGATCTCGCGCCTGCACCTGGCACATCGGGAGAAGAAGGGAGGGAGAAGATCGAGCCGAAGAGTCCACTCACCTGTCGACCATGAAGGCGACCAGACCCGAGACGATGGGGGCCAGCAGCAAGGGAGAGACGGCGGGGATTCCGAGCCAGCCAACCTGGGATAAGGACATGGGGACTGGAGGGATCCTGTCGTGAGGAGTGGCGAGGGCATACCGAGCACACGTGAGTGGACTTACTTTATAACGTGTTGATCAAAGGAGTCGAGGCTTACTCGTTGTCAGGTTCTTATAGCGGCCACCTGCGACGTTCTGGGTGCCTCATCCCGCATCAGTCAAGGTCCCTGTCCAGCCCTCCATCAGGTGTCATAACGCCCAAGTTCTGCGTGTCCGTCAACCCGACAAAAACTCAACAGGACAGGGAAACAGGTTATAGCATGGAGAGGAAGACGATCTCGGATAGCCTATCCCGGGGAGCAACAGCGATTGCGGCAAGCGAGAACGAAGGTACTATCGTTGATGACACCATGAACAGTGACTGGTCAATGGTCAGACAGTGATGCAACCACTTCCTCATCCTCTACACCTTAGACACTCATTCGTGTATTAGTTTGATACCTTTCCAATGTCCACTGTCTTTTTTTGCCAGTGAGAAACCCATTATTTGAGCTTTCCCGTCTTTTTGTGGGTTGTCACATCTCGTCATGCCTGCCGTGGACTGCCGGCTTCGGACTACAAAAATCACTACCGAAAAAGGCATCCCATTACATCAGGTAGCTCGCTTGGGGCCAGACAGGGCGATGAGGAGCTGTTGGAGAATGAAATCTGCCCTAGTGACCGTGTGACTGACCATTGACCAGTCACTGTTCACGGTGTCATCAACGATAGTATGTAGTACTTTTATCTATCAATCAAGGGGTGAGTTGAGGCCCCCAGACTGAACATCGGCTTCTTACAGATCTTAACGGCTGCCTATGATGTTCTGGGCACCTTCAGACAGCGTCACCCGAGGTCACCCGAGGTCCCTGTCAAGAGACCATCAAATGTCGTAAACGCCGCGTCCGTCAACTCGCATCACCAACAATCTTCTGTCATGCTGCGTGGCCGACCGTCTTTAATGGAACGGGGAACATCTTTTTTCATTCTGCAGCCCGTTTCTAAACATCTCATTCTCGCAGGTTTTCCAGCCAAAACGACTGTCCGTCTGCTGCTGGCTCCAGAAAACAACGTTCTGCAGACAGTTATCTTGACCCTCAAATGCTACGATCAGTCATGCTGGTTTCCCCGTGCCTCTCCCCTTCCTTATGTTTGCCATCCATGTCTCATCCAACACCGTTCTCGTGCCCCCCGTGCGTCTGCTGGCATGGTCCTCCCTTCTATTTCCCTGACTGATTCCAGGCTCTCAGTCACTTCACTCTCATGCTCGTTTCGTCTTCGAGCTTGTTGTTTTGGGCAGCCAACTCCTCGTTTCTGTCAACAACAAGACCCTCGGTTCCGAGCTGCAGCACATCCCTCCTCCTGTGGCTCTCATCGCCCCACCTCCTCCTTCTCCCGCTCATCCACATCGTCGACCTCCTCCACCTCCACCGAAAGCAAAGGTCAAGCAGTCAACTTGTTTTCCCCCACATGAGATGACACCTTGGCCACTATCAGCACTACGAAATACCTTTGCCAAGGTGGCGTCAGCACCATCCTTATCTGGGGCAAGGGAGGAACTGGATCACAAGCAAGCCGCCATCTCAGAAAATAAAGAGTGTGGGTGGACGGCCCTAAATGGTGTGGAGGCTGGGTCTGGCGGATCGCGCAGATTGTCAAATCTAGCAGCTCCTACAAAATCCCTCTTGAAGGGCTTGAGAAGCACAAATGATCTTGTCGCCTCTCGCCTTGTGCCGGACACTCCAAGTGAAGGTCCTGGATGACCACACCCTCCCGCTGGACCACGTACATGCGGTGGTGTGTCCACCCAGCTCGCCAAGCCCGTCATCACAGCACCCCCATGGTGCATATCTTTGCCCCAGCCTTGTCTCATTGTTTTATTTATTAAACCCTTTGTAGCCCATGACAACTCCTGTAAATCCCAATGTGCGCAGCCTTTTTTCAGGTACATCTGGACCGATGCATTCTCTGCCATTGTTGGAATCTTCTTCATGGGATCAGATGTTGGATTTCTCTGTTGGTTTTTTCCCTCCACCACCGACGGTGTTAGACTAGACTATGTAGTAACACCTTTTGGCTTGAAACCACATGTTTTGGCCCCTTATTGTCCTTCATCGCAAACCATGGGCATCAAGGGATTGTGGATGGTGAGCTTTGCCTTTCTCCATGCAGCTGTGTTTCTTGAGCTCACCCACTCTCTTCCCAGCTTCTCGATTCAGTTGCAGAGTCCACAACACTGCACCGTGTGGCCGTTGATGGGTTCTTGGCCAATAGGGGTGGTGTGAGGGGCCTTCACCTCGGGATTGACATTAGGTGCGAACGTCGAATGCATCATGTATACGTTCCTAACACATTAGACACAGTGGGTGGTTCTACCGGGCAATGTACCGCCATGGTCACACCAAGAGCCTGGAACTTGCGTCCATCTTTGTGCGCTGTACTCGCCTCCTCAACCTTCCAGTCAGCCTGGTCTTTGTGTTCAATGGACCTGACCACCCAAATTGCAAGCGGAATAAGGCCATGAGAGGGACCCCACACTGGCTTGTCCGGGACATGCAGGAGATGCTGGAGTGTTTCAGATTCTCTTGGCTCCAGGTACGGTTTGCGCGGCAGAGATATCATTTCCTAATTTTGTTCTTGCAGGCTCCCGGTGAGGCCGAGGCAGAGTTAGCCTGGTTGTCAAGATGTGGCAATATTGATGCCATCTTGACTGACGACTCTGACGTGGCCGTATTTGGTGCCACATCGATTATCCGTTTGTGAGTGCCTTGTTTCTAGAGGGGACCTGCTCTGATGACTGACACATCTCCAGCTGCCCCGGAGCTGAGGAGGACTATAGCATCCTCATGTATGACGAGGCCGCTCTACAGTTATTGAAACTCACACAGGAGGATTTTGTCTTAATCGCGCTGCTGGTTGGGGGCGACTACTTGGTAAGCATCAAAGTTGCCCATCTTCCACATGTCCCTAACATCTCTATGAAGGAGAGAATCAAGGGATGTGGCATCAACATTGCCACGGAACTGGCCTATGCTGGATTTGGTGGACGGCTGATGCAGGGAATTCAGGGCAAGACAGTGGAGCAGGCCACATTCTTTCTCACTGACTGGCGCGCTGACCTCATCGCAGAACTCGGCACCAACACATCCGGTTTCCTCCAGCAGCGGCAGTCCAAGCTGGCCCTCACGATCATGCCCGATTTTCCTGACCCCCGTATCATCAATCTCTACATCCAGCCCCGAACATCGGAGGGAAATGGAAGCCCCTCCAGGCCTCAACCCACTGTGGCCAAGGGCCTTGATGTTGCCGCCCTCGCCATGTTTGCCAGTCGGCATTTCAACTGGGTGGTGGGGGCCAAGCTAGTGAAGCGCTTCGCCTCCACCATCTTTCCGGGACTCGCCATGCACGAGCTTGTCCACATTGCTTGCTTGCTTGACCAGCAAGCCCTGCACCATCCCGTTGTTCGTCCCCTGATCGGAAATGTCATTGCTTACTGGTCCCACCCCTCAGCGGGTGGTATTAAGGAAGCCTGTATTGATCTGCACCTTCCTGCCACTGACCTTGCAAAGCTGTACAAGATCGCCGGTAATGTAGCTCGGGGTGGAAAGTCCCCCCACTTCCATGTCTGGACCTTGGTCCCTGTGCTCCAACATGTGCTGCCAGACGCTATTGAGCTTGGACCTGAACTGTTGGATGGTGGCGAAGGCCCCTCCGGTGATCAATGTATGTGCCATTCTCACCATCATCCTTCCTTGCTATGCTCACATCGCGATACAAGCTCATGAAGTGATCGAGATCACTTCATCTCCTGAACCTGAACTGTTGGACATTGGCGAAGGCCCCTCTGGCAATCTATGTATGTGCCGTTCTCTCCATCATCCTTCCTTGCCATGCTCACATCACAATACAAGCCCATGAAGTGATTGAGATCACTTCATCTCCTGAACCGGCCTCACCAAAAATTCACGGTGAGCATTATTTAATCTCCATGACTCATGCATTGATGTATACACCTCCACCCAGCGGAGAAGCACTACAAGACCTGGATGTACATGTCACCCCAAGGTCGCGAGATCATTGAATTTGACACGGAGGATGAAGGTGGCATTTAACGGGGGCTGCGTGCACAAGGTTTCAGTTGTTCCATTTGTTATATAGGAGTACTATCTACTGTATCTGTTCTCCCTGTACTTGACTGCTCCTCTCCACCTATGGACGATACATTTGACTTCTCCCATCTTGAGGAAGCTCTTGACCTTCTGCCTGCTGCTGCTGACTCCCCTGGTGATCTTGAGGTGCAGAACGATCTTGATGCAGAACAGGAATCATGCCCTGATCTTGCCGAGGTGAAAATGACAGTGTTCGACACAAATGACTTCAAAGATGTAGAGGATGCTGTTCGGAACCTGTCGCGTGGTGTCACCGAGGACACGAACAAGCAGTACATGAAGTGAAGTCCTCGATCAGCATTTTCATCCGACTCCGTCGTTCAAAGAGTCCCTAGACTGGCTGACAACTGTGCTCAGTTTCTGGTGGAAAAGGGCTACATCAAGGCCAAGGAAGATTTCCTCAACACCAAGCCAGGCAAGCAGGCTCCCATGTTCATCGTTGTCTGGATTATGGAAAGGTGAGTAAACAGAGTTGTCACCTTTTGATGGCGTTGACAAGCGAGGCCGAAATGCAGCTGCGATACCATAAACCTAGACGGAAATGCAAAAGGAGTGGACGAGAAGAGGGGGATGTACTCGACAGCACAGAAGATGAGGGCCACAATAACCTACATGTTCGGTCATGTTCTCGGCCTGGGAACCCTTCCTTGGCATGAAAGCGAGTTGACTGGTGAGATGAAGGGCAATCCCTCGGTCAGTCAGACTTTGTCAAGCTACATGGTCAGTCTGCGGTGGAGGAAGATGCATTTGATGTGATTTCCAGCACACGAGAGTCCTCGATTCTCATTTGCACATGATCGTCCAGGTGCAGGCCGGTGAAAATGCGACCTCTGCCTGTTCACTGGTTCTCACAGTGGCACACAGACATCCCACCCTTCGTACTCTATGCCCTTCCAGAACAAGATGCCCATCTCTGCTCCGTTCGAGCATTGTCAGCCTGGATCAAAGCATCAGGGATCACGCAGGGATACCTTTTTCGCAAGATTACTTCAGGAGACCGGATCTCTGATGACAACATCCCCATGGTCAGGCTGAGGCTCCCATCTGTTTGTTTCAGTCCACTAATGAGTCCAACCCTTGATGCAGACAGCTCAGCAGTTCCTCGAGCTGTTTCAGAACAATCTCGTCGATGTGGGTGTGGATCCAGCTCCCTATGGAACCCACTCTTTCCGACATGGTGGTTGTCAGTACCTACACTGCGTTCTGCAGAGGAGCTTGCGAAAGATCTGCGAATAGGGTGGTTGGAGCATGGAGTTCCCTCATCTGACCATCATGAAGTACCTCATCTCAGCAAACGACGAACTCTCAATGGCGCATGAGGATTTTCTCAATCTGAACCGGGCACCAACCATCGCATGCCATGCATGTGGAAGAAAGTGTCATTGTGGATTCTAGAGCTACGATAAAGTCAATCTGATAGTCTACGTAGTAGAAGAAGAAATATCTATGTATATAAAGTGATTCATTCAGCCCGTTCGCTTCAACTCCATGTACCGCTCCGCAATGGTCTGGTCCTTCACCATGATCACGTCCCTCCCACCCTTCGAGTAACGAAAGACCTCGTTGAAGCGTGTGCCATACTCCTGGTGAGTGTGCCCAGCAATCTCCATATTCCTGGCATGGCGCTGTTTCCTCAACCATGCCGTGATGGTGGACCACAACATCTGCTTGCCATCGACCGAGAACTCTCACCAGAAGTCCTCAGCGGACCCCTCCATGTAGTGCTCAGCAATCATCTAAATCCGAAAAGCGTCACCCCCCAGAAAGAGAGAATGTGCGACATGAGGGACTGACCTTCCACTGGGAATATGGTTTCTTGAGGCCGTCCCACTGCTGTCTCTTCCATCTTGAGTACACGTCCACCCAGTGCTTCAATGCAATTGGCCTGTCCTTCAGCTTGAAGACAGCCTGGCTCAGATCCCACAACGGCGATTCATCATCCCAGATCGAGGCAAGACAGGCGATGTTGTCAGCAAACAAAGGGGCAGGTGGGTTGGGTACATCATCTTCCATGATCGTTATCTTCTCGCTGTGGGCCAGATGGATGGTGTGTGTGGTGGTGGCACGATCCACGGGGGGGTCTCCAGGTGTCTCGCTGATGGGGGGCATCCTGTCATCGATGTCCATGGGCTTGATAGCATCAACAAATGCTATGGAGCAGCTAGAGGTGCCTGGCAGAGGTGCCAAGCCTGCCACACTGAGAGGGACATGGTCCAGGTGGGCGGAGTTGAGGAGGGAGACAGCAAGGCGGAAGATGGGGGGACATGTGGCTGCAGTGGCAGCACGTGGAGGACCGGTGGCTGGGGGGACATATGGGTATTGTGTGAGCATGGTTGTAGCCTGCACATGACATGTAAGTTCTTGCTGGGAGGGGACAGAGGAGGGAGGTATTACTTATCCAGGGCAGGACCCTCTCGATCTCAGCAGTGGTGCGCATGTCTTTCGAGCACACCATCGGGAGGGCATGTTTGACCCCCTTCAGCATGGTCGTCTGGCTCTCCTTCATCTTCGCCGCACGTCGGAAGGACCACTTGGGGTGGATCTTTATGTTTGTGGTCGTCCGCGGGCCCTTATGAGGTGTCGGAGTGTCTTGAAGGAGACTGTGAGGCCCCTCCAATCTGTCAGAACACAACAAAAAGTAAATGGACAGCGCCCGCACCTCTTCCAAGCCTCCCAGTCCTCGCTGAAGGTCTTCAACCTTGCCTGCAGCTCAGGCTTCCATCCTTTCGCAATAAGATGGAAGGCCTTGCAGAGATTCTTGAGGGCCGGAATGGAGAGGCGGCCACTGCAGGGGAGAGAGAGAGAGAGCATCAGTGGAGGCACCACAGACGGGGGAGAGCAAGAGTGTTAGGGCAACCACTTAACTATCTTCTCAAAGCATAATCCAAAGACTATGCCGAGAATCAAGCATTGTGGGCTCACACATAGATAAGCTTAGAGAGAGAGAGGATGGTGGAGGAAAGCGCCAGTTTATATTGACTTTAGATATCACCACAGTCAAGTGGGAATCCTAAAAGAATAAGACTCAAGTTTACAGGCTTTGTGCTACTCTATATATACTATACTAGCCCAGGC
>Ga0307516_10002409_pt1 | contig 25021 bp, 21 predicted proteins | sample 19_EM_MG_FD_203310 | JGI IMG/M metagenome (GOLD analysis project Ga0307516, IMG submission 203310) | Populus trichocarpa ectomycorrhiza microbial communities from riparian zone in the Pacific Northwest, United States - 19_EM | ecosystem: Host-associated > Plants > Roots > Unclassified | place...
GCTTCCAGTTGGACGCGCGCCGCGTCTGGGCGATGTCGGCAGCCGTGCCGGCGATTGATTGACGCTTGCCCCAGGATCGAAATACATGCGCGCTGCTGACCCCAAGCACGTAGCCTTTGCCTGCCCGACGTAGCTGCTGTTCGATATCGCCAACACCGTAGACGGTGTCACCAGCAACCCACTTGAACGGGACAGACGCAGCTATCGCGCGTGCGATCATTCTCGTCGCAAGCTTTGGTTTGGTCGCAAAGCCAGTATCGGAGGGCACGTATGCGGCTTCCAGGCGATCTGGATCGTCGGTCCATTCCTTCGGAAGATACAGTGCACGGTCGATGAAAGCATGACCGTGGCACGAAACATAGGCAGCGAAGACGCCGATCTGGCAGTTCGTGATCTTGCCCGCCGAACCAGTGTACTGACGCGCCACGCCGCACGACGCCTTGCCCTGTTTGAGAAAGCCGGTCTCGTCGATCACCAGCACCGCATCGTCATCCGCCAAATGTTCAATGACATAGTCGCGAACGATATCGCGCAAAGCATCCGCGTCCCAATCGCGGCGACCCAGGATCGCCTGCTGACGCCATGGGCCAGGATCGCCTGCGGCCTCAGCGCGCATCCAACCGGTCTTGCGTTGCTCGCCTCCGAGCAGACCTTCCAGAAACAAGCCAGCATTCTTCGCAACGCGCTCTTGCCCGAACAAGGGACGTATCCGCTTCTTGATCTTACGAAGCGACGCCGCCCACAGCGCAAGCGTCTCTTCTATCGACGCTGTCTGCGTCCACGATGTTCGAATCATGGTTGCCCATGGATTCAGAAAGCCTCGTAAAGGGCAACTGTAATGCTAGGCCAAGTCTGAGCGTATTCCAACCCTGCATCAAGCCTCCATCGTCCAACCGTTGGGACGTAGAGTTCAATTCCAGCGTCTATCCTGCCCCTACACGATGTGTAGGCTAAGTTCCAGTTGTTAGAATCTTCTGTCGGCGTCGATGTCTTCGCGGCATAAGCTATTCTGGTTCTGACTTAGGACGTGAGTGAGCATTTGGGGGGCGATAAGTGTTTGTCGCCGATGCTTGATAAGCGAACTTTGTTTCAGAGCTATGAATGAGACGGTGCACCGAAGGTTTTGAGCAACGTTTGTCAACCTTGGGGGTATCCTAATGTCTTACCTAAACCGGGCGGTGGCGGCAGCGGCGTCGCTGCTTTTTGCCGTTATTGCTTCAATGAGCTTAGCTAACGCAGCCGATCTACCGGCAAAAGCGGTCAAGAAAGTGGCGGCGTCTGATCTGCCGTTCTTCTTCATAATCGATGATCGCGTAACATATTCGTGGATGCCGCGCGGCACGGACCCCGGGCATTTTTCTGCAAACCCAAACGGTACGTTCAACGGGAATACTGCGAAGTCGGTGTATTCGTTCACTCACTTTGACGCATGGGCTTACGGTACGAACTTCTTTACGATCTCGATGTTTAAGTCTGACCACAATGACCCGGCGATGCCATGCGTGAACGCCGGCGTCTTGCTTTCGGGCGCGGCGGCGACTTGTGCGGGGGCGACCGAGTTCTACGGCCTCGTGCGCAGCACCATCGGCTTTAACGAAGTCTTCAATACGAAGGCGTTCTCGATGGGTCCGCTTCGCAATGTGTCGTTCGAGATTGGTGCCGATGCTGGAACGCTGAATACGTTTCTGGGACCGTCAAAGCGCGATATCGTGGCTGGTCTTCAGTTCGCATTCGACCTTCCTTACAACGGCTTCTTCAACGTAGCGCCGCTGTACTACAAGGAGATCGGACACAACGCCTTCTCGCAGTGTGGATTGTTCGGAGCCGGAGTGGTGGGAGTGACTTGTCTCCCCGATGGCAACACCGAGTTCAAAGGTACTTGGGCGGTGGAGACCAACTACTCCATGAACTTGGGCTTCCTTCCCGAAAGCATGCAGTTCTTTGCGATCAGCGGTCGTGCCGCATGGTATGGGAAGAAGGGCAACCAGACTTCACCGCTCGGTGTAGCTGGCGGTGGAACGGATACGGCGATCGAGTTTAACAGCGAGCCGATTCGTCTCACGTTCGATGCCAGCAAGGCCATTTGGGGCCCGAAGTACTCTCACAATGTCGACGTTTGGGTTGCCTACCGCTATTGGCAGAATAAATTCGGTCTTGATCACAATGCGGCGCCGGGTGTTTGCACCGTTGCCGGTGTGAGTACCAATACTTGCACTGAATCGACCGTTTACTCTGGTGTGACCGTTAAATTCTGATCCAACTTGCCGAGTAGAAGTTAGAATGGCGTCGCGATGCCCCCGCGACGCCATTTTCGTGTTTGACGATGCTAAGTGCGAAGTGGAGAGTGTTCCACTCGCGATCGGCGCTGGTCCACGACTCCCTTCCATCAATCATTCTCGCGAGCATCAAGGATGAAGTAGCAAGTCGGTGCTCACGGTTTCCGTCGGAACATGGAGCGTTACGGCGAAATGGCGCATTTCCAATGTCGCTTGTGTTGGACGATCTGTCTCACAGTTGCGTACTTTACAAGGCGGCCTCCACAACTACTGTTAATGAACAAGCGTGTTTCACGATGGACCCGAGCAAACAGACCAGACTGAATTTATGCAAAACATAGCGACCAAAGAAGAGCAGATGGAAGCCCAAGGGTCATCGCGCACCATTGCTACATCGGAGAAACCGGCTTCTCAGTTCATCTTCTCAAATCTGCTGCGTAGAAACGATTTTCAGTTATCCGTTAGTGTGCTGTTTCTCGGCACGTTGTTTTCTCTGCTCTATCCCACAAGCTTTGCGACGGGCGATAACGTGACGAACATGGCTCGCGTTGCCGCCATCCTAGGCACTGCCGCGATTGCGCAAAGTTTCCCTCTGATCGTCGGAGGGTTCGATATCTCCATTGCCGCTACAATGGGGTTCGTCAGCATAGTTGCGTCCATGTGGATGACGAACGGTGGCGGTGTGGCCGGGGGAGTTCTTGTTGCAGTCCTGGCGGGGACCAGTGTGGGGTTTATCAACGGAATCTTGGTAGGCGCGCTTCGCGTGACACCGTTCGTTGCTACGTTGGGAATGATGACCTTTCTTCGGGGACTTTCCGATCAACTAAGTGATGGAGGTTCGATCGCGGGGTTGTCACCCGATCTTGCCTGGTTCGGCCGTAACAATTGGGGACCCTTGCCGTCGTCCGTGGGGATCGCTTTCATCGCGCTGGCGATCGGTTGGGTTGTTCTGGCTCGTTCGCGGGCCGGACTCTACCTGTTCGCCATCGGCGGAAGTCGCGATACAGCGCGGCTCGCCGGGGTGCCCGTCCTGAGATACGAGGTCCTCGCTTATACCTTGTGTGGCTTCTTTGCCGCCGTAGCGGGCGTCATGCTGACCTCGAGGATAGGGATAGGGCAGGCCACGCTCGGGTCTGGTTACGAACTCCAGTCTATAGCCACTGCCGTAATTGGAGGGGTCTCGATTGGAGGCGGCGTCGGCAGGTTGTCTGGGGTGGTCCTAGGAGTAACTCTTTTGATCGTCCTGACCACTGGCCTCGATATCGGTGGCATCAACCAATTCTACCAAGAGATGGTCACGGGCCTGGTCTTGATCGGTGCTGTTCTCATTGCTCAGACGCGTGGCGCTCGAGTGTCTCCTAAACTGCATTGGCGGGGGGGTACGCTCCGCAGAAAAGTCGAGTGACCAGTCAGAACAAAATAACAGGTCGAGTTGAGTCAACGTGGGATCGGCGGGACTTCACCCGCCGAATTGCAGGAGGGCGTGATGACTAAGGTGTCTTTGAGGAAATACGGCGTGGCGGGAGTGTTTGGGAGCGCGATAGTCGGCCTCCTATGCACGCCGGCCTCGGCGCAGAACGCAAAAGGGGTCGGGCCCCAAAAGTGCGACGTAAGCATGTCGGTCGAGGACCTTCTGAAGGTTCGTCCCCCGAAGGCCAACAAGAAGTACAAGATAGCTGTCGAGGAAGCCACGCTTGCTGGATATTGGTTCCAGGCATACGCCTACGGTGCCGAAAAGGCAGCGCTGGAAGCGGGAGTTGAGATTACCTTGGATGCGGGCAAGGGATTCTTGAACCAGGCGCAGCAGCTCACCAACGTGGAAAACGCGCTGTCGCGCGGAGTGGACGGCATTCTGATAAATCCGGTCGACCAAAAGGGCGCGGTGGCCGCTGTCGAAGCGGCCTTGGCCAAGAAGGTCGTGATCGTGGCTTCCGGAACGCTGGTTGACAGCCCAAAGGCATTCAACATCGTTCAGGATGACTTCGTGCAGGGCACTGTTACCGGAGAGTTCCTCGCAAAGCTCCTTCCCGGCGGCGGCGAAGGAATTATCATGGGGGGGCCGGCGAATGCGACCTGGTCGGCGCATCGTGTCCTTGGATTGCAGGACGAGCTGAAGAAGCATCCCACAATCAAAGTGTCTACGGTCACGCACCAGGACGTAAACCCGGCTGAAGGTCTCGTAAAGTTCACGAACGCCGCACAAGCCCATCCGAAGGTTGATTGGATCTACAGCACGTACAATCTGCTGCTGCCGGCTTCTTCAATTCCTCCGAACTACAGCAAGGCGGCCTACCTAACGAGCGGCTACGAGCCGGAAACGGTTCTCGCTCTCAAATCGGGGGCCCTCAGCGCTGTAGTCCCGGTGTTTCCAATTTGGATGGGATATCTGGGCATGTCCTACGTCATCAAGAAGCTGAATGGCGAGGAGATACCCTCGACGACTTGCATTCCTAACATGGTAGCGACCAAGGCGAACATCGGCGATGCCGGAATCGAAACAGGAAATATCTATCCTGCGGATTGGCGTCCGCCGGTACGCTAGGCGCACTTGATCTGGAATAAAGAAAGCGGGGTTGTCGATGTTGTCGATTGCAGTGCAGGGGAGCGGAGATCCGCGGTCTGCCGTGTCAACAACAGTGACAGCCCCGCTTCTGCAAGTATCGCAGATATCGAAGCGTTTTCCTGGGGTCGCCGCTCTAACCGACGTCGATCTTGTGGTCGGCCGCGGCGAAATTCACGCGCTCCTCGGGGAGAACGGCGCAGGCAAATCAACTTTGATCAAGCTAATCGCCGGACTGGTGCGGCCAGACGCAGGAGAGATACTTGTTGAGGGGCGTCGCGTCGAGGTCACGACCCCGAGAGTTGCCCAACAGGTCGGCATAAGTCTGGTCCCCCAAGACATAATGATGGTTCCCGCCTTGTCGATCGGGAGAAATATGCTCTTAGGGTTCGAGCGCCCCTTCGCAACACGAGGCAATCTCAATAAAATGGAGATCGGTCTCGTCGAAGAGGCCCTTCAGCAAATAGGAGCAAAGTTCCACCACTCCACGCTGGCCGGCTCGCTTTCAGTGCCGGATCTTCGGTTGGCGCAGATCGCAAGGACGCTGATTCGTCCAGGCAACATTATCATTCTCGACGAACCGACGGCTGTTCTGTCGGAGCCTGACGCCGATCACCTTCTCGAGCGACTGTTGTCGTTTCGAGATCGAGGCAAGGGGATAATTTACGTCAGCCATCGCTTATCCGAAGTCATGCGCATCGCGGACTGCGCAACAATTCTCAGGGATGGAAAGTGCGTTTCGCACTTGAAGCGCCCGGAGTTTGACCGCGCGCAGATAGTGGCCGCGATGGCTCGTGTTGAGCCGTACGGATCTGAAATCAATAAGCCCACAAAGTCTCCCGTGACGCCGCTGTTTGCGAGCACATCGGAAGCTGTCCTTCTCAAAGTCGATCAGCTTTCCCTGCAAGGACAGTATCGGAATGTGAGCTTCTCAGCACGGGAAGGCGAGATCGTTGGAATTGCCGGCGTGCAAGGCTCCGGGCACGGATATCTTGTGCGTGGGCTATCCGGAATGGTCCCGTGGGACGGCGGCGAAGTTACGATCTGCGGTCAGCAATCTACCTGCGGATCCGTAAGCGCAGCCTTCAGGCATGGAATGGCGTTCATTCCCGCTGATCGTAGAAAGTCGGCGATCGTTCCACAGTCCAGCGTTTTGGAAAACCTGGCTCTCGGTCGGAATGTTAGGCTTAAATGCAGGCGCTTCGGTTTGCGGTGGCTCGACAACGAGCGGGTGATGAGTCGCGAGCTCGTGCATGAGCTTTCCATACAGCCGCCAGATATCAGCAAGGGCGCGGGTACATTGAGCGGTGGAAACCAACAAAAGGTCGCACTAGCTCGTGTTATTGAAGGAAGTTCACGAGTGCTTTTGCTCGAGGAACCGACCCAAGGAGTCGATATTCGCTCCAAGGCTGAAATCCATGCGCTTATCAAGCGAATTGCATCCGAACAAAGACGCACGATCGTCGTCGCAAGTTCAGAGTTTGAAGAGCTCTTGGATCTTGCGGACGTAATTCACGTAATGTGCTTGGGGCAGATAGTCGCGACGTTTCCTCGTGGCGAAGCGAGCTACAGAGAGATTTTGCACCACGCGCTTCCATGAGAATAATCTAACAAAACACCGCCGCCGGTCTCGGATGGCCCAAGTGAAAGTGAGCAGCGAATGGATTTTATCGTTAGACCAATGACCGATGAGCAACGAAAGTCGATTGCGTTCGAACTAATGCTACGAATTGATAGAGGAGAGGACGTTCTAGATCTCTTCGATGCCAACGCGAGGGTTCACTTCCCCAAATGGGGGGTAGCCAACGGTAAGGAGCAGATACAGCAGCTATTCTCCGATATCGGAAAGATAATTGGCTCAATCACGCACCACCATGCTCACTTCAACGTGGTCGTGAAGGACGATTTGGTTGTGATTGAGGGAGCGAGCAACGGAACGACAACCGACGGAGTTGAATGGCGCGCCGGTGTTACGCACGCGGGTCTGTGGTGCGACGTACTCGAGATTCGGGACTTCAAGATACAACGGCTCTACATCTACCTGGACCCGGACTATTCGGGAGCTGACACAGCTCGATATCCGTGGCTTGCAAAAAAGTGAGAGCTCAGTTGCAGGCAAAAAAGTGCCGACAAGAGCGGAAACCCTCTCAGGTGGCATCCCGCATCGGCAGAGCTAAGCCGTCCCGGGATGCCGCGCTGGAAGACGAACGATAAAAAAAGGTGGAGGTCTCCATGCAGCGCGAACGACTGAACCCAGGTCCTCTTTTCAAACATCCCTTCTTTACGCGGGTAGTCACGGTCAAAGGTCCATCGAAAATGGTATTCATCGCCGGATTGACTGCGGCGGACGAGTTTTACAGATGCGTAGCTCCTGGCGATTACCGCGCACAGTACGTCAACATTGTTGGGAATTTGACCCTTCAGCTCAATGCGGCGGGAGCCACCTGGGACGATGTTGTCTTCAGGAGAATATACGCGATTGATGTCGATAAATTTCTCGAAGTTCAGGCGGATACGGCGATTCGATTGCCCTGGAGCGAAGGTTGTGCGCCGCCCAGCACTTTGATTGGCGTGACTCGATTGTCGTCGCCGGACTTTGTGTTGGAGATCGACCTAATGGCGGTTACGCAAACATGAAGTCATGCTCTGTGTCTACGCCATCCACCGACAGGTTAATTGTGGCGGAAAGTCCAAAGTAGAGCCGTTCATTGTTCGAGGGTCCATGCTGAGATACGCATCGTTCCAGTATTCGGTCTTGCTTGTGACGATAGAGGCGCCATCTGGAAGGCCGAAGTTGAGCGCGTTCAGTTCGCGACGCTCTGGTGGCTAGTCGAACAGGTCAGATCAGAGGTAACTATGCAAATCGGGATATTCAGTGTTGGCGAAAACTATAGTGATCCATTCAGCGGCAAGAGGCCCACTGAGAGCGAGCGAATTCATGCGATTGCGGCGGCCGCCATTCATGCGGATGAAGCGGGCCTAGACGTATTCGCGATCGGTGAGCACCACAATCCTCCCTACGTCCCGAGCGCCCCGTCGACATTGTTGGCGTTCATTGCGGCCCGGACAAAAAGTATCATCCTTTCGACGGCCACAACGCTAATTACCACTAACGATCCTGTAAAGATCGCCGAAGAGTTCGCGACCCTTCAGCATCTTGCAGGCGATAGAGTGGATCTCATGCTTGGCCGCGGTAACACGCCGGCGGTCTATCCCTGGTTTGGCAAGGATATTCGGCAGGCAGATGAACTTGGAATAGAGAACTATGCGTTACTGTGGCGACTATGGCGCGAGGAGTCGTTGAACTGGCGGGGTGTGTTCCGGACGGGTCTGGACAAATTTACGTCCGTCCCGCGTCCATTGCACGGAAAGCCTCCCTTTGTTTGGCACGGAGCGGTACGGAACTTGGAGGTCGCGGAACTAGCCGCTTCCTACGGCGACGGCTTCTTTGCTAACAACCTTTTCGGACCAATGGAGCACTTTTCGCGTTTGGTAGACCGATATAGAGAGCAGTTCGCGGCCCATGGTCACGGAAGCCGTGAGGAAGCCATTGTGGGTGTCGGCGGACAGATTTTCGTAAAATCTAGATCGCAAGATGCCATTCGCGACTACCGACCTTATTTTGCTAACTCTCGCGTTTATCAGGGAGCCGGCACCCTCGAGGAGGTTACCAACCGTACCGCGCTGACGGTCGGTAGTCCGCAGGAGATTATTGATAAGACACTCAGCTTTCGAAAGCACTTTGGAAACTACCGTCGACAGCTTTTTAACATCGACATGGGGGGGCTTCCTCTTAAGACCGTTCTTGAGCAAATTGACATTATTGGGGCCAAAATTGCTCCTGTTTTGCGAAAGGAGTTCACGGTTGAGAGCGCGAACGGAGGACAGGAGTCCAGTCGCTGATAAGCGACCCATTTCTGGGAAATCTGCAATCGTTTGAGCGGACCAAGATCGATAACCTGCAAGCGAAATGCTCATTGAGCAGCGGAAGGTGGCCTGCGTTCGAGAGCACACGTGCTCTCCCCCAAATGGCGCCACATCCGTCCGCTTCTGCCCGGATTACGGCCGATGTCGGGTCAGTCGGCGATGAGATCATGATACTCAAGTTCATCGAGCTCCATCCAAGAAGAAACTGCGGCGTTGAGTTGGGAACATGCCGCTTCGCCGTGCGAGCGTCGTCCATCCAATTGGACTTTGAGTCTCAATCTTCCGGTCTGTTTGACAGCGGAGTTGCGGCCTATTTTCTAGCACGACGGCCAACGAACGGATCGATTGAGAGTAGCTGTATGTTGCGAAACGCGTCGCGCTGGACGAGTAATGCCGCTTCAGATCTGAGAGGCGTCGTCAGCGGCATTCCTCAGTTGGTGGGAGAGGAAGTTGCTGCGATCTACTTCAATGAGGACAGGCATCGGGGTCTTCTGGATCCCCTAGTTACATTCGACCATCTCTTGTCGAAGGATGGTGCAGCGATATCGCGGCAGCGATCGGAAACGTCCAGCTTGACGCTAGTCTTCGAGGACGCGGTTGGAGATTTCGTGAGAGACGACGGGATCGGAAACAATGTTGTCTTAAGGCCGGGCGATCTTTGCTGGCTCGACACTGTCGAAGGCGACCCAAATCCGCCAAGCAGGGCAGCGTCTGGTGGACGGGTGCACGCGCTACAGGTCGGAATTAGGCAACAAACCAGTGCTGCATGGGGGTTCTCGGAGCCGCTCTATGTCTCTGCGGCCGACATGACCACCCGTTCTGGACCCGGATACCGCGTACGGACGGCTCTCGGGGGAGATGATGTAGGAATGAGAGATGAAGCGGATATTCGCCGAGACCTCACGATTCTTGATGGCTTTGTCTATCAGGGCCGCTTCGTTCAGAGTCTGCGTCCCCAACAAAAGGCCTGGATCTATGTAGCGAGCGGTAGGATCGAAGTGACGGCTTCCGGAGCCTGTTCAATCGTAAGCGAGGGCTTCGCGATTGCAGTAGGGCCAAGGCGTTACGACTCGAAGATCACAATCGCTGCGCCGCGGATCGCCCACTTTGTCCTGATCGCCAGTGTACTGTCTGGCAACGTCTCGCCCCAAGCCAAATGGGTACAGTGACTGCCACTCGCTCCGTAGACCCTTCAACGGCTGACGAGAGCCCAACCTCGCCTACCACACCTACCCATCCGACTATAACCAGGAGAACTAGCTTGTCTCAGCCAAAAGTCTTGATCGTATTCTATTCCCGCAACGGATCGACGGAAGCACTTGCGAATGCCGTAGCCGAAGGCGCCCGAGGCGCGGGCGCCGAAGTTCGTCTGCGACGGGCAAGAGAGTTTGTCGGTCCGGACGTCATGGCGGGAGCGCCCGGTTGGGCGGACAACGCAAAGGCGATGAACGGGCGGCACGAAGCTCCCACTGTCGAAGATGCCGATTGGGCCGACGCAATTGTTCTGGGAAGCCCCACGCGGTTCGGCGGCATAGCGGCCGAGTTGAAGGCGTTTGTCGATGGGCTTGGAGGCCTTTGGTTCCAAGGGAAGCTCAATGGCAAGGTGGGGTCTGTCTTCGGTGCCTCTTCATCTCTGCACGGTGGCAATGAAACGACACTGCTCTCAGTTTACGCCATCTTTTCTCACCTCGGTCTCATTATCGTCCCGCTCGGGTATTCCGATGCGTCGATGTTCGAGGCCGGAACTCCCTACGGAGCCACCTTCGTTTCAAAGAAGGATACGCAGAAGCCGGGCCCGGCTGATCTTGCCGTCGCAAAGTATCAAGGTGCGAGAGTTGCTCAGGTAGCTTCACGTCTCGAACCGTCAAAGAAGTAGGTCGGACCGAAAGTCGGAATGCAGTCGCCATAGTTTCCTTGGGGCTGCTGCATTCCGAATATCGAGAATAGGTTGTTGTCGATAAGGGCCGTGTTAGGCTTACTGCAGCGGCATTTATAACCACAAAGCGAGTTGAGACATGAGCAAAATTGCTTCTATGCAAATGAAGTTCAGTGATGCGTTGCAAGAGTTCGAAGCCGCCTGGGTAAATCCCGATTTCACTCGTTTTGAGCTTCCCCCAGTTCGCGTGAACCAGGTATTGGACGAAAAGTACATTATGGAGCCATCGATTCGTATCTCACGAAAGATGGTCTGGGACATGGAGCTGAAGAAGGCTTGGGACCCCTTGAGATTTATTCCTTACGTTGTCTCGGAAGGTAAGTCTTGGGGCCGCCACGAGATAGGTCAGAGCTATGAACGATTCTCAAGAGCGTCAGTGCAAGCTGGCTGGATCACGAGTCAGCGGGGACAGGTTCTCGAGGATGTGTTCCTCGATCACCTCAATCAACGAATTCTGTTTCTCGGCCGTAACCAGATGCAGGGGGAAGGTGGAAGTTTGATTGCCAGCGGTTATCAGCCCCTCTTCCATGTGGAGCATGGAGTTGGCGGTACCGAGGAGGAGCCCCTCAATTTGTGGCGGATCGTGGTCCTGACTAAAGGAATGGACGAACGATTTACGGAGCCCTTCAAGCAAATGGTGGCACGTGGCATGCTTCCCGGATTTCTGGAGATCTATATCGAGCAAGAGTTGAAAGCCAAGTTGAACGCGATACCTGTTTCAAACTAATTTCGATATGTTCGCCGGCGCTCGAGTTTTTCTAATAGCACGGCCGCTAACGTTGCAATCAGAGTAGGATTGTGGTTTTTCATCAATCATGACTGAGCTCAGCCGCCATTGAGGGCCGTTTCCGGTGATGGCATTGCGAGATGCTCATTGATTGGCGATGGCGCCTTTGGCAGGCTAGGACGGTTTCACGGCGCGACCTGCAAGATGGTAGGCGGCGGGTTTGGGGGTAAGATATTGGCTCCGTCGATATTATCACATTGACCGGTGATCGCTGCCTGGAGCTCCTTCGCAAGAAAGTGTGTCAGAGTTCGCACCGAAGGAAGCAGGCCACGGCGGGATGGTACAAGCAGAGTGATCATTGCGTTGCCTGCGGTCCATTCGGACAGAACGGGCACGAGAGTCCCCTGAAGTACCTCGGTCTTACAGAGATAGCGCGGCAGAGCAACGATCCCCACGCCTGCACCAGCAGCTTTCTTAAGCGTCAATATATCATCGCTGCAGAGTTTCGGCTTGAAAGGAATCGCGATGGACTCATCTCGATTGTTGCGAAGCTCCCAACGGCCTTCGCTCGTTTGGCCCTTCAAGAGAATGCCGTTGTGATGACGAAGATCCGCTGGAGCGGTCGGCATTCCGTGTTGTGCGATGTATCGCTCGCCCGCAAATAAGCCCCATGGCGTTGGGGCGATCGGGCGCCGTATGAGACTGGAATCGGGCAACGGTTGAGAGTGCGCTCTCAGCGCCAAGTCGAACCCTTCTTCGACAAGGTCAACATATCGGTTTGTTGCATGTTCGACGATATCAATTTTCGGGAACAGGCTTATGAAACGTGGAAGAAGATCAGCCAACGCAAATTGAGCAATGGCCACCGAACAGGTAATACGAACTGCCCCTTGTGGCTCAGTAAGACGGCGTTTTACGGACTGCTCGGCAGCTTCTGCTTCGGCCAACATCGCTTGAGCATGCTGATAAAACTCGATGCCGGCATCCGTGATTAAAAACCGTCGAGATGTCCGCTGAATGAGACGTGCGCCCAGGTGAGCTTCAAGGTCCATTACGCGCCGGCTCAAACTCGATTTAGGCATGCTCAGGGCTTTGCCAGCAGCAGAAAAGCCTTTCTTGTCGACCACCTGAACAAAGTAGTAGATGTCGTTGAGATTCAGCATCAAAATCTCCGCACAAGACCACACTGGGGGTCATGGCTTGCGCAAGAGATCGTCATTGCGAGGAATCCGAGGGGGAGCCGGCGACGCTCTTGTCCGAAAGATTGAGCCGCAAGCATCGATTGCCTAGGGGCGAACGCCGGCAGAAACCTGTTCCCGCGGATTCAAGCCGTTCGCGCAAAATGCCTAACTTTCAAACTCGGAAAGACAACGATGATCTGAGGCTCGTCTTGCAGGGCGAGTTCTGGGTCCGCAGTCTAATAATTCTATTGCAATCGATTGTTTCCCACAAGTGATACTTTTGCCACCCTCGTTCAGGTGAACCAGCCGCATCGATTAGAGGTTGTGGCGGTCGTGTTGGCTACCGGCTTTAGAATGATCTTGACGCGATATGATTAGTTTGCTTTCGATGCACGTACAATCGATTGCATAACTTTCCACTCTCCTGGAGAAACGAATGAGCGCTCCCGCTGGGCCGATTAGTTATGTTCAAAAGGAAGGGGCAGCCGAGGCTGATCTGCAGGTCCTCAATCTCGTTGCTTTTTCCGGCGCCTCGAACTGGCCGCTTTGGATCGGCCAACAAGCTGGTTTTTTTCGCGATCAGGGCATCGAGCTGAGACTCAAGCTGACACCAAATTCAGCCCTTATGGCTCGAGATCTTCAATCCGGTGAGGCGCAGATTGCGCTGACTTCGATCGACAACGTTATCGCCTACACCAACGGCCATGGAGAAGTTCCCCTCGATGGTCCGGCGGACTTCTTTGCATTTATGGGCGTCGACGCCGGTCTGTTGAGCATCATGGCGCAACCGGGCATCAACGCGGTCGGCGGGCTGCGAGGTCAGCGGCTTGCTGTGGACGCCCTCACCACCGGGTATGCGTTTGTGTTGAAGGAGCTTCTCTCCCTATGGAGCGTGACCGATGCCGACGTGGAGTATTTGGCCGTCGGCACCGGCGCCGAGCGCCTCGCGGCACTTAAGGCAGGTACTTGCAGCGCCACTTTGCTCAATGCTCCGCTATGCTTGGCGGCCGAGTATGCCGGTAAGAGACGCATTGTACGTGCAAGCGAAGTCCTGGGAAGTTACCAGGGAATCGTAGGTGCGGCTGGTCGAAATTGGGCTGCGAGCAACCGAAATGTCGTCGAGAAGTTTATCCGTGCATTCCATCGCAGTCTGTATTGGCTGAGAGATCCGGAAAACTACGCAGCGGCCTGTACGTTATTGGCTGACCGGATGCCTATTCTGAATGCCGTTGTGCCGTTGGCATATCGTACGCTAGTTACGGATAGGGGTCTGGAAGAGAACCTCGGTATCAACTGGGAGGGAACGGTGCGTGTCATAAAACTTCGCGAGAAATATGGCCGTCCGAACGGCGGACTCGGAGATCCGAGCCGCTATATTGACGACAGCTTCAGGCTTGCCGCTTTGGCTTAGTCCGGGGCACTCCCGGGGCCCGTCTTTGCCGGGACGCGAGAGAGCTTCTTTCGACGTCGGCCCACGGAGGGCGTGAACCGCTTTCGCTTGGCCTCGGTGAAAGCTCGGCGCCATCTGGCGTAGTTTGGTCGTCTTGGACAGCTACGATGGATTGAAATTCCGCGGCGAGAAAGTCAATGAGTGCGCGGACTGACGGAAGCAAGCCTCTACGCGAGGGAGCGAGCAAAGTTATCGTGGCATTCCCCGCGGTCCATTGTGGCAACACCCGACGTAACAGACCCTGGCGCAGTTCCGGCTGGCACTGATACATCGGTAAAGCGACGATCCCAACTCCTGCTGCAGCCGCTTTTTTTGCCGTTATTATATCATCACTGCAGAGTCGCGGTCGGAACGGGATCGATATCGCTTCTCCGTTGGCGGACTGGAGTGCCCAATTGCAATCACCGGAATGGCTCTTTAGGAGCACACCGCTGTGACCGACAAGTTCGCTCGGATTTGAGGGCATGCCATTGTGATCAAAATAGGACTGCGAGGCGAACAAGCCCCACGGAGTAGGAGCTAGTGGCCTTCTGATCAAGCCAGAATCCGGAAGGGGTTGTGAATGCGCTCGAAGCGCAAGATCAAATCTCTCATCGATCAAGTCTACATAGCGATTGGTGACATGTTGAACTACATCGACCTTCGGGAACTGATTTATAAAACGCGGAAGTAGAGTTGCTAAAACGAACTGCGCGATCGCTACGGAACACGTGATGCGCACTGCACCTTGAGGTTCGATAACGCGGCGTTTGACAGATTGTTCGGCGGCCTCTGCTTCTGACAGCATCGCGAGGGCGTGCTGATAGAATTCATGACCTACGTCGGTAACCATGAATTTTCGCGACGTACGCTGAATAAGCCGTGCGCCTAACTTGGACTCGAGTGCGAGGATGCGGTGACTAAGACTCGACTTCGGCATGCTCAGGGCTTTGCCGGCAGCCGAAAAGCCCTTCTTGTCCACGACTTGAACGAAATAATACACATCATTGAGATTGAACATTCGGGCCCCGTTAACTCGCCCAGGCAAGACGACGCGTCTATCCGTATAATACAATCGATTGCAGAAAACAACACTCCTATGGTTGAATGGCGGCGAGGACAGTTCAGGGTGAGTATTGCGACTTTAAGACGCTCAAGATTATCTAAGCATCCTAAGGTAAGCGTCGAAACCGAATGGACGTATCCGGTTACAAGACGCTATGCGATATGTTCTTGACGATCATGTATTGAGAAAGTCCTTCGGCGCCACCTTCTCGGCCATGGCCGCTTTCCTTGACGCCGCCAAACGGTGTTTCGGCAACGGATGCTTCGAGGGTGTTGATTGACAGGTTGCCGACTTCAACCCCTTCAATCAAGCGGTCAACATTGCGGGCTGAATGAGTGAAGGCGTAGGCAGCCAGACCGAACGGCAGGGCATTTGCTTTCTCTATCGCCTCATCAAGTGAGGAAACAGGATTGATAAGGGCAAGGGGCCCGAACGGCTCCTCGCGCATTGCGCGCGCGTCATCCGGCACGTCGGCCAACACGGTGACCGGAAAGAAGTATCCGCGGTTGCTCAGCCGTTCACCTCCCGTAAGCACGCGAGCACCCTTCGCCTTCGCGTCGGCTACCAACATCTCAAGCGCCTCGATTCGTCGAGGATTTGCTACAGGGCCCATCTCGGTGGAAGCGTCGAACCCATTTCCGACCTTCACCGATCGGGCCTTCTCCACGAACGCCTTTGCAAACGACTCATAGAGCGGCTTCTGAACATAAAACCGTGTCGGCGACGTGCAGACTTGGCCGGCGTTTCGGGTTTTGCGGATCGCTGACGTTATCCCGGCCGCAACGGGATCCACGTCGTCACAGACGATGACCGGTGCGTGCCCGCCCAGTTCCATAAGCACCGGTTTCATGTGGCGTCCCGCCATTTCCGTCAGATGCTTGCCGACGGCAGTGGATCCGGTGAACGCGACCATCCGGACCTGGCTCTGCGGAATGAGATAATCGGAGATTTCCGATGGTATCCCGAAAACAAGATTGAAAACGCCGCTTGGCAGGCCGGCATCGTGAAGTGCACGGGCGATGTGAACAGCTCCTGCCGGCGTCTCCTCCGCCGCCTTTAGGATGATCGAGCAACCTGCCGCAAGCGCACCGGCAATCTTTCGCGACGGCTGACTCATTGGAAAGTTCCAAGGAGAGAATGCTGCCACGGTGCCAATCGGTCGATGCAGTACAATATACTTGATGCCTGGCTCACTTGGAATGACACGGCCATAGGTTCGCCTGCCTTCGGCCGCGTCCCATTCGAAAAACTCGCAGCCTCGCACCACCTCAAGACGCGCTTGAGCAATGGGTTTGCCATGCTCCAGCGTGATCGCGTATGCGATTTCCCCGACGCGCTCTCGCATGAGAGAGGCCGCCTTGAGCATGATCTCGGCGCGCCTCGCCGGCGAGGTGTTGCTCCACACTTTAAAACCATCGGCCGCGGCGGAGAGCGCTGCATCGAGATCTGACCGGGTTGCGATCGGAACCCTTCCGATCACGCTTTCATCGGCTGGATTAAGTACCGGCTGGACGTGGGCGGTCCTTTTCCAGGCGCCGGCGATATAGAGTTGAAGATCGGGATACTGCATCAGATAGGGACCAAGCGAGTTGAGGGGCTCCCGGCCTTGCCAATGCGGTTAAAAGCGCGCGGCCGCCTTTGCGTGGGAGTTGTGACTCTATTGGCAAGCTGAGTTTGATCAAGATGAGCTTCACCGATAAGTCTATTGCTTTACCGGTATGAATGGTACGCCGACGCGAGGGCGTTCTCGGCGAGGCTCCTCATGTTGAACTGGTTTGACCGACTGGTTTTGCTCGAGTCGTGCAGCTGCGCTTGTCCCGGAACGCCTCGATGTCATGCCGGCTTCAGATCAACGGAATTCTTCTTAGACTTCTGCAGCCGTGTCGGAACCAGGGCGCCTTTGCCGGCAGTCTTCCGGGGAACAGTCGTCGAACTACGGATAATAAGCTTGGAAGGCAGGACGACGTTACGGATGGAGCTATCCATCTTCTCCATTGCCTGTTGGAGAAGGTCCGCCGCCTGGCGGCCCATTTCCCGGTGGCTGATCTGGACCGTCGTCAGCGCTGGATGAACCATATCGACCAGGGGCATATCGTTATGTCCCACGATCGAGAGGTCGCGGGGACACTCGAGCCCTCGTTCCCGCAAGACGTCGTAGGCGCCGAGGGCAAGGAGGTCGTTTGCCGCAGCTATGGCCGTGACCTCGGGATGGGCGTTCAGCATCCGCCGCGTCGCATCGGCACCTGCTTCCCGGGTATATGTACTCGCGACTTCACAGGAGGCCGCATTGCCATCGAGGCCGTGCTGAGAAAGCGCCTGAATGAAACCGCGCCGGCGCAAGAAGCCGGTGGAATGCTCTCCAGGACCCGCGAGATGACCAATGTTGCGGTGACCGAGCTCCACCAGGTGATCCACGGCAAGCTGCATGCCGAGTATGTCGTCGGACACCACCGCTGATAGCCTTGTATCCTTTTCAGCCCGGTTGACCAGTACAGTTGGCAAACCCTCCTCGATACAGAAGGCGGCCAGCGGATCATCGCGACTTACCGTGGCCAAGATGAGCCCATCGACCCGTCGTGCCATCAAACCGTGAGCGAGATCCAGTTGCGCCTCGCTGTCGTTACCGACGTAGGCCACGATGACGGAATAACCCAAAGCTGAAAGCCGCTCCGTCGCCCCGGTCAGGATCGGCGTAAAAACACTGGTAGCAATATCCGGCACCAGAATTCCGACCAGCTTGGACTTACCGGTCCGGAGGCTTGCGGCCACCGGGTCGAGACGATAACCGAGCTTTTTCGCAGCTTTCATCACGCGCGCAACGGCTTCCGCAACGACCATCGATCGAGTAGTCGCGTTGAGGGCTCTTGAGACGGTGGAGACGTGGACCCCGGCCAGTTCCGCCACTTGCTTCATCGTGACGGACCGTCGATTGCTATTGGGCTGCGACATTCTTGCTTTCACGGGCCGTCAAAACTCCGATAATTTTCCAATCGACGGAGCAGACTGCAAAATGGCTCGCGTTGCAATCCATTGCGCGCCCAGCCTAAGGTCCGGGGACATCGAAACCAGTAAATATATTTAAATATCAATGAGTTGGACTATTTAAGGTGCACCTCGAGGCTCGGAGTCCGGCCGCTCGGTCCACCAGTCCGGAGTGACGCGGCCAAGGCCTGGACGGCTTCCCGCTCGACCGACTACTTCATGCCGTTCGTTCGGGTGCGAGTTTCACGGAAGGGCGGAAGGCGCCCCCTCCAACTCAGCCGTTGGAGTGACGACCCTTGACGCGAATCGACCCGTCGCCCTAAAACTGCAATCGATTGCATTCAAACTGCCGATCTAAGACCGGTGCGGCTGAAGCGACGTGGAAGCGTGACGTGGCGAGCACGCTCTTTCAGAACCACTCGGTCGCGTGAGAATACGTCCCCCATGGAGTCGTGCCCTTGAAGCAGCCTGTCATTACGGAAGACCTCATCGCAATAATGGTGGAGGACGCGACTCTTGTCGCCTCGGGGATTTCAAAGGCTCGCAGCGCGCTTGGATCGTTGACAGTCTCCTGCGAGGCTGTTGCACGAGGTGCTGAGGACGTTTCTCAGGCCTCTCAAGTTGTGAGTCAGGCCATGATGCAGATATCAGGGCAGGCAAGCGGCACGTCTGCCGATTTGCGCCGGGTGACAACTAGTGTCGAGGAAGCTCACCGGAACTGCGAAGAGTTGCGGCAAAAGTCCACGAAGATAAACAGCATTCTGAACGTGATCAGACATATTGCCAGTCAGACCAACCTTTTGGCGCTGAATGCAACGATAGAGGCTGCACGCGCGGGAGATATGGGCAAAGGATTTGCCGTTGTAGCCAACGAAGTGAAGCTCCTCGCCGGACAGGCGGCCAAGGCGACAGAAGAAATATCTCTCCAGTTGGGCGGCGTCCAACAAGCGAGCGAAGGAACGACCGCTTCTGTTGAGGCAATCAAGGCGAGCATAGGTGCAATAAGTGAACGAATGGGTGCCATTGCGGCCGCCGTTCACCAGCAGGAGGCGTCGGCATCGGAAATCGCGAAGTCGACCAATCAGACGACGTCGGGTGTGCGCGAACTGCGGGATTCCGTCGAGATATTAAGCCGATACGCGAAATCTAACAATGAACGAGCTGAAGGCTTGGTGCAAAAGGTTGGTCAATTGGCGAGCTTGCGTCCGCCGGAAAGTAACCCGCTGCCTTAAATAGCTGCCTGGAATTCACCAGGCCTCGTGACGTTGGACTCAGCGGAGCCGGCAGGACAAGAGATGATCCTCATTCCATTCGATATTAACTCCAATCTCCGGCAGTGGCTCTGTCTACGGAAGCTTGGAAGGAGCGGACGCATGCTTGCCTTTTTTGGACGATCACTCATAAAGCAATCTCTATCAATCGATATGAAGATTGATACTTGCGAAAAGCGACCTGAGCGACTTTCCTACGCACGAACAATGTTGTGATCGAGTGAGCTAACCGCCAGCTTGATTGGGCTCGAATTCAACTGACCGGATATCGTCGCAGTGCGTGGGGCAGCGGTTGGACGTCGGTGTTATCGTCCACCTTACGAAATCACGGCAAAGCGATCAGACAATCAACGAACTGCTCCGCACCGATGCTGCGGAGCATATGCGTGCTCGCGCCTTATAAATCATTTTGGTCGTCAAATGGGGAGTGAGGAATAGATGTCTCGATTTAAAGTAATGCTCGTCACGTGCACTGCGGCCGCCATCTGGCTTTCCGCGGGATCCGGCGTTCAGGCGCAGACAATTAGATGCGGCATGAACAACGGCCAAAAGGCAACGGGCGTTCCGATTAATATCGGAGGGATCGTCAGCAAGACCGGGCCTGATGATTTCAGCGCATCTGCAGGAGCAGCCGAGGCATACTTCAAATGCGTAAATCAAAACGGCGGTATCAATGGGCGGCCGATCAACTACAGCGTTGGGGATGACCGCTGGAATCCGGAGACCGCCACCCAATTGAGGGCCAAGCTTGTTGACGATCAAAAGGTCGTTGCGATGGTCGGTAGCTCTAGTTTTGCGGAATGTGCCGCAAACGCCAAGGCCTATGAGGCGAGCAATGTCGTCGTCATCGCAGGGGTAGGAGTTCCACGCGAGTGCTTCACCTCAAAGAACTACGCGCCGCTCAATGCCGGGCCGCGGTTGTCCACGGTTGCCGCTGCCCAACACCTCAATGAGAGAGATGGCGCTAAATCGTTCGTCTGTATTTCGTTGAACATCCCCAATTTCGGGGCCTGGGCCTGCGACGGAATCGACGTCTGGGCGAAGGCGAATGGGCTAAAGTCCACCACGATCCTGATCGATCCTGGTTCTTCGGATGCGAATTCGACCATATTGCAAGCCGCAGCACTGAAGCCGGATGCCATAGTATTTTGTCTTTCAAAGAGCGTGATCGTGTCGCTTCTGGTGGCCGCCGAACAACAAGGCATTGTCGACAAGATCAAGTTTGGTTCGGGCGCTGCCGCCTACGCCAGCGATCTACCCGCTGCGATTGGTCCGGCTTGGAACAAGAAGTTCCTCACCAATATGGAATTTCAAGCAATTGACTCAACCGCTCCCGACAATAAAAACTGGCTTGCCATCATGGATAAATATGCTGATGCAAGCGTGTCGCGCGACACCTTTTCGCAAGGCGGATACCTTGCTGCGCGTCTCGCCACTGAGACGCTTCTCAAGCTGGATCCGGCGAAAATTGATCGCGATACGGTGTCGGACGCACTTCGCAAGGTCAGCAAGTTCGAGAGCGACATTCTCTGCACCTCTTGGTATTTCGGAGCTGATGCTGCGCGGCATAACGCCAACAGTGTCCTACGTACATCGATCGTCGATGAAAATGCATGGAAGGTCGTCTCTCCCTGTACCAAGGTTGTCGATCCGGAGTTGGCGGATATCCGGGCCTACGAACAAAAATCCGGAATGGATCGGTAGCTCGCGGTCATCGGAAAGCCGGATGTCGGTTTAAGATTCGTCAGTGAACTCGAGGACGTCTAATCGGTATGCTGCTCTCCTTCATCGTTTCTGGCCTGGGCGTTGGCGCGGTCTATGCCCTTTCGGGTGTAGGCCTCGTCGTCCTGTATCGCGCTACCGGGGTGCTCAACTTCGCCTTCGGGGCCACGGGTGCGCTCGGGGCGTTCTGCGCCCATACGGTCGCGACTGCGGGCTATCCGGTCGTGGCTGCATGGATGACGGCACTCGTCGTGGCCACGGCCAGTTCCTATTTTTATGGCCGTGTGATCGCGCCGTCCCTTTCAACCCGCGATCTTGTTGTTCGGGCTGTGGGGACACTCGGGTTTGCTTTAATTTTGCTCGGTTTTATCGGATGGGCATGGGGGGATACCCCGCGCCGCCTTTCTTTGCCGACCGACGGAATATATTTCGATTTATTTGGCACCCGACTCACTATGACCCGAATCCTGGCACTAGCCCTAGTCTTTGGAATGGTGGCCGGAATAAATTTCATGCTTTCGCGGACAAGGCTTGGGCTTGAAATGCGTTCGCTCGCAGACAATCGTGGCCTGTCCGCGATACTTGGTATCCGCGTCGTTTCGGTAGAGGCGTCCGCATGGATCATCAGCGGAATATCGGCAGGGATTTGCGGCGTCCTCCTTGCCAACCTCGTTCGTCTGCAAGGCCTGCAGCTCACATTCCTGGTGATACCGGCGATCGCCGCCGCGATTCTCGGCGGGCTGTCTTCTCTCGTCGCGACAGCCGCTGCCGGCGTGGCGATCGGGATCGTTGAAGCATGCCTCAGCATTTGGCCGGCTGTCGCGCCATATAGGACCGCCACGCCGTTCGTCGTCGCATTGATCGCGGTGGCGGTCATGGGAGCGACTGCCAACAGAAGAATATTGACACGATGAGCGTCGTCGAGCTCGTGGCACCACCTGGTGAGTCCCTAGTGGTGCAGCGTCCGAGCTTGGCGCGCTTCTGGAACCTGATTCTTATTCCGACGCTCGTGATTGGATCGGCGTGCATCGTAGCGCTGGGAGCAAATGGCTATTGGATATCGTCCCTTACGTCGGCCGCGGCGATTGCTCTGGCGGCTTCCGGAGCCGGGCTGCTGTATGGCCAGCTCGGGCTGGTGTCCCTCTGTCAATACAGTCTGCTCGGCGTCGGCGGATGGGTAGCGCTGAGATTAGGCTTCGCATTTGAACTTGCGTTCGAAGTCAACTTGCTGGCCGCCGGTCTCGTAAGCGCGGGGGTAGGGCTATTGTGCGGCCTGCCGGCACTGCGGTTGCGCGGACTCTATCTCGCACTCGTCACGCTCATGCTCGCTGGCGGCTTCCAGGTTGTGATCAATGCCTGCGGCTTTCCCGATGGTGGGCCAGGCTTCCTCGGGCGGGCGGACGCAACACCGCGCATTATGATGGCGCGGCCCGCGATCGCTCTTTCTAACCAGGGGTATTTTATTTATTCGAGTGTTGTTCTTTCACTCGGGCTTATGATTGTTGAGCTGCATAGGCGGACAAAGCCTGGTCGTGCCTGGGCGCTGATCCGTGCCGGTGAGACGACGGCGCTTGCCGCCGGTGTGAATCTTGTGCGGTACAAGGCATGGGCATTTTCGCTGGCCGGTTTCCTTGCCGGCGTAGCCGGCGCGCTACTCGCGGGTAACGTCGGCCAGCTCGATGGCCGTGCATTTCCTGCGTCGGAGTCTTTAAGTCTGTTCGCGTTGACCGTGGTGGGCGGCGTTTACAACTGGATTGGAGCAGTTTTCACCGGCCTGCTCCTTCGCGCAGTCGTCTCTCTCCTTACCGATCTTCGTGTGGACGGCAACATCGCAATGGCGCTATTCGGTGCTGCCCTTCTGCATTCGCTGATCGTGGCCCCGAGCGGTATCGCCGGGCTTATTGTCGGCCTATTTGACCGTATCAGCAGCCGCATTGTGAACCGGCAGCCATGATACGCATCAAAGAAGTGACGGTGCAATTTGGCGCAGTGCGTCCACTGGACAACTTGAGCGCCAATCTGACGGCGAACATCGTCGGCCTTATCGGTCCGAACGGAGCAGGTAAGACCACGCTGCTTAACGTCATGTCTGGCTTCGTCAAATCCAGCAACGGAGTGGTAGAAGTCGACGGCGTGGACATCCTTAGATTGAGCGCAGCCGAGCGCGTTCATGGCGGATTGAGACGCACGTTCCAAACGGAGCAGATTGCCGATGATCTGACGGCGTGGGAGAACGTGCTTTCGCTGCTCGATCAGGTTCCCCGAGGTGAGGAGGGGTCCGGCGTGCAGGTCGAACATGCATTGCAATATGTAGGGCTTGCTTCGGTTGCTCAGACCCTTGGGGCGGCGCTCAATCTTTTCGAACGCCGTATGGTCGAAATCGCGAAAGCACTTGTCGGCGACCCCCGCATAATTCTCATGGACGAGCCCGGTGCAGGCCTGAATGAAATCGAATCTAAAGTGCTCAGAGAGCGCATCCTCGGAATCTACCCGGCATTCGGTGCGCAGGTAATTTTGATCGATCACGACGTGGATCTCATCGCCGCAACGTGCGCAGAGACATTGGCGCTCGACTTCGGAAGAAAGCTCGCTCTCGGATCAACACGCGAAGTACTGGACGACCCTGTCGTTCGAGCTGCATATTTGGGTACTGCTTGAAATGGCCGAAGCCAAACACCTCAAGATCCGCGATCTGGTTGCCGATCAAGCTGGAAAAGAGGTGCTTCACGGCATCTCGCTCGATATCGAACCAGGCGCCGTCACAGCCTTGGTCGGAGCCAACGGAGCCGGTAAGTCTTCGCTCGTGAGCGTGATCGCTGGGGTGTTGGCCGCGAAATCCGGATCGATAAGTTTGGATGGTCGCCGTATCGATGGCCAGCGGCCGGACTTCGTACGAAGGGCGGGAGTTGCCGTTGTTCCGGAAGGCCATCGAATTTTGTCATCATTGACGGTCAGCGAGAATCTCATTGCCGCGGGTTCCATGTGGTCGAAGTCCGAACTTGGACGCGAGGTCGCTCGTGTCCTTGCGCTTTTTCCCGAGTTGGTTTCGCGTCTGGACGTTATCGGCAGCGCGTTGTCCGGCGGACAGCGGCAAATGGTCAGCATTAGCCAAGCGCTCATTTCCCGTCCTCGCTATCTGCTGATTGATGAGCTTTCGTTGGGTCTAGCGCCCTTGATCGTGAAGCGAATTGCTGGAACGCTTACGGAAGTCGCTGCCGCGGGCGTGGGAATACTCCTCATCGAACAATTCACCACGCTCGCCCTCGAGCGATCCCGTTATGCATACGTCATGGAGCGCGGGAAAATTGTATTCGAAGGCTTGTCGGCCGAGCTACGCCAAAGGCCCGATGTCCTTCACGATGCGTATCTCGCTGGAGGCACGAGAAGAGACGCCAGGATAGGAACGGGCGCCCGCAGAAAATAGACCGAAATTCAATTGGGGTGATGGGACTAAAGAGGAGCTAGGGATGCGGCGCTCGACCGCAGCCCTTCGCCTATCTACGACTTAGCCGTCGGAACAGGCGCCGCCGAGGGTAAGAACCAGGACGGAGGCACATCGAAAGCCATCGTTATCGACTTCTGTTGGGTGTACATATGAAGTGCCTCTTTACCCATCTCGCGTCCGATGCCGCTTTCCTTGTACCCCCCGAACGGCACGCCATCGTGCATATTCACGTATTGATTGATCCAAACATTGCCGGCCTGGAGTCTGTCTGCAGTGACGAGGGCGTTCTTTAGGTTGGAGGTGTAAACGCCCGCGGCCAGTCCGTAACGGACATCGTTTGCCTGGGCGAGCATGGCGTCGTAGTTACTCCATTTGATGACCGACAAAACCGGTCCAAATATCTCCTCCTGCGCCAGACGCATGTTGTTGCTGACCTCGAACACGGTCGGTTCGATGAAGTATCCGTACGCGTTGTCCTTCACGGTGCGCCGGCTACCCC
>Ga0307516_10002410_pt1 | contig 25013 bp, 31 predicted proteins | sample 19_EM_MG_FD_203310 | JGI IMG/M metagenome (GOLD analysis project Ga0307516, IMG submission 203310) | Populus trichocarpa ectomycorrhiza microbial communities from riparian zone in the Pacific Northwest, United States - 19_EM | ecosystem: Host-associated > Plants > Roots > Unclassified | place...
GGGCAATACGATGGACGAGCTGGGGATGTGTTTGGAAAGGGTGAGACGCTGTTGGACCGCTTGAAAATCCATGAGCACGAGAGACGCCGCGAACATGTTATCTATTATCCGTTTGCAGACGAGGGCGAATGGGAACTCACAAAATTCCTGGCACTGAATCTAAATAAAACACAGGTTTCTCAGTTCTTAAAATTACGCTGGGTGGGTTTACTTGTCTTATTGTATCAATCAACTCATCACACAGGAACAGTTCGATACCCGTGCAAAGCCGTCTTTTAAAACTTCACATCAACTTTTTGGTTGGCTGGGAAGCCTCCCTGCAGGCCCTCAATGGCAATCTACGAAAATTAATATTTCGGGATACAAAACAACGGAGGAAGTTCGTTTGATATGGCGTGATGGCTTAGAGGTCGTGAAGGATTTATTCTCCAACCCAGTGTTCGCGAAGTACATGACATACAGTCCCCACGAGGTCAGGTGTGGCGAGGAGCGTGAGTATAGCGAGTTCTTTACAGGGACGCGTGCATCTGCGATCCAGGTGAGTAACTGTGAACTGTGTGCCAAAGCGCTCTGAATGTCAACCCATTTATTGCATTACAGGCGCAGCTCCCCATCGGATCCACTATCATCCCAATCATTCTCGCATCAGATAAAACGCCAGTCACACGTCAGACAGGAGGCCTCGAAATGCATCCCGTTTTCCTCACCATTGGGAATATTCAATCAGACATCCGGATGCAAGCGACATCACATGCGTGGCGTTGTATTGCGTTCATTCCCTCACCTGAATTCAACATTCACGCAGACTTCCGAACAATCCTTCTTGCTCGCGTTTTTCACTGGTCACTAGACGTGGTAACTGCATCGTTGAAAGTTGCAGCAAAAGATGGGACCGGTCTCGTCGATCCTTGTGGAAATCTCCGGAACTGCTATACCCCCCTTGTTGCGTATATTGCCGATCTGCCCGAGCAGCAACTCATTGCAGGTGTATCAAAGAATGCATCCCCGGTGACCATGGCTGAGCTATCTCAGTTTGGTGACTCCACTCCTGCAGCTCCTCGAACGCGTGAAAAGATCCTTCGTCTGATACAGGAGGCGTGCAGCAAGGCCCATCCCTGGGATCTTGTTGCCTTCCAGAAGGCTGCAAAAGCTTTAAAATTACTCGGCGTCCATCTGCCCTTTTGGCGCAACTGGATGTTCGGCGATCCAGAATATTTCCTCAATGGAGAAATACTTCACTCCGGACACAAATTTTTCTTTGACCATATTCTCGGCTGGTGCAAAGTTGTAGCCGGTTCATCTATACTTGACACTCGTTTCAGCAGCTTACATCAACGTGTTTCCTTCTGCCATTTTTCATCTGGTGTCTCTCGGCCTCTTCAAATGACTGGACGCAACCACCGTGACATCGAAAGAACGATAGTGCCGATTCTGGATAGCGCTGGTACTGTGACGGATGGGTTTATTCGCGCCATTCGTGGATTAGTCGAGTTCATCTATCGTGCACAGGACCCTGTCCATACCGACTCGTCGATAGCTGCCATGCAGCAAGCCCTCATGGACTTTCACTCTGCGAAGCAAAGCATTCTCGATCTTCGGGCCCGAAAGGGTAGCAGCGGTCCTATTAATCACTTCCGGATCCCAAAATTAGAGCTCATGTTGAGCTTTGGGCGGCAAATAAAGGCAAACGGCACGCTCATGCAATATAGCACAGAAGTTCCCGAGCGTTTGCTCATTACGCATTGCAAAACAACTTTTCAGTGGACCAGTCGTAATACCCGTACTTACACGGACCAAGTCGTAGAGATCCTCAATCGTGAGGAGACCTTGCGCCTTTTCGACCTCTATCTCATTCTGCGCCAGGCGGAACACTCTGCAATCGAGAACATGATTGACTCTGACTCAGAAGAAGATGTGGCTACCATGGACCCCACACTCGAATTCATTTGACTAACTGCACCTGAGAAGGAGTCCACATTCAGAGGTCCTCGCCCATTCCGCAACCACTTCGAAAATCCAAACAGCTTCATTTCAGATCTCGGCGATGTAGCTCTTCATGTTACTGTCCGGCCTGATCACAAGACCTTGTCTGTGGTCAACATGCAGGCGCTCTACCAATTGCCGGATCTCCCTGCTCTTCTTTCGTACCATATCCAGGGTAGTTTGACGCATAGGTGGGACAGTGAGCGAGGAAATGTGTCCACATGGAACAAATTTCGCATTCAACTACATTCCTCATTTCGTGCACGCTTCGTGGAGAAAAGCCAGGTGGTCCAGGTGTATTCACCTTCGGAAGAACATCTGTTTGGCTATTGCGACACCGTGCTACTCCGCCGTCCTGGCAATGGTCATAATTTTGGTATGGGTTTGAATCTTTTTTCACCCGTTTTCTAGTACTCATAATTCTTAGATGTTGCACAAGTCCGTGCAGTGTTTCAACTAAAAGCGACGAATGAATTGCCGGAACATCTCACCGCTACTCCACTCTGTTATGTCCGTTATTTCCATGTCCTTCCATTGGATGCAGGTAGGCGTAGCGTCAGGTTGCATCAGGTTGAGCGCGTACACCCATTGACAGGCCATGCGACAGGTATTGTTGCCATCACCGAAGTAGTCCGGGCATTAGACCTTGTACCGGTCTTCAGCACTGCGTTCTCCGATGTGCCTCCAAGTAGCAAGACGTGCATGGAAGGATATGCACGTTATTATTTGAATACATTCGCAGACAAAGAAACGTTCCATGCTTTATCATTGTAGTAGATGCTGTTGTAAGGACATCTTTTTATGGTCAATATAACTACTACGATTCATCGGGATTCATGGGTGATACGGTCTACTATCTACTAATGATAAACTGGTCATTGTAATCATATCTCTTCGACAAGCGAAATAGAGATCTTGAGCGCGTCCTCAGCCAATCAAAAACCTTCGTCCCATGGTCGTAATTGTCCGTAAGCTGTCAAGCGTTTGCCGACCGCATATTTCATTTCAGTCGTTCTGCAGATGTAGTAGAATGGCACCGGTGATGTGGATCATCCTACAACCACACCAAAGAGGCATGCTTTCAGGTTCAAGGAAGATAGCTAAACTAAATGCACTTTGAGTCGTCTGACTACTGAGCATGTAGGAAACCTCGCCACTTCTCTTGCAAGGTATGCCAATTTATTATATTATATCTGAATACCTTTCACTATCCTCCTTGTGCCCAATTTAGTATCAAAGCTAGTTATGTAAGTAAGTTTGTGGCAAATGGGCTAGAACTTCTATTTTGATCCAACACGTTACTCGGCCATTGATTCGACAAGAACTATGCGCCATCTGGTCATGACCAGTATTGTGGCAAAGTTAATGATGATACACGTGGACTACCAGTATCCATATGGCTGGCCTAGAGATTTTTTTCTGAACAAGGCTACTAAGCAGCTATGCCAGTTTTATCCATCTTTTTGTTGCGGACCCTTGATCTCATTTAGTTAAGACGTTGGAAGTGGTTGGAAAGGGTGAATGTATAAAAGCTGCACGAAGGGCCTTGGATCCATCAGCTCACCCACTACCAGATAGTTCGAAACCATGAATCTTCTTAAGTTTCTTGCAGTACTTCCTGCCGCTCTCTCTGCGGTACAAGGGAGCATGGTCAAACGTGCCAATCCTCAAGGAATCGACATGTCTAGTCATCAGACCAGCATCAATTGGAGCAGTGTCAAAAACAACGGTATTTCTTTCGCGTACATCAAGGCTACAGAGGGAACATGTCAGTAATTTCTTTTGAGGATTCTAATGCTAATTTAATGGATACCTCAGCGTACAAGTCTACAGAATTCAATTCTCAGTACACCGGAGCAACTAACGCGGGGCTCATTCGTGGCGTCTACCACTTCGCACGCCCAGACGTATCTAGTGGTGCTGCACAAGCTAATTATTTCCTTGCTAACGGAGGTTGGTATTGATTTTATGGGCCATTTTATACTCAGTTGCATCTTATCAGGTGGCTGGTCCGGCGATGGTATCACCTTACCTGGAGCGCTTGACATTGAATGTGAGTACGTTTTGTGTCACCTTGGTGTTGTCACAAATTGATTCGTTAGACAATCCCTATGGCGCGGAATGCTATGGCTTGAGTGCTTCGGCAATGGTTTCTTGGATCCAAGATTTCTCAGACACGTACCACGGTGTTACGACGTGGTAGGTGATTTAAACATGCATTTCGGCGGTTGATGCAGACGTCCCCTGTAGATACCCAGGTGAAAATTATTCATCGATTCACTGAGATTAGACAATCCTGATCCCACTCGTATCATTCAGTGATTTATACCACAACTGACTGGTGGAAGACCTGCACTGGAAACAGTGCTGCATTTGGCAACAATAATCCACTTTGGATTGCTCATTACGCCTCCTCAATCGGGTCTCTACCAGCTGGATGGTCATACACTTCATTCTGGCAGTATGCTGACAGTGGACCAAACCCCGGTGACGCTGATCTATGGAATGGTGATATGGATGGTCTTCAGGGGTAGGTAAATTTATTTTTCGTCCGAAAAGAATGGTCGGTTTACGTATCTGTGATGATACATAGCTTTGCTCGCAGCTAAATGCAGCCTCCACGGAATTAATCGAGATTGGTTGTTTCATTTCCATGGACATACATATATTGTTCTACTATGACTCCCTGTTTCTATATGGATGAGGTCCTAACTGCCAGTAACTATTCGAGGCTATGGATAGAACTACTATGAGAAACAGCAGTTGCAGGTTTGAGGGTCTTGTTCTGGCACAAATGGCACCAGAGAACAATTGCTTTAGTGTCATTGTTGAGTGATCAGCCAATGCTTTGAGCTTGCTGAAACTGGTGAAATGAAAGCCCTTGAACCTACTTACATTCTGGTCTCTAGTAATAGGTTTTTGCAGAGAAAATGTATCCAGATCACAATGCTGCTGTGGCTGTATTCGCTGCAAACATGAACCTGTGGCAAACTCCCCCTTTTCTCTTCACCAGATCAGGATGGCTAGTCAAACTGCCACAGTTTGTCTCATGCCTGACCTCCCAGGCCATCTGGGACACCAAGGACGATGTGACAAAGGCCAGTGAATTGTAAATCATTTACATACAATATTGAATGTTACCTTATTGTAGAGGTACCTCAACCATTTACATAACGACCTTCGGCCGCAATATTTATTTCTGAAGTACTAGTAGTAGAACTCTGCTACCCTTTTGGTGCCCCTCTTGTCATAATAACGAGAGGCTCGCTGTATAAGTGGTGCTCTACCCCTATGCTTGGTACTTTTACATCATAGTTGGCTCCCTTCTTGCTACCTCCTGGTTTTATCGATTGCCGTCAACCCGGTATTTTCCGAAAGGCGACTGTATGCAGATGCCCGTATATTGTCGTAGGACCTTGACAATGGTGAGAGCGAAGTGGTACTCGCGCGGCCATGTAGTTTCATCTACGTAATTGACTCCGATATATGGCGCTGTATTGAGACTACTCCTAGTCTGAGTTGCTTTGTATGGTCTAGGATATCTGAGGCAGGACATGGGCCACTGGCAGCTCAGGGCACTGCATGCCTCGGCGCAATGGGATGAGATGCGACACCTTTCAGAAGACATTCTGTGACGTGCCTTTCTGTTATCTCAGTTGAAACCAACCTTATGTAAGTACATGCTATGTAGAAAGTCTCTGACAAGCAAGTACGATGGCATGTTACCCTTTTCATCCATTGAAAGCCTTGGCATTGTTACTGGTCACGAAGATTGATGTTGATTCAACGTGATCCCTGCGAGCGCAGCCCCTATCTGCTAGCGATTATTCTTGTTCCAAACTATCCTGTACCCCTGCATGCATTTGAGGTTCACAGTGTCCAAGTATAAATGATGGTTCAGGTCCTAGTAGGCCTGCTCAGGGCTCAGTTGAACTACTTCAGATAAAGACAGTGCGCAGTCTTGATGCCAAGGACAAAACACAGGAAGTATTTAGTATTCAATGGATAATATTCCAGCGGGGTAATGGGCGGTACACCTCGCATACTGGTACATGGTCATAGCAGTTACTAGGTGCCAGACCCCTGAGGCTTTGTCTTTCCTGAACCGCTAGAATTTCAAGTGGAAGTTGACGCAAACGAACAACCACAGTAAAGTAACGAGTTGTAACAGCAGATCCATGCTACCCGGTAAAGCCATCAAGTAGGCCGATACTAATTGGTGGTCTAGTTTTTGTCAATGATGGTTGCTATTGTCCATAAGTCCTAGCTCTCCAAGCCCCCTCGGCGTTGTGTGGTGCAGAAATTCAAGGGAAAGGCATCGGACGTGCGTATTTTGACTCACTGCATCTGAAGTCGGTTTACCGTGAAGAAGCACCACCAAATTTGTCGTGTTTGCTTGTCTGAAACTGTACGAGTCCACATATGATGTACAAAATAGAATTGCCAGCGGCACTCCGGCAGCGACTCCAGTTCTTTGTATTTGATGTCAATTAAATTGGCTCTTAGTTGTGGGAAAGAAACGTCGCGTTATGGGCTTAGCAGGAGGGGAAGGGGAATGGATCAGCCCATAAAGGATCGGTACCGTGTACAGAGGCGTTTCGCCCACTACCTAGTTATCACATTTGTCTATCTAAGGTCCCCTGTGGCATGCCACCTCCCCCAAACGTTAAGCACTGTTCGACAAGGACCACGTTCCATCTGGCCATGGCTAGTGTCATGACAATATCAAATGATACACTCAGGCTACCAGTATCCTGACAAGGCTAGCAGCTTTGCCACTGTTATCTGGGTTTTCAGCAAGGCGTTGCCGTCCCTCCTTAAAAAAGCTGAACGAAGGGTGGTTGCATCCATCAGCCCCACTTACTAACTGCCAGATAGTTCGAGGACATCATGAAGCTTCGTAGTATTCTTGCAGCACTTCCTGCCGCTCTCTCCGTGGTACAAGGGAGCGTGGTCAAGCGTGTCACTGGTCCTCTAGGAATCGACGTGTCTAGCCACCAGCCCAGCGTTAATTGGGCTGCTGTGGCCGCGAACGGGATTTCTTTCGCGTACATCAAGGCTACCGAGGGAACATGTTAGGCATTCCCTCCTTCGAAGATCCTAATGCTGAATTAGTGGATACAGCATACCTGAACCCGGAATTTAATTCTCAATACACCGGAGCGGCTAAGGTGGGGCTCTTTCATGGAGCCATCCACTCCGCCGTCCCAAACATAGTATCCACTGGTACCGCGCAGGCTACGCACTTCCTTGCTAACGGAGGTTGGTACCGATTTACGGGCTCTTTCTGTACTCAGTTGTGTCTTGTCAGGTAACTGGTCCTCCGCCGGTAATAACACCTTACCTGGAGCGCTTGCCATCGTGGGTGAGCATGTTTTGTGTAATCTTGGCACTGTTATGAATTGATTCGTTAGACAATCCCGATGGTCCCAACAAATGTTATAACTTCAGTGCTTCGGCAATGATATCTTGGATCCAAGATTTTTCAAACACATACCAAAAGGCTACTACGCGGTAGGTTACCTTTAAATCTGTGATTCGATGGTTGATGCAGACGTCTCCTGCAGCTACCCAGGTGATGCTTTTTCATCGATTCACCAGGATTAGACGATTCTGATGCCTTATAATTTTATTCAGTGATTTGTACCACAACTGACTGGTGGCAGACATGCACTGGAAACAGTACCGCCTTTGGCAAGAGTAACTCACTTTGGGTTGCCAGGTATAACACTTCAATCGGGCCCCTCCCGGCTGGGTGGTCAAACACTTCATTCTGGCAGTACAATAACAGTGCCACTCCAAATCCTGGTAATGCTGATGTCTGGACCGGTGATATGAGTGGTCTTCAGCAGTGAGTAAATTTGTTCTTTGTCTGAAAAGAACAACCGGTTTACATAGGATCTATCAGCTTTGCTCAGAGAGGCTAAATGCAACTTCCAGTGAATTATTGGTTGAAATTAGTGATTGATTTTTGCTTCCATTCTTCCTTCTTGGTCAATGTGGATATTTCATTTCCGTAGTGACAATGATATTTTTCTGTGCACTGTCACTCTGTATGTAGCGGCTGCGAGGGAGTGGTTTGAGATTGGGACCTGGGGTTGCTTTCTTGGTCAACGTGTGTTTCATTACCGTGATTGTACCTACAATGTTACGTTCTCTGTGCTCTATGTGTACGTTCCAAAGTCTTGGTTGGGACTCACTGGTGCTTCAGCTTGAGGGAGCATGGCAACACTGCCGAGCGATAATTTGAAGGCCCTAGGAGCATCGGTGGTGGAGGCGCCTCGAAGCAACATCGAGCTTAGAGGACCAAATTAATCACCTTGTTTAAGACAAGGTGACTGCAACCGGAAATTAGTCGCCTTTTTGTTCGTCGTGCACATGTTCAATGGTATTACATTATGTGGCTGTGCAATATGCCTTGTCACCGTCAGATGCCCAAGACATGTTGGTGAACATACATAGCACAGCCAAAGCACAGCAGCTGTGTGTTTCTCTGCACCAGACTTCCGAGGTCATCTATTGGGCAGGCAAGTCCAATCACCTGATCTCATCATGCTTGTGAACAGCAGCTACTATCCTCTGCCAATGGGCGCCAATGGACACCCTCCCAGCAGTCCGCCACCTTTCAGCCCCCCATTCAAGTTGTGCCACTCCGTACAACCTTCCCTCGAGAATGCAGTCACCATGGATGAAGGCGAAGCGGTCGGCGAGACTTCACCCATTAGGCATTCGGATCTTTGGTTCTCTGATGGCTCGGTGAGAGTTTTAAAGTTGTGCATGACACGTCGTGACTTTCGACTTATACTTCTTGAGATTGTCCTTAGAGCCGAGAACACGCTTTTCCGCGTGCACAAATCACTGCTCGCGCGCCACTCGGGCTTCTTCCATGATTTATTCACGCTCCCAAAACTCGTAGCCAAAGATTCCTCACCACCACACGGGACAAAGACTCCGAGCATTGAACTTTCAGGGGATATCGAAGGTTGTCAGGTCCTTACTTTGTATGATTCGGCAGAAGACGTCGCAAATCTACTCACAGCACTCGTTGATGGACCGTATGTCATAGTTTTCTTAAACCTAACGAGTTTAATTAAGATCTTTCACAAGCAATTTCGGCAAGAACGACCCTACTGATTTTCAGGTTGTGTCTGGCATTCTACGGCTCGCCACCAAATACCTGGTAGACACTTTGCGGGACAAAGCACTCAGTCACCTTGGCCTAACTTGGCCAACTACGCTCAAGGGCTGGGATGCTCGTGAAGATATTGCTCGTGCCGAGGAACTTCAAGCAGGGTCCTCTGCAATAAGAACGTACCCATCACCGATTGTGAGATCCCCAATTATGGTTTAGCATGGCGCCATATAACAACTGTTACTTTCTAGGCCGTGATTAACCTTGCCCGGGAAGTCGATGCACCTGTGCTGCTTCCTTCAGCGTTTTACGATCTTTCTCGATATCACTTTGCACAAATTTTTGATTGCGACCCTGATGAGTCTGCATGGCGGTGTCCACTTTCGCCTGCCGACATGCAGAGACTTGCACTTGGGAAAGAAGCATCGCAGCACGCTGTCACTACGCTTATTCGGTCCATGGGGTCTTTGGCGCACTCGTTACAGGGACATGCTCAAGGATATCATTCGCAATCACACAGTCACGTTCACCGCACCTGTAAACGAGATTTCTCGGAACTCGTTGCACTGGCAACACAGCATTATTTATTTGATCACGAACGGGGTTGCACGGATCCCTTGTATGTTGCAGAAGAGCTTGGTCAACCGTTGTATGATTTTGGGCAGCCAGTATCGGGGGAAGATTATGGACACTTCGGGGGCTCACGACGGGGTGTTGAACAGGCTGAATGTCAAGCCTGTGCACGAGCCCTTACGCTGTGGTCGACGAGGGAAAGAGAACGGATGTGGAAGATGATACCGCTCTGGTTCCGTCTAGATGTATGAACCTATCTTCCTTTGAGGTATATAACGTATTTTCGTATAAATGCATGGTTGTATTTATATGAAAAGGAGGTAATACTTTTATGCGTTGACGGTCAGCAGATGCTTCTAGCTTGAGTTGGCTTTATGTACCAGTCAGACCGTGGTGTACGCATCCCCAATTGGTTTAAACGTGCCCGGGGTTGCGGGAAAGAGAGCACACCATGATCAACGTGATACCTACCATCCCCACCATCAACCAGTATGCAAAATAACCCCCCATAACATGCTTCTGGATGCTCAGTGAAAACGCGGAATTGACAGCTGCTGGAGCAATGGCACGCATGAGAGATACAAGCATCTGGGCGATCCCATTGGTTGCTCCAATCGAAGCTCGGTTTGGCGCTGAAGCGTTGATGTATATGAAAATGACACCTAAGAAATTCGTATACGTTCGTCACTGGGACCAAACATGGGAAGGTACTGGGCTTCTTACAAAATGCAAAGTTCGCAAAAATAGACAACAGCATCTGTATACCAAGGAGGAGCCAAACGAGACCGTTCAGTCCATGCGCTTGGGCGACCCAGTTGATGATAGGGAGCAAGGCAATTACTGGAAGATATGACAATGTTGTGGCGAGGAATAGGTTCTTCGCACCCAACCAGTCGTGTAAGCGGGCAAGTAAAAACAATTGACAGACCCCATTGCCCGTTCCTACTACCGCAAGGATAGTGCCGATAGCGGAAGGATCAAGGCCTAGGCCGCCTACTGTGATCGGGGTCGAAAGATATACAGGCAATACTGCGCGGAACGCCATATCAATAAGGGCGAATGAAGCGTAACTACCTGCTGCGACCAGTACAGGAGCAACAAGAAGTTCGCGAAAGGGCACCGGACTTTCACGAGTGTGCGTGAGAACACCATTTTCCGCAGTAGGTGAACTGTGCTCAGTAGTGTTGCACTTGCGCCTACGACCGAAAAAGTATTCCATTGGCGATGCCTGTGGTTTGGTGGTCTGCAAAGCAACATCAGCCAAACTACTTTGTACAACTGGGAAAGACAGACCTCCTTGAGAAAGAAGAAGGCAACGAACCACCATATTGCTGCGATAGTTGCAGGTACTGAGCATGGAAGGAAGTAAGGGTATTCCTTGAAGAAGGACGAGTATCCGAATATAGCAGGGAACTTCTCTGCGGGTCGTTCTAATAGCCCGCCAATGAGTGGTCTTATAGAAGTTAAATACTCAAGGGAGACTTCCAAACAGACTGGATACGAACCCAGCAGTGGCCCCGAGATACCACGTAGAAGGGAGGAAACTGAATGCAAGGGCAATATTTGTTGAGTCGGTAAGTTCCCCTATCATGCTTTTCATAATGCCAATATTGCCGTTTAAAGCGCCATTCAGACAGCGACTTCATGATCTATGAGTTCTGCATACCGTTTCTTGGACTACGAAGCAACATACCTAAGCACAACACCCCAGAATGTCTTGGACAGTCCGAAGCAGTACATTGAAATAGAAAGACCGAAGAGGCCTATGAGAAGCACTGGCCTTCGTCCGATTCGATCCGAAAGACGACTCCAATGGAAGATCGTGCAGGCTTCAGTGATGAAGAACAATGAATGCTTTAAGATGCTCAGAATGGGACTGAGCTAGGACATGGGTGGGGGGACTGACCACTAGACCAACGTAGTAGCCAACCTGAGATTCATTGCCATGGGTAATACCGATCTCTCTGACAAGCTGAAGGAAGCTTAGTTCATGACTCTTGGCTGACTGGGATGGCAGTTCACGAACCTGAGGGAGGAACGGCGCTATCACCTGCGATGTCAACGGCTCTACTAACTGCAGCAACAGCAAGATGGAAAATTGCCGCCATGGCAGGGGTGTTCTTGCCGTCCTTGAACCCACTTCGTGGATCTCATCGCTATCTTGTGCTAGCAGGGGAGTCTCTTCATCCGCCGCCAACATGGTAAATCGCAGTCCTGGTCAAAGGAATTCACTATCGGCAAATCTTCCGGATAGCAGTGCTTTCCCATGTCTTACGTTGGAGAAGACCAGGTGATTGGTATCATGGCGCGAGCATAAATATATGTACAGGCTTTGTCAACTTCCAGGCCCTTGGCTTCGTTTGCCAAATTGAGAATGACCGGAATCAGACCTCCGCATAAAGTTCTCCGAGGCAGCTGGATTCTGGAATCTCTGCCTGTCGAGTCTGGCAGATCAGTAGACAAGAAGGCGATTTCTTTCTGATATGCGCCAATTTAAAGGTCTGAACGCTGCATCACAGGCAATACATACATTCCCCACAATCTGAGCAAGAACAGCATTAATAGAAGCCCTATCCGATGCACCGGTACGAGGCATCAAAATACCGAGAACCAACCTTCCTGGACCTGCAAGATGGAGATTGAGGGTTGAAACTTTTGCAAGCACCATTTAGAATCTAGATAGCGGCAGAGCTCCCCGTGTTCCATGCTGTTCCATGGCACTTTACATAAACAATCGACGTGACCCTTTCGGCAGGGTAGCTAGTACTTTGTCTTGTCATAAGTAGAACGACGAAGCAGAACTCTCATTTCCACAATGACATTATATACAGGCAAGTTTGTACTGTGATACGAACTTCACACTGTCCAGGATTTGCCACCTCGATCGTCGTCAACACACTCGACCGAGCACAATCGAGTGGATAAGAACCGCGGCGGGAAGGTGGGGGTTGATATGATTGGCCTGATCAACCTGTGACATGAGTAACAGTTAGAATACCGCTGCATCCTGAGATGCGACTCTTTTTTTTTTTTTTGGACAAGTGATATCATTATGTACTAGTCACTGACAAGTCAAGCCGAATCCATCGAATCTCTCAAAAAGCATATCCTGGATGAAGAGCTCCCTTGGATTGAGGACGATCGTTGGCACATTCCCCATCACGAATCGCGGCATCCAAATTTGGCTGTTTCTCCGTCCCCTTGTTGGCTCCGACTCAGTCTCCCAAGCCTACCATGCCGCTCTCGTCCATCGGACCCACCAGTGGTCATCGACTTGGCTTTGCGGGAATCCAATTACTATCGATATCCTGGGTCCCAGTTAAGGCATCTGCAACTACGTCACGTCTATCTCAGATATCAAGGCATGCCGCATTACAACTCCACATTCGAAATCGACGACAGTGCGATTCTCAAGGAGGGTTTCACCTACTCGGATGCCGCATACCCATGGGATTTAATCGCAGGAAACACGGTCACTCTGAGCGCCACAGATCCCCTCTGCGTTAAAGGCTATCCTTGCGGGCGAGAGCATCGTTTCACAATGGGGTTTGGACAATGCTTTGGCCAGAACTGGATACATGTCCTTTGTGAGGAACTGTTCCTCACAAACTTGGACATGTATCCAGTTCCTTACAGTATTTTACTTAGTGTGCGGTCCTACTATGGCGCAATGCTGGACAGAGCGCCAGTACATGCACAGTCCATGAAGAAGGCACATTTTGGAGCTGCAAGCTGTCTGGTCTCTCCCTCGATCAACCTGGATCCTGCAGACTTCTTGTGGAAGAGCTCAACGATGTGTGGAAGGTATTTCAGGATCGTGGTTTCGGTAATGTGTCAGATGAATAAACAAGCTTTGATGTTGATGTAGGTAGATTTTTGTGCACGCCCATTGCTATCTCGTGACTGGTCACTATTTATACAGGGAACAGACGATCCTAACCGTGACTGGCGGGGTCTCACAAAACCCCATTGTCCGAGTAAGCAGCCTAGCTATGAGCTACTTGTGGATGGGGTCTCCATGAAGTTCTCTTGCGCATCCCGTGACATAAAGGTGAGTACACATACCTTCCATACACTGTTCAAGTCTTATGAGAATAGTTGGGGGACTATGGTCACTTTACAGACTCCGGGTACTTCTGCTGCCAAGGAAACCTCTTTATTGACCTCGAGTCACTTTCTTTAAAGGCGAACATTACCCCAAGGCAGCAGCACAAAATATCTGAATGGGGTGGGCACCAGAGCGAGAGCGGCGCTGTGAGGGTTTACTCCCACTGCCCTGATGGTTTCATCCAATTAAACCACTTGGTCTGTCGCTTCCGAGTAACGACGACTTCCGTTGTTGGTTTCCTTTTCTACTCGTCTCACCAACAGATATCTCGTCACATGGGTCATACAGTGTTCCTCTAACCCTCGCGGGCCTGGCTCAAGCATCATAACACCTTGCTGCAACATTGCAAAGCCATTTGCTTGGCACCGAAATGAAGGCGCTGGCTTTGTGGTGGGGAGAGCGGTGAGGCGAAATGCAGAGTGACCACTGAGCGAGAATTAATGGTGTGGATGAGGTGGAGTTGTGAAGCGTGCTTTTGGATATCCATGGGCGGTGTCGCTGCCTCTCATGTGTCCCTGTGTACTCCGTCACATACACTGAGTCACACCTCTCGGCTCTCCTGATGTCCTGTGCCTCTTGCAATATACTACGTAGGTAACTACAGACTAGTCATGAAAATATGCAAAGAATGACCAATGGGGGCTCCAGTATGCAAATGCTTGATGTTGATCTACAACTCGAATTTCAGAAAGCAAGGTAATATACATTGGGGGGAGTCGACTCAAAGCGCAAAAGCATGCAATAGACAGTACACCAACATGAATGTGACACCAAACTAACTAACACCCCGGACCTGCAAGATGGAGAACTTGAGTCGAGATGTTTTATAATCATTGAATCGCCAAGCGATGAGTGAAATACCATTAGAAATGTAAAGTCTCTTTTGGATCTCAACTCAACGGCCTTTTTGGCAGAGCGGCCACGATGACTAAAGAGAGGGCTGTCATCCCTCCCATCATCCAATATGCGAAGTGGCCCCCCATGACATGTTTTTGGATACCCAACGCAAAAGCTGAATTAATGGTCGATGGGCCAATCGCACGCACAACAGACACTACCATTTGTGCGAAACCAGTCGTTGCACCAATAGAAGCGCGGTTCGGAGCAGCCGAATTAACATACACGAATGCGACGCCTGCATGGAAGACATGATCCATTGCTCGAGCATAGAAGACTATGAGATGACTTACTAAGCGAAAAATTCGCAAAGGAGAATAAAAGTATCTGAAAGCCGAGAAGCAGCCAGACAAAATTGTTCAACCCATGCATTTGGCCAACACCACTCGCAATAGGAAAAAGTAAGGCTATTGGGAAAAATGATGACACTGCCATGAGAAAGAGGTTCTTTCCACCTAGGCGATTGTACAATGGGGAGAAGAGAAGAAGCTGGAAGACGCTAGTAGATATACCCACTGCTGCCAGGATGATGCCCATAACAGGAGGGTCAAGTCCCAGTCCGCCCATTTCCACCGGAGTTGCGAGGTATACAGGGAACATGGTGCGGAAAGAAATCTCAAGAACGGCGAACGATGCATAACTTCCTGTAGCCATCAGTACGGGCACAGTAGTAAGGAGTTCACGAAAGGACAACGGATTTTCGCGATCTGCAATAATGGTACCATCTTCAGCTACTGCGGGAGAATCTCCACAGGAAGCTTGAGACTTGCGCCAACGACCAAGGAAATACTCCGCTGGAGACATCTGCGCATTGATTGTCTGAAAAGAAGATTAGTTGAGTTGCACCTCGATGAAGACTGTGCGAACCTCCTTGAGGAATAAAGCGACAATGAACCAGCATATTGCTGCGTAAGTTGCCGATACGAAGCACGGAAGCAGGTAAGGGTATTCCTTGAAAAAGGGGAAATTCCGAAATATCACAGGAAATTTCTCTGTGGGTCGTTCTAATGATCCACCAATAAGTGGCCTTCTCAAAGTTAGACTACACAGAGTATCTCACATAAGATAGAACACGAACCCAATAGTACCACCAATAAACCATGTAATGGGGACAAAGCTAAATGCACGTGCGATATTTGTCGAGTCCGTAATTTCCGGTACCATGCTTTTGATGACTCCGATATTACCGTTGAGGGCTCCACAGAGACAACGACTTCATATAGCCAATTAGTTTGTTAGTCCCGCCGACCATCGTGAAAAGAACCTTAATGCAAGGCCCCAGAATGTTCGTGATAACCCAACGCCGTACATTGTCACCGAGATACCAGCAACTCCGATAAGGACAATTGGCTTGCGTCCGATGTGGTCTGACGCCCGACTCCAGTAGAAAACAGTACATGCTTGTGAAATATAGAATAAAGAATGCTTTAAGAACCTTTTAGATCCAATATCCCATGAACCGGTAATATTGGACTGACCACCAAACCGACATAGTATCCTACCTGGGAGTCATCGCCATGGGTAACACCAATATCACGTATTAGCTGGAAGGGCAGACTCAGCCTATTAACTGATAGGCAATTTCTGTGTCGGGTAACGCACCTGAGGAAGGAAGGGCGCTATCACCTGCGATGTTATAGCTTCTGCCAAATGCAGCAGCAGCAGGATGGACAACTGCCCCCAGGGAAGAGGCGTTGTTGTTGGTTTTTGGCATTCTTGTGAGGTGCCTGGCGAGCTATTAGGAGAGGAGTGTCTTCGTGTGCATCCTGAGGACCCATAGTTGAAGGAGAGCCAGTCATCAGGGAAAGTAGAAGGCCATGTTAGAGTCATCAACTGACTCCGAGTAGCTCCGAGTGTCGTGGGGAAAACTAAGCGATCCCGACCTTGTGCGGTGGAGCCTATAACTTTATGTAAGTACTCAAAATTCAATCATATAATCATTCTCGAATTTTGTTCCTACACTAAATGCGCTTCGGCAGAGCAGCCCCAATGACCAAAGAGATGGTTGCCATCCCTGCCATCATCCAGTATGCAAAGTGACCCCCCATAACATTCTTTTGGATACCCAACGCAAACGCTGAATTGATGGCCGATGGGCCAATTGCACGCACGCAAGACACTATCATTTGTGCGAAACCAGTCGTGGCACCAATAGAAGCGCGGTTCGGAGCAGCGGAATTAACATGCACAAGCGAGACGCCTGCACGGAAGACATGATTCAATCACTCGAACCAAGCATGGAAGATTGTTAGATGGCTTACTAAGCGCAGAATTTGCGAAAGAGGACAAAAGTATCTGAACGCCGATGAGCAGCCAGACAAAATTGTTCAACCCATGCATTTGGCCAACACGACTCGCAATAGGAAAAAGCGCGGCTATTGGGAAAAACAGTGACATTGCTGTGAGAAAGAGGTTCCTTCCACCTAGGCGATTGTGCAATGTGGAGAAGAGAAGAAGCTGGAAGACGCTAGTAGATATACCCATTGCTGCCAGGATGGTGCCCATGACAGGAGGGTCAAGTCCCAGTCCACCCATTTCCATTGGAGTCGCGAGGTATACAGGAAACATGGTGCGGAAAGAAATGTCAAGAATGGCGAACGACGCAAAACAGCCTGTGGCGATCAGTACAGGTGCAGTAAGGAGTTCACGAAAGGACAACGGATTTTCGCGACTGTAGATAATGACGCCATCTTCAGCTACTGCGGGTGAATCTTCAAAGGAAGCTTGAGACTTGCGCCAACGACAAAGGAAATACTCCGTTGGAGACATCTGCGCTTTGACTGTCTGAAAAGAAGATCAGTCGAGTTGCATCTCGATGAAGACTATGCGAACCTCCTTGAGGAATAAAGCGACAATGAACCAGCATATTGCTGCAAAAGTTGCCGATACGAAGCACGGAAGCAAGTAGGGGTATTCCTTGAGAAAGGAGAAGTTCCCGAATACTGCAGGGAATTTCTCTGTGGGTCGTTCTAGTGATCCACCAATGAGCGGCCTTCTCAAAATTAGACTACACTGCTCACAGATGATAGAACACGAACCCGATAGTAGCACCAAGAAACCAAGTAATGGGGACAAAGCTAAATGCGCGTGCGATATTTGTGGAGTCCGTAATCTCCGGTATCATGCTTTTTATGATTCCGATATTACCGTTGAGGGCCCCGCAGAGACAGCGACTTCACATATGTATGTAGCCGATTAGTTTGTTAGTCTCACTTGTGGTCATGAAAAGAACCTTAATGCAAGGCCCCAGAATGTCCGCGATAACCCAACGCCATACATTGTCATCGAGATACCAGCAGCTCCGATAAGGACGATTGGCTTGCGTCCAATGTGGTCTGACGCCCGACTCCAGTAGAAAACAGTACATGCTTGTGAAATATAGAATAAAGAATGCTTTTAAAACCCTTTTAGATCCAATATTTCATGAACTGGTAATATTGGACTGACCACGAGACCGACATAGTATCCTACCTGGGAGTCATCGCCATGGGTAACACCAATATCACGTATTAGCTGGAAGGGCAGACTCGATCTATTAACTGATAAGCGGTTTCTGTGTCGGGTGACGTACCTGGGGAAGGAAGGGCGCTATCACCTGCGATGTTATAGGTTCTGCCAGATGCAGCAGCAGCAGGATGGACAACTGCCGCCAGGGAAGGGGTGTTGTTGTTGGTTTGGGACATTCTTGGGAGGTGCCATGGCAAGCCATTAGGAGCGGTGTGTCTTCGCGCGCATCCTGAGGACCCATAGTTGAAGATGTACGAGGAGAACCAGTCGTCGGGGGAAGCGAAAGACATGTTACAGTCATCAACTGGGTTTTTCGGCTAGATCCGAAACGTTAGACTGTTCGCTACTGTGTTCGCCCTCGTTTTTGGTTTACCTCGGTTTATGGGTGGGATATTTCCTTGCTTGCAAGGTTGCCGACTCGCTGCTGCGATCAACCCAAAATCCGTTCCCCTATCTCATTTTCACAACAAAGCCAAACAAATGCTCTCTTTCTCATCCGCACTAGATCTCTCTGATACCCAGTCTGCAGCACTTCAGCGCACAGATCAATTAGAACGGTACATGGCACCAATCACGACCGACTCACAGAGGCAAGAACAGTACCCAAGTTGGCGAACGATCCAATCTGGATAAGTGTTGGCGGAAACGCGACGATGGGGATCCGGGCGGCGCCGTCGACCAGACGGCTTCGATTCAAACTGGACGCCGCGGAGTACGCAGGCTTGTAGGTAGTCTGTGTACGTCGTGTACTACGCGTGTACACTTCGATCGTACGTCACATATTCCAACAACAAGTGCCTCGACGTGCTGGATCATCAAATCCCCCTCAACCGTTCCCAGGACATGGACGTCCACCTTCTTTAAGGCCATTGCCACCATGTCGGTAACTACCCTCGTGTCCAGATCCTAGTATCCATTTATACACGTACATGTACTGTATGTTAGATACTGACAGTCTCCTACACCTCCTTACCCCTGTAATCATGGTAACCTGGACTGTTCTCGTATCGCATACAGCGTGTCTCCATTCCTCCAACGTGACCCCATTCGCCTGTCGTTCTCTGCTATCAGTTCTGATGTCGAAATCGTGGAAAAGCCTGATTGTTGACCATGCTACAAAAATTTCTCTACTGTTGTTTGTCAGAGCATCACAGTCATAAGAAGATTCCTTGACTCCGAGTGTCGTGGGGACAACGAAAGCGGTCTGAGCTGCCTCCCTGACCTTGTGAGTCTTGTCATGATGGAGCCTATACTCAAAATTCAATCATATATTGCTTCTGAACCATTCTCGAATCTTATTCCTACGCTAAATGCGCCACATCCACTGGCCATATTTCCAAGGGAGGTCACATTGGAATGCTCTTATTGTCCTTGTCCTCCAACATCCCGGACGAGGAACGCCTTGCATCCAAAAGGAGCACCCGTGACACGTTACACTGCTTTCTCGGTGGCAAAGAGGCACACGTCCACACGAGCCTTTGTCTCCCGGTCTCAGCCAATCTCCGTCGCAAACTGAACAGTACGGACACGGCACCGTGGAACCGGCTGCGCGTGCTGGCTCCGACTAGTTCCTCTCCAATGCGACCACAAGCCAGGGTCCTGGATCCGTGTGGATGATGACCTGTCGTTTGGTCCGAGATGTTTCCGCCCCAGTCAGTATTAAAGGGCTGTTACGGATCCGCAACAGACCAACCCGCCCGATCTGCCTCTCGAGTGTCATCAGACTTGCCCGAAACGCATCTACTAGCATGTTGTCCACCAAAGCAGCTCCCGTTTTCGCCTTGTTCGAAATGCTCTCTCTCCTTTTCTTCCACTCCCAAGAGTGGTTCGTACGGCTTGCCTATGGACTACGCCCGCTCTTTCTGCTCGCCGCTTCGCTACAGTCATCGCGCTCCCTGTTGCTACACACGGTCAGCACGATCCACTGAGCTGGATTGTTACTGTGTAAGCAGGTCGTCCATTCTTTCCACCTGCGATTAAATCTGACATGCCCGGACTAGTCTCTCCCACTCCATGGCACCGTCTATGCATTTGTTTACCAACAAACTGTCCTTAAAGTCGAATAATTATAATGGCACGGTCTACCAAGCTTGCCGCACTATCCTTGTGAGTATAGCGTACAACTTTTGTGCCTGGCTAACATCAATGCTTCAGCGTCGTTCGCCTGTGACAGGAATATCTTTGCCAACAACCTTCGCATTTATTGTAGCATATCTTCTTTGATACGCCGGGATCAAGGATACCTATGTTCCCCATATTCGTTCTTATTGTATCTAACCCTGACCTGGACTCCCGTCTAAATCCTAGCTTGTATTGTAGTGGCGTTAATCCAAACCTCGTGAACCCAACTATTGTCAAGCGATGTAAACAAACATTTTGCCAACTTCGTGACGGCTTGTCCCAGAGCATTGGACGACAGCATATTCCGAGACATAGATTGAAGGTTTTCGCCGTAGTCCGGTGCGTAGCGTGCATAGCAACGGGCGGAGCGCTTTTAGATATATGGGGGGATCATATACCGCCCATTGACATTGCAACGAAACACGCACGACTTGTACTGACCTGTCTCCCACTGAAATGCCATAGTCTGCTGGATTGCCTTAGTGCCGATCCCAGCTACATGGCGCCGTCTGGGCTGTGTGTAGGTCAACATAATCACGATCCCTTCGCTAGCTGCTCCTGGTATTTGTCGACAGTGATCTATGCAATGTATCGACGGACAAAAGCATTTCTTTTGTTTATCACACTCAGTGAGCCCGCTCATTGGTATAATTAAAATACGTACATATGGACAATGGCCAAATCGAGGCTGCAAATTTCTGGACTGTTCCATCTATCGCACCTTACACCAGACAGAATGTTGATGAGGAAGGCTCTATCACAGCCAAACCATTCTGCCCAAGAAGGTAAAGCAAGGGACAGCCTGACTCCTGTAGCGTGTTAATCATATATAACGCACCTTTCAAGGACAAGAGCAACCCGAACCGAACAGCGAAAGATAGCCGGATGAACGGAAACTTAGTGTCAGAATGGACCATCCCGGAATTAGTAAAAAGAAATTAGAACACACTCAAGCTGCTGCCATGGACCTTGCATTATTGTTTTACATACCTGTCGCGACCCTGGTCGCTGGCTTCAAACGGACCACCATTAATACAATTCTGATCCAAGTAAGCTACTATCCGTGTCCGTGAATGCTAAGAAAGGCATCATCTGTCTCATGTATGTTAGCGTCCATTCTGCTTGGTGGACACGGAAGTAACAGAGATGCGGCTGTCCATAAGATACCCGATATTACGCACTAGTGGTCCGAATTGCGAAGGGTAGAAAACTGTCCTGCGAGGAAGGTGTCAGAACTCAACTCCGAAGTTGATGGAAAGGCTCCAACACCTCAAGTACTCGTCATGCGCTTTGCATCCTGGCACACCCTTCGCCGTCGGCATGTCGCTGATCACTATCATCGTTGGCAACAATGCTGTCGGCCCGAACGTTCTGGTCCTTGACAATTCCGTGGTCATTCAGACGAGAGGGTGCGCCCTGTGGGAAAGACAACAAATTCCATAGCCTGGTCTGCGATGAGCTTCAAGGGCATAGTACTAAGTTGCCATCGATCGGCCCTTTGCGATGCATCGAGCTTGGACTTTACTATTAGCCCTGTAGAACGAACTAAGACCCGGTCCGAAAGTGCAACATAAGATGCTGTAGGAGGGGGACCAAGGACCTGTGTCGGTTCACTCCCACTGTCGGGAGAGCTTATACCAATGTGCAGATTTGTAATTTGTTCTGGTCGATGAAAAACGAACTGCAGGCGCTGTGGCATCTAGCGCATCCGAAGAAGCCCCGTCGATGAAAACGCACAGTCCATATTTCCCATACAGCTAGCGGAGAAGGAACACCTTTCCTTCCCTGTGCAGTAAGGGCTCCCTAGCGGAGACTACGGTTTTCTGAAGCGTAGTACATTCTGTGTGACAATCAGTATTCAGAGATCACGATGTCACATCGTACCTGGGAGAACGCTACCGTCCCCAGTGGAGGTCGTTCCTCGTTGAGCAGTGGGTTCAGTGAAATTCTGCGTGTCTTCGTTCCATGGTGGGGCTAAAAAGAATCTGGGCGAGGGAACGATAGTGCATCTCTGAAGGTTCAACCCCCTCAAAACACATACCCTAATAACGCCTATTCCGAGAGGTATGGGTTATAAGAAAGTCGACTGTATCTCATGACAGCAAACCCTTTTTGGTCATAATAAAGTCAGGTTAGAGTGACACTCAGGTGACATTTCAGCGTGACATTTAGCATTTCAAGGATCTCAGTCATTTCAGCTTGGATCGAGCTCATTCAACTTGGAAGTACCTTTGATTCAGTATTAGAAGAGTTTGAGTGGTGTGGACAAGCAAAATTAGGTGGGAAAGTGTGATATTTTACAAAACTCCCAACTGCTGTTGACTTAGGGTACAGCATTGCCAGTGAGATGAACTACCAGTGTAGGGCTGATTTATAAAAAAAAAAATAAGGTTCCAAATACAGTAACACCAAATTGGGCCACTGGGGAAATCGCACGCCATTCGAACCCTGGGCCAGGGATTTTCTCTGCGAGTTCTATCGAAATGGACATTTTGAGTTATGAGCTGGGTAGGGATTTCATCCAGTGACCGCGATTTGATATGGCGGACGCTGTTTAGTCCCCTGCAGATGTTGGTCTCAGGGCGGGAAGTCAGCAGAATGCGCAAATTTGATGGCAACTGGGCAGCCTCCGGCGATGTCAGGAACCTGAGGATATGCTGGCGGGTTGTATCATCCCCACTCTCATCCAGAGCATCGATAACAACCACAACATTCCCGACCATGGCACCTTTCAGCCGAGACAGTGGCTCCAAGATCATCTTCTGCCATTGTTGCATAACATCAGGCGTGCTGCCCAGAGACGGATCCAGAGCAAGTGCGTCGGCCAAAATTGGCTTCAGTCTAATGTCCCATGCGGCCAAGTCGCGTGCGATCGTTGGGACTACCTTCTCGTGAAGCCTTTCCGCTCGTCTGTCCCGGGCGAAGCAGAAGCACGATCCAAGCTTGCCGCAGTTCCGCACATGCAAAGCGATCGTATGTGCAATGGCCGAGTTGTCCTCGCCAATTTGACCATGAAGCCAGAACATCCTGGGGGCCGTCGGAGTGGGATCATCAATCCAGTCGGTGATCTCTGTCAGGATTTCGGTTCTTCTGCCCTCTGCGCACTGCTTCCTCGTGTCCACTCCTACTCCAGCTGCACACACCAAGTTGTGTAGACCCTCGGTGTCTCCAATCAGACGAGCATTGACATGAATATGTGTAAGCTCGCCCTTCCGAAATCGATCCATCAGGCTGTCCAGAACAGCGTTGTATTTTGCAATCATAATGTTCCGTTCTGAGGGAACATCCTTTCCGAGTCTCATCCCTGTACAAGACGATGAGCTGAAATGGACATGAAGATATGAGCGAAGGCGCATACAAAACTTCTTCGTCTCCGAATAGTTGGCGATGAACTGCGCACACTGTTGCGCCACCTGGGCAATTTGTGCTAACATCTCCTTCATGATATCAATTGCAGCGAGTGTTTCGTCTTCCATGAGGAAATAATATGTTTGGCTGATTTTGGCCAGGAGGGCGTTTATGTCTTCGTCGAGATTCACTTGTGATAAGATAAGCTGGCCGAGATTTGCATCAATTACAAACAATTGGCAGGTGGCGATCATACCTGAGCGGCCACCGTCAATGCAGTGAGGGACATCTGAGTATATGGGTGCATCTGAGTTTGTACTCAAGTTAGACGATGCAACCCCTCACATACAGGAAGGCCAACCTTGGTAATTTTAGTTACCACTGTGTCAAAGATGTGAAGAGGTTGCAGATACATCCGGGTAACGTCGCCCAATGGATTGGTGGTATTGTTCATAAAACCGATCGATTCCAGGTCAGGCTGTACAGGAAGTAAGACCTGCCCAACGGTCGAAAAGACTTGTTCCGGGTTCTGAATATCCCCTTGGACAAATCTTGTCTGTATCCCCTTATTCCATAAGTATTCTAAACGAGTCTGCTAACACAAATCGGTGCACCTGGTAGGGAACATCAAACAACGTCTGGCCGACATCTTGTTGTTTGTCGAAACGACCGCCACAAATACCACCTGTAGGTTCACTGCTGGCCGTCTCCTGAACAACAATGAGTCCTCCGAGTAATAGATGGTGCATCGGATACACAAACTGAACATACCTGCGAAGGCGTAGAAGAGGATACGACTTGCTGTGGAAGGGCAACTGTACGAGTGACAGCCCTGGGGATGGGAGACTTGTCTTCATGATGTAGTATATGGTTCACTTTGGATTTGGCCTTGGATAAGAGGGTCCATCTGGATGAAATCTCGCGCGGGGGATCCTGGAATGAAGTGTCAAACTGAGCGTTATCATGTCCACGAGACGTCAATACTACGTACTTGGTCCGATGGGTCAGGGAATGAACAGTTCACGGTGATACGGTTCTTCTGGGACATTATGGTGTAGTCACTAGTATGCCAACAACGATCATTGGTAGTGGGAGGGCTTCTGGAATTGCTGTAGTCAAAGAGCAAGAGTAAGTGTTGTGAAAGCTGTATCATATTAGGCTTGCACAGCAACAATCTATGATCAATGAATGTTCAATAGGCACTTCAGGAGCTGCGACACCACTCCCTGTAGGTTTGTTGCAATACTAACGGTAACTACCGTATTTAGGTGTTGCGCCGTTCACGGTAGTCCGTTCACCGGTTAACGTTGCAACACTACGCCCACCTGCATCTTGCAACATCGC
>Ga0307516_10002411_pt1 | contig 25003 bp, 35 predicted proteins | sample 19_EM_MG_FD_203310 | JGI IMG/M metagenome (GOLD analysis project Ga0307516, IMG submission 203310) | Populus trichocarpa ectomycorrhiza microbial communities from riparian zone in the Pacific Northwest, United States - 19_EM | ecosystem: Host-associated > Plants > Roots > Unclassified | place...
CCCGCCCCCCCCCCGCGGCGCCGGCCCCCCCCCCCCCCCATACATACATACATACATAGTGGCGGGGTACACATTGTAGACTTTGCAGAGAGAAGAGAGCAGCCCACCCTTCCCCTCCGGCAGAAAAACAAACCAGAACGAAAAACAAATAAAAGAAGAAAAAAAAAACACAAGACAGAAATACCCCCCGCTCGTTCGTTAAACTGAGAAATGGAACGAAAAAAAAACAAAGACACGCCTATTGAACTCCCTCCCAGCCTCCCCCACCCAGTAACGAAAGTGAAAGACATGATCCTCGTGGGGGGAAAAAAAAGAAGAAAAAAAAAGAAAGGAGAAGAGAATGAAAGCCACCAGTACGTGCGTACGGTATGGCGGTAAGTAGATGGAAGATGGGAAGTAAAAATGCCGGTTCTCTGCGTCTGCCCGAGAAGCATCTGTTTGACGGGCATCTTCCACCTCCTCACCGCCGCAATCCACCCTTTCCCGCGAGAACCAGCTACACGTACGGGGGGGGGGAGGGAGCGAGATTAGGTGTGCAGGTAGGCGGCGAAACAGAATACAGAGAAGAAGAGAAGGAGTGAATGAAAAAGGAGAAGAAAAAGTAGCCCAAAGAACAGGATACCACCCAGTAGACATTAAACCCATCACTCAAGGCCTGGCACAAACAGGTTCCTTCCCGTCTTCTTCATGTGCGTTTTGCGGTGCATCCGGAGGTTGTCGGTGCGCGAGAACTTCCGGCCGCAGACGTTGCAGCCGAACGGGCGCTCATCGGTGTGTGTCCTCTCGTGCCGGCGCAGGTGCTCCTGGCGCTTGAAGCGCGCGCTGCAGGCACCGACGCTGCAGGCGTGCGGTTTGTCCTTGTTGCTGACCACGACGGGAAGTCGGCCGAGCGCGGCGCCTTTCGCCTTCTTGGCAGTCGCCGCCGCGTGCTTCCGGAGCTGGCCATCGAGCGGCAGGCCAGGCGTCATCGGCGATCGCGGCAAGTAGCGCAGGTGCAGTGCCGACATTGCCGCCTCGTTGCAGTTCGGCGGCGCCGTGAACTCGAGCCTCGCGCCATGCGACTGGTATTCCGCAGGCAGAAGGCTGTACTGGTCCGGGCTGTAGCCGAGCTCTTGGGGAGAGCTGCAGGTCTGGATCGGATAGCTGTAGCCGGAGAACCGATCTCGAAAGCAATCCAGTCCGCTGTCCGAGCTGCTTTTCCGGTTTTGTGCTTGCTGCTGCTGCTGCTGCTGGTGTTGTTGTTGCTGCTGCTGCTGTGACGGATGCAGAGCCCCGCAGCTCGACATAGAACGCAGGGGCAGCGGCGACGGGCCGAGACCCATCCCCATGTGCATCGGTGGCGAGCACCGCTGGTGCTGGTACTGGCTCGTGTGGCTGGGGTGGGCCGGATGGGACTGTGGGATCATTGGCGCACTATTGGGGTAGCTGGGGAGGGACAGCAGTTTCGGAGCGATGGCGATGCCGTGGGAGATGGCACTGCCGGACGGAGAGTAGACGCCGTCGGTATCGCCGTCCATCAGCAGAGAGTCGGTGTACGATAGCTGTCGCGGATGGGAGCCGTAGTCGCCAGGGCCTCCCGGGGTGCTCGGAAGGCTGGACTCACAGCCCGAGTCCCACGAGACCGAAGAGGCGTCCGAACAGCGGCGGTGGAGCAGCGCGGCGGGCGTCGGCGGTGTTGGGGAGATGAGATAGCCGGAGGGATCCGATGGCGTGAGGATGTGCGGGGGCGAATCGATTTCAATCTTTATGCCGGTGAAGCAGCGACCATGGCTGTTGAGGTCCGAGAGGCGAGGATGCTGCAGATACGCGGAGGATTCCACTGAGGCACAGCAGGAGTCAGCAGGGCTGATGCTGCGGACGGAGCTGGAGCATATATATGTGTGTATGTGTGCATGAGTGTGTGTGTGTGGCCGCGTGGGAGGAGCGGGGAGGGACTGAAGGATGGAGAGGCCCAACACGCACAGGAGTGGCATGGGATATCGACGGGGCATTGTACGCAAGAGGACTCGAGGGGTATCAGATGCATCGGCGCAGAAGCAGCACGATGGCGAGAAAGAAGTGGACGGAGAGATGACGGCGGAGGGGCAGCAAAACACCCGGAGGAGGACCCCTATCGGGCCTTGAGACCAATGGCGGATGCTCAAGGCGGGGAGAGAGGGGCAATGGAGGACGAAGCAATCCGTCCCTCGAGCTCTGCGGACACGGGGGGGGGGGGGGGGGCAATTGGACTTACTTCGGACGAAGCGGGGCGCGGGGCGCGGGGCGAGGGGTGGGGCCCGTTGCGAGGATCTCAGCAGAGGCGAGCGTGGGTGGCCGAGGGTCGGTTGTGTGGTATATACGTTTCGTCCGCGGCGGCGCGAGCTCTCTGTGTGTGCGGGCGAGGCTCGTCTGTTGCTTTGCTGCGTGTTGGGGGTTTTTTCTTTCTTTTCTTCTTCCTTTGGGTTTTGAGTGCGAGCGGGTGTTTTGAGTGCGAGCGGCGCAACCACTAATCGGGCAATCTGTCAGCGGGACGCTTCCCGGATGTCGATGTGACCTCGACGAAAGCCAAACGGCAGGAGGCGGGTTGCCTACCACTCCGTCGGGGCGGCGCACACAGGTCGCTGCCGGCGGAGTCGACGAGACCGGCCGCGGAAGCGTTGAGCGTATCGGGGTGCAGCAGAGTGTGTGCTGGTGGAGCTGGAGCTGGAGCTGGTGGAGCGCTGGGGGCTGGCCCGGGGCTTGGAGGCTGGAGCTGTCGAGGACGCTTTGCTGCCGGCCTGGCTGGGTCGAGGGGAGGCGGCGAGCTTCCTATAAACTCTCTGTCGTCGTCACTTCGTTTCCCAGCCCCCCCTCCTCCCCACCATCGATTGCTGCCCCCCCCCCCCCACCCACCCACACGAGCCGGCGGAGTGGGCGTCTAGTGGCCACTCGCCCTCCGTAGCGCGTGTGCCCCTCGCCGCCGCCGCCGCCCGATGCGGTAATCTGGGCGTTCCGTCAGCGTCTTGGCCGGACACGCCGCACACACGAGCAGAAATTCAAAAAAAAATAAAAAATCCAAACAGCCCGCCGTCGGGCGGAGACAGCAGAGCTGTGCGTGCAGGTTGGAGGCCGGTCCAGGAATTCAACTGCAGCGGTGCATTGCGCGTGGGCGAGTCCCCCCCCCCCCGAGCCCAAGCCCAAGTCCTCCGCGCTGCGTCCGTCGACCGCTGTCCCCCGTGGGGTAAACGGCAGACGGGCTCCGGTTGTGTGTGTGTGTGTGTGTGTGTGCGTGTGTGCGTCCAGGGTGAGGAACAGAGAGGGCGGGGCAGCATTCTCGATTTCGGGAAGTGAAAAAAAGAGAATGGCTGTGTAGATACGGATGCCGTGCTTTTCTGCTCCCCCGCCTGCGGGGAAATTCCCCGTCAAACATTGCGGAGGTTGAACGGGAGGCGCGGAAGTGTGTACTTAGGTAAGCAGTGTCGAGTCGAGGCGGGTGGCGACGACGCGAGGTCCGGAGCCGGAGCCAGAGCCAGAACCAGAACCAGAACCAGAAGGCAGGGCTGTTGGAAGTCTGCGCTTAGATACAGCGTCCGTTTGGTTTTTATTTTGTTTATTTTTACCTTTTTTTTTTAATTTTTTTTTTTTTTTTAAATCTCCTCTCAGTGACGATGGATTTGAGTTTTAGGCGCATCTGTAAAAGCAAAAAAAAATAAGCAGAAACGGTAAAAAGCAAAAAACACCCCCACCCCCCCGACGAAAAAAGCAAAAAGCAAAACTCAAAATGCCAGAGACGACGAGAGCCTTGTGCTGCTGCCCTTGCGGGAAGGGGGGGGAAAAAATAATAATCTGCAGTATGTAGTGGCGTTTCTATTCTCTTCCGGTTCCTCTCTCCCGCGTCAGGACGCATGAATCGCAGGCTGTGTCATGTGGAGCCGCACGATGGGGCGGCGGCGAGTGCACATCCAGCCTGCTCTCTGCGACTTCTCTTCCGTGCGTGTATTGCTACAGCCAAAGCTTCGCTGTTCGCAGTTGGCTTTTTGCTGCTTGCGGGGTCGGGGAATGCAACTTAATCCTACACCGCCCCGGTCGACCGTCGGAAGCACAAGACGGACGGACGGACGGACGGCCGGGGCTGGACATGGGCTGGACCGGAGTTTCTCTCTCGCTGGGGGTGGTTCCCAGGCGCTGGATGGAGACACCGACAGCGGTGGGGAAAGCAGGGCCGACGGTGCGCTCTGTCCAGAGGCGGCGGGGGGCTGGAGCAGCAGACGGCGGGCACCCCAGCCGCATGGACGTTCGCGGTGCGGAAAGAAAGACAGCGCGGGGATCATCGCATCTCAGCCCAGTGGCCGCAGTCTGCACCACGCAGCGGCCGTGGTGGGGGCGGAGAGTGAAACGGACCTGCATCCCGCCAGGTGTGCGAGCGAGTCCGGAGGGGGGGCACTTGCGATCGGGCATGCACTCACACAATATCCGTGGCTGGGCTGAGATTGCTGCTGGCGGGTCTGCGGGCGGAGAATCGAGACGGACGTTGGGCGCGTCTCCAGTCTCTCCACGGGCCCACCGTTCAGCAGCCGTCCTCGCCAGGCGGGAGACGGAGCGCGACTGTGCGGGCGGAGCCGGACGCTCCGGAGCGAGCAGCTGGCGGGGGGGAACCGAGGGAAAAACCAACAGGAATGCCCTCTGCATCGAGGGCCATTCCGCTCCGTCCTCCTCCGTGCGCCGTCCTGCTGCGATGGAATGTTGGCCCCACCACGGAAAGGTGGCATCCCATCTCCCAGTCGCACATCTCGAACCACCAGCACCCCGCCCATTCCCACTGCTGCCCGCTACCAGCTCTAGCGGGTGCCACGCTGTCCGCGCACGAAACAGCCTCGAACGGGCTCGGAAGCCGTGCAGACTGGAATACGTGCGAGGTGGTGGTGGCACCGGAGCGGGAGCCGAAATTGACACAAATTGCTTTCCCAACACCGTCGATTGGAGCCGGCCGTGTCCGTCTGTCCGGAGCGACACCGGACAGGCGGGCAAAAAGGCAGACAGCCACCCCCGCCGGTGCGCTACGACGGACAGGGCAGCCAGACCCCGCCAACGGCACAACTCGGAGACTGAAAGCTGGCTCTGCTGGGGGGATCCACGACACAGCACAGGTTTCGGACGCGCCGATCGGGGCATGAATGGAGCCTGCCAGCCCCTCGAGCGCAGCGGCCGGCTGGCGGGGATCTCGAATCCGACTCGGACCGAGCGCGCGACTGCGGAATCCTCGACGACGGGCCCAACCCCGAGAACGCTCGCTGGCTGCCAGGCCTGTCAGCAGAGAGGCTTGCCGGCTCGGACTGGCCAAGCCGCGCCGATCCTCGATCCGGTTGCCGATAAAAGATCCGCAGGGGAATTGTGTCCGTCGTGGGGCATCCGGCAGCCGTCCATCCATCCATCACATGCCGCCCGGACAGACCGCGCCAGGCCACGAGCAGTGCTTGCTATTGTTGCGAAAAATCTGCGAGCAGCGATTGGCCGGTGCGGTGGGGACACCCTGGACGGCGATCACGACTGCGACTGGCGGGTTAACGCCTGGCTTGGCGGCGTGCGGTCGGTCAGCTGCTACATAGACTCCCACAGAACTCCGCCCAGCTCCAATGCCAGGCCGTCGCCCCCTCCTCGCCCGCGGCGATGCTGCGCGCACGCAGAGACGGAGGCTGGACGGCGTTCGTCGCCGTCGTTCGGGAGCGTGCGCCAGCCAGGCCACTGCTCCCGCGAGAATCGGCGCGGCTCCTCGCAGCGGCGCACAGTGTCTAGACAGGAGATGAATCGACGGCAGCCGGCAGCCGGCGATGGTGGTGGGAGCACGACCCGTGGATGCCGACACAATACGCAGATAGGTCGCCGGCAACCCGCTTGCGACGGCTGGTTATGTAAGTCGTGCTGGGACGGGGCGCCGGTCCGCGGTGGCGTCCATACCGTACGCGATTGCAAGACGACCGCCTGGGCATTTCCGCCTACATACATAGGTGCATTCGCCTCTGGATAGATACCCTACAATGCCTAATGCTCCCCGAGAGCTGGCTATATTTAGACGCCGCACGATAGCGATAGATAGCGGATCTCCAATGCTCGACCGTTATCCTGCTGACTTTGACACAGCCAGCCAGCGCTCGTGAAACAGCACACGCTACGCCAGACCGCCCAACCCTTGCTCGACTCGATGCATCGCCGCCGACATCAACTTCGCACCGTGCGTGGGAGCAGCCGGAGCCGCTGGAACAGGGTCTCATTTCCGAGGCGACGGCGCTGCTGGACTGCGACTGCTCGGCGGCAGCACGGCATTTCCCGCGCAGAGGCCGCGGCTCGTCATGCCCGCACCCGACGTCGCCGCGGGGAGGAGCATCTTCGGGCAACCGCCGGCGATCCGCGGACGGGGGCTCGCCGCCGCCGTGTCCGCTACGTACATACGGACGCCCGCGCCGGCCCAGGCCGGAAGCAGGGCTGCAGCTCGGAGTGCGGCTGTCATGCGGCCAAACGAACCAAGCGCGACAAGCCGCATAACAGGCGCTGGAATTCGATGCCGGTCTCGCACGGACTGGCCCCATGCACAGCCGCCGCGATGGCGGCGTCTTTTCGTCCTAGCGCGCCCCCGCTCCGATCGGATTATTCCGGTGCTGACGGCATGCAATTCCGTGCATGCATCGAACCTCTCCTCGCTCTCTCTCTCTCTCTCCGGCCACTGCACTTCCATACCACAAATCTCTCTCGCCGATCCGTCGCGTGCTCAGGGCGAAGCGGAAGGGAAAAGGGGAGGGAAAGGAAGGGAAAGGGCGCTGCATGCATGCACGCACGTTTCAAGCCCGCGACGGCGAGACTGCGCCCCCCCGTGGGCGTTAGAGCGTACCCCCCCGAAGTGCCGTTTCGCGTGTCTAGATGTCGTCTCATGCGTTCCCGCCGACTCCCAGCACAGCCTCAGCCCGACAACACCGTCACCTCCGTGCATCCGGCGCATTTGTAGACATCCAGGCTGCGGGCCCGGCGCTCCGCAAAGAGCGTGTCCGAAGCGGCGGCCACGTGGGGGAGGATTCCGCTCCCGAGCGCATATTGGAATGGGGCTGCATCGATCCGCTGCAATTTCTCGCCGTCGCTGTGTGGCAGTGCTGGAGTGTGTCGGTCGCTGCGCTCCGGCAATGTCAGCGCATCTCCTCTCGTCTGGGCAAGTATGATATGCTCTCTGCGTGCGCAATGCGTCTGGGCACGGGCTGCAGTTGATATGTATGTATCTGCCCAGCACCGTCGCAGGTTCGGCGCAGGCTCTGTGGCGCCGACGCCGGTGGCTATGCACTCCAGATTCGCTGCCATTCACTGCCAATTCGCGTATGGATCGACGGTCTGGTCTTTCTGGCCCGGAAGGCGGCAACCCGAACGCGAGAAAAAAAGAAAAAGAGAAAAAAAGAAAGAAAGAAATGACACAAACTTGGCATCCACACACAGCTTGCGACCACACTCGCAATCGATCCGGCTGCACTTTTGGACTCCACTGGTCGCACACACGAGTATGGTATCCAGGAACAACGGAGCGCCATTAGATATTATTACAGCTCCAACGAGCGAGCGGAACGGCTCCGGCGCGGCGTTGTGCAGTGGCGCACCCACCTAGCCGGGGAGCTCGAAACGGCGCACAATCCACACGAAACGGTGTCGTCTCCCCCTGGTGGAAATAGGCGAACGTCGGGGCACCAGCACCGCCGATCCGCGCTGGGATCGGTGGCATGACAGGAGATAGATGAGGTGAGATGAGATGAGATCAGATGAGATGAGATGAACGCGCCCCGCCTGCGCGAGCCACGGCGGTCGCTCATCGCAGATCACTCGTGTCCGACCCGTAGAATTTAGGGAGTAACATGTATGCTACTTATTCATCTCATCAGCCTCTTCCCGAACCCGCTCTACAGCAGGTGGGCTTGTCGGTTTTCTTCGCCAAAACATTGAACCCAGCGCCGACAGCCCAATCGGCTACCGCCTATCTACTTGTACTGTGAAACCTTCTCACACCGCGCCCCCCTTTCGGCGCTCATGTGTCGAACTGGTTCGGGACAAGCTCGATCAACTCTCGATTGAATATAGCGGCCAAGGTGCCGCCGTCGGAGGACGTGTTCGTGGTGGTGGTGGCGGTAGTGGCGGTAGCAGAACATCGTGGTGGTAGTGGTGGTGGTGGTAGTGGTGGTGGTGGTGGTGGTGGTGGTGGATAGTGGATAGTTAGGCGGGTCGGACGGGCCGCTACGACCCTGAAATATATTGTTGCTATCGTACTGCCGCCATCGAAAGCAGGTGGTAACTGTGTACTCAAGTACTTACGCAACTTTCGTGTACCACAGGGACAGTGTGGAGAGTGTAGATAGTGTTGGTTGGTCGTAGTGTCTGCAGCTCGCTCAACGCGGAAGAAGCGCAGTAACGGAGGCATGCAGGGAGATAGAATAGGGCTGGATGAGCGATGAGAAGTGCCGGGTAACAACAAAAGCCCTCGTTTATAAGGAGCCGTATCTCTCTAATCTTCTTCATCTTCTTCTTCCTTTCTTCCCACAACATCCCTCTCATCTACATCTTTTCCTTCGGTCACTCTCGCAGACAGCCATTTACTCCAAAGCCCTCTGCTCATGTAGACTGTCTTGCCATCTCTTGCCCGCACATACCCGCCTTTTTTTAATACTTCCTATGCTACCCGCTCACAGCTCTGCTAATGCTCCCATCTAGCCAGCAAAGTCATTCGCTCATCCGCACGCCTGCTCAGCTCACTCTTCTGCTCAGCCAGCTGGCCCACTGTCCAGCTCAACCGTGTTGCCCGCCCCACTACTGCAGAGACTGCCAAATTACCCGTTCAGACCTCTCTCCCAGTCTACTACTCCCGTTCAGCTCACTCTCTGCTCAGCTAACCCGTCCAAACTCCCGCTCAGCCAAGTTTCCCCCTCCCCCGCTCGCCCCATCGCCCGGCCGTCCGCCTGCCCGCTTGCCCGATCCGCTAAGTTGTCCGCCCGCCCGCTCAAATCGCTCTCTCGCCCAGCCAAGCCACCCGCTCTACTGCCCTGTCCGCTCTGCTAATTTGCCGCTCAGATCACTGTCCAACACACCTGCCCAACCGCCCACTCGCCTGCTCAGGAAATTCGTCCGCTCGTCCACTCAGCTCCCTCTCCCGCTCACTCAAGTTGCCCACTATCTCACTCCGCTAAGTCTGCCCGCTCTGCTAATCTACCCTCTCAGCTTCCTGAAAGACCCCGGTCGCACACGGGTGGGGGGATGAGGAGACGAGGCGGCCAACCTGTACTCGGACAGTATCAATCTCAGGAGGTGTTCAGGGCTACAGATGGCACATCCGTCCATTAGATGGGTAATGCGTGGTCTCCGTCATCACCCGGTATGGACAGATTCGTTGTCAATCCCAGTATCGAAAGTTTGCGCCCAGTAAACAGCATGACGCCTCTGCCCGCATCGCTAAGGGGTTCCTTCGGAGGGAAACAATATACCTCTTCTTCGAACTAGACATCGAGTTCAACAATCGTGTATACAAGTGGGAGGAAATAGGGTTTAGAAATTCGCAACTGTTGGGCGCTATTTCCTCCCACTTGTATACACGATTGTTGAACTCGATGTCTAGTTCGAAGAAGAGGTATATTGTTTCCCTCCGAAGGAACCCCTTAGCGATGCGGGCAGAGGCGTCGTGCTGTTTACTGGGCGCAAACTTTTCGATACTGGAAATTGACAACGAAACTGTCCAGACGGGGCGATGACGGAGACCACGAAATACCCGTCTAATGGACGGATGTGCCAGCTGTGGCCCTGAACACCTCCTGGGGATGATACTGTCCGAATACGGGTTAGCCGCCTCATCCCCTCATCCCCCCACCCGCGCGCGACCGGAGTCTTTCAGGAAGCTGTGAGGGCAGATTGCGGGCAGACTTAGCTGAGTTTTTTTTTTGTTTAATCATACTCGCATGAAGCCTATCTAGACTATGGCGGTGTACATTTTTGACCGTTTCCCCGCCGCTGTCCGCGCGATGGCGACACGCTGCAAGATTTCCTTTGCCATCCGCCCAGGCCTGTCCCAAGAAGATAGAAGGTGCACCAGAGAAATGACAAATGGAAGACAAAAAGGGATCACATTCTCACTCCTCTTCCGCGGATGCCATAAAGGCGGGCAGACTTAGCTAGTGAGATAGTGGGCAGTCTTCCAAATGGTAAGAAACTTGTTATTCGGCTATACATTCTATGCCGCACGATGACCGCCCCCCCCCATTGCTCATTGAGCTCCCATTCTGACACCTCGCTCCCCACGTCTTCCGCAGCCGGAACCAGTCTTCCCACATTTGTAGTAGAGAAGAAATCTGGCATCAGTGAAAAAAATGAAAAAATGAAGTATATTGCAGTTTGTACATCTGAGACCCAGATTTTAAATAACTTTTCTCGAGGTTTCAGATAAAATAAAAGTTATTTTTTCTTTGCAGATCCTTACGGGAGTTACAGAAGTACTGGGAGTATTTTCATATTTTTCCCCGATGAGTATCGTCTGGCTGTACCTTCCATCGGCAAAGAGATCCCTGATCATCCACCGGCTTTTCCCCCTCCTTCAACACCTCCGCCCACAGGATCTCCTGCTGGGGCTTCCGCTCGGGGCACCTCTTGAATAAGTGATCCCGTGTTTGCGTCCGGTACCGGCACCACCAGCACTAAGCAGTAGGCCGATTCTTCATCCAGTGCAGGTACTGCCCGTTGAGGCGGTGTCCCGTCGTCGTCTGATAGAACCGTGATGCAAACCTCTTTGTACTCCCAGCCACTGTACCGTCTGGCCCCTGGCTTTTCGGCATCCTGTATTTCTTCCTGGAGGTCCGGCCTCCCGCTTATTGCTATGCCTCTGCCCACTTCTTCTTGGAGATTTCTCGTTTAAGATGCGCGAAAGATCTTGGGAGAGGCATCGGGCGTGCCCCCGGTTGGTCCGAGTAGCTCAGCCATTCAACCCTGCGGGTGTCTGGTTCCTCCGCTGCAAGCTTGGCCCACTCATTGGCCTTTTCGTTTCCTGGAAGTTGTGCGCCGGGCGCCACCGGATTTCGATGACGACGTCTGATCGAGCTTTCCGTAGCACTGCGATGTGCTTCCTCACCTGGAGCGCGCGTATTTATGGCCAGGGCCGGGCTCCTCCGAGGCCATCCGTCTGATGGCAGCTTAGGCGTCCGTGGGGATTCCGACTCCGGGGTCGTCTGTCTTCGGGGGGGGGGGGGGGGGGGAGGGAGGCGACCCCCAGTGCCCTTGAGAGGGCGGCGCACTCCGGTTCGTGGGGCATCCTGGTTGATCCCATGTAAGTTTTGATGCCCACCCCCACCCAGGAATGGCGGTTCTTCCATACCACCCGCGTTGCCGGTAACTCCGTCATCCAGTCGCGACCCCAGTCGTGAAAATGGTGAGTCCAGGCCGCGCCTTTGAACTCTGCCTCGGCCTTGGCTTCGACCTCCTCCCCCCTGCAGCAGCTCTGCGTCAAGTGTCTCCGGCTCCTCCAGCAGAACTGAGCTCTCCGCCCTGCCCGTGTACATATGCCAGGGTGTTTGTGAGTCTCTGCCCGATAGCTGTCGGTGCGCCAACTGGCTCCCTCGTCTGGACTGGGTCGGCCGACAGGCCTGGAAACGAGGGAGATCTCATGATCCGCTAGCGTCTTACCACAACTTGGATGTTGGAATTCAGCCAGGCCATTAGTTTCTGGGAGCTTTCGGCCGCCACCACAACAAATCAGTCAGAAAATCTTATACGACCGGAAGAGCACCGAGAAGATAAGGCCCAAGCTCCCCTTTGTCCTCCGCCCAGGCTGAGGCCCTTAGTATATAGGCAGAACGAACAACATACCTACGACCGTCCCAAAAGATTGGCGGGCTGCCGACGGGTCCGGCCGCACTATTGAGACCCCTGGCCCGAACTGCCCCCGCCTGTTTTCCAGCTGTGCTGTCGCCGCTCTGAGCCCTGACTCCATCGACAGGGCACCAACTTTTGAACAGGTGTTTTCTCTTGTCTGTGTCCTATATTGACATCACCCGCACTCTGCCGTGTCCGAGTCCCTTGTCCACTTCAGGTATTGCCCGGAGAGGCAGTGCCCCGTCTTGAGCTGGTGGTACCGCCCTGCCACCCGCTTCGATCCTCATGCCACCATATTGCTCTGGCGCATCGCTCTCGGCATCCCGTGCTTCCTTCCCTTGACTCTGTTCTTTCGACCACGTCCACGCTTCTTCCCATTTCTTTCTCCGAGGTCTCCCGTCTGGTGTTGGCTCGCGACCCGGGGAGGGACATTCTTCCCCCCTCCCGAACTGATCCCCATAGCCCAGCCGTTCGACCCCTCGTGTCTCCGGTTCCTCTGCCGCTTGCCTCACACCAACTCGTCCGGCTATCTCGTTGCCCTCCGACACGCCGGTGTGGGCGGGGAACCACCAAATCTCGATGCGAATGTTCGGGTTCTTCGTCTTCAACTTTACTATCCACTTTCTGGCCTGTAGGGCGTGCTGCCGCGCTGGGCCCCGGCTCGTCCGTTTTCATTCAAACCGATTGCACCGCTCCTGGGACCGATTGTCTTCGCGCCCTGCCATTTCCAAGGCCCTTGCTATCGCTGCGCATTTCAGCATCGTAAGCTTCCTGGTTGTACCCGCATGTGCGCCTTGATGCTTGCCCCACCGACCCGCCGCTCTTCCAGACTACCGCATAACCCGCTGCCCTGCTTTCGAGCCTGGACCCGTCCGTGAAGACGGTGAGAGACCCTCCTCACTTTCTCTGCCTCTTCTTTTGCCCTTCCCGATTCCTCGACCGCCGTGGCCGCCCCGAGCCCCTCAGGCTCTCCACACTCAGCGTTACCTTCTCCGTTCTTCCCGAATATCCGATCGCTGCCTCCGGCCTCCTTCCGATGGCCGACGGGTGCGCCCACTTCCGGGCCCCGCTGCCGGCCTCAGTCCCGACTTCCACTGCTAGGGCCCCGAGTTTTGTTGTCCGGAAGCAGTTCGTCGCTGACTGCTCGTGCCTCTTGGTTGACCAGCTTCTGCATCTCCGCCACCCCTCCCGCCATGCCTTGCTTTCCATCCCCTTTCCATTACAGTTCGTTTCCATACATACACAGTCACTGACCACGCAGAGGCTGTTACATCCTTCCGGCAGTTGCCCGATGTCAGTCACATCTACTCTACGTACCAGTCCCCGAAGCCTAGCTAGAGCCTCCCTTCCCTTATTCAACATCGTTCTCCGGTGGTCTCGCAGCGTGCGGTGCGAGTCTAGCCAGATTCCCAGCCACCGGAGTAGCCTCCTTGTTGAAGGGAATCTTCCTGCCTCCTTATCGTGACTGTTGCTGGGGGGGGGGCTTCCCTCTTTCTGCCGATTAGCATCGCCTCGGTTTTGCCGTGGTCAAACCTCACCCCGTTGCTGTCAGCCCCCATTCGCCCGCCGCTTTTTCCGCCCTTGTGAACTTGTCTACATACCACTTCCTCGTCTGTCTTTCCGTCCGCCCGCCGCGAGATGTCATCAGCTAAGGATAGTGGTTTGACTCCTTCGACCTTGCGCTTTCAACAGGGTTGATGGTGATGATGAGTCATTGATTCGGCGGCGATTGTGAGGATTCTCGCGTACTTCATCCTGGATAGCGGGGAGAACAGGGGGTGGGAGGCAGGGGCAATGGACGGAAATGGGGATGGAATCCCCCCTTTGTCATTTTCACGTGCATGGGACGGAACGGAGAGAGCTGGTCACGCGGTGAGTGTCCCAACTGCTCTATGTACATTTCCATGAGTCCGATCGGATACGGATTCGGTGGTCAGGGTGTACGGCTGCGATCTTTGCCGCGTCCGTACCTCCTCTGGACACTCGCGCGGGGGGGTGTGGATGGGCGGGGCTGGTCGGTCTCAGTGGTCGAGTGACATTCCGTACTTCAAAAGGCCGAGGCGGATCAAGATCACCACTGCACGTCCCATGCGGGTGTCTGGGAAGCGTCGCCATCGTTCGCTATTAGGCATTACCAGCAAGATCAAGACCCTATGGCGGCACACATGCAGACACACGGTCACCGTCCCTTTCCCCCATGACCCTCCTCTGGCCTCTCTCCTCCTGCCTCCACCTCCGCCTCCGCTTCGACAGGCGCCTTGACGACGACGACGACGTGCGTCTGCGCCTCCTCGTCTGCCGTCCGCGCCGGCCGCGCGTGCAGGGCAACCGCCAGCTTCGCAATGAGCACAACACTATCCCTCGTCAGCATACGCTCCCCCGAGCACCGGGGACCAGAACACGCACCACAGGGTCGTCTGCACCACCAACGAACCCCACTGCGCTCTGCGGGCGAGCGCGGCCTGGCCGAGGACGCCGCACCACAGCGCGAGCGCGAGTGAGTCCGGCAGGACCAGCTCGGTGGCCGACAGGTGCTCGTGCGACGACGAGACGTGGAACACGGCCGCCAGCAGCGTGAACGCCGCCTGTTGTCGTCCGTCAGCAGCGATAACAAAGGAGAGGGAGCGGGGAGACGCACGACGGACACCACAGCTGGCGAGGAGGAGGACGGCGACAGCGCCGGAGAGAGATGGCCCCAGACGCCCGACAGCACGAGCGTGCACGCCAGCAACAGCTGCAGCACCATAAGAAGGCGCAGCGCGGACGGCCATCGGCGCCGCACGGAGGAGGGCGAGGTGTAGTAGTGTTCGCACATAGCGGTCGGCGGCGGAGTCGGGCGGAGTCGCGATGGTGGATCTTGAAGCAGCGAGCGCGGCGGGGGTGGGGGGCGGTGGCGAGCACTAGATATATGTACGGAGGCATGCAGACTCCGCCTGTTGGTTGGCACCGCGTTGCCTTTTCCCCTTCTTTTCTTTTTCTTTTTCTTTTTCTTTTTCTTTCTTTTCTTGTTCGCGAAGCAGACAGCGACCGGACGCATGCGATGCGATGCAGGGGCGAGCAGCGGAGCAGCGGAGCAGCGACTGGCCGGCGGCCGCCTGGTTGGTCCTGCGAGGCTGAACGACGTGGCCGCCGCCATCCCTTCCGATGTTGGATCCAGTGCCCCCGCACTATGTACGCATATCTACACTCCGTGCGCGACGGCAAGGAACGCCGGGATTAGCTAACCGCATTTCGCCTCAGCTCGCACTCCTTTCCTTCAGCCGCCGCGCTCGCCGTGCAACCCTCGCTCGCCAAGCCCGTGCTTCGTGTCTGTTGTACGCTCACCGCCCGCGGCTGAAGAAGAGCATATGTACCTCGATACATATACATCGCTAGATGCTCGGCCCTACTGCGCACTACACGTGGCGGTGGGGGCGAAAAGCGGCATTCGGTGGAGATCTGTATGTATCTCGACCGTCCGCAGGCGGGACGAACGGCTGAGCGAGCTGCTCAATCTCCTCGGGCCGTCTGCACGCGTATATCTGAGCACGCGCATTGCAAGAAAGAACGAAGGAAAAGAAAAAAAAATCGACGACGCGGTGATGCGGCGAAGAATGGGCGCCTACCAGTGTGGGCAGAATATTATCCAACGTGGACGAATCCAGACACAGAGACCACAGGCGCGTATCTAGATGATCGTCCCCAACCAACTGACTGGGCAGCTAACAGCCGCCAGCCCGGCGCACCACGGCATGCAGTTGGGCGGTCCGCGGCGCCACGTGGTGGCTGAGCCGCTCGGACGAGGATGGGGGCTGATTTCCACCGCGGACGATCGATCCCCCACCCGTCCTCTCGCAACCCAAACGCTACAAGGCAAGGGCTGCGAGCGAGTTCGCGCTCTCCGTCCGCGTGCAACTCCATCATCGCATCCATCCGCGCTAGTTGCCGACTGTCTCTACTTTTATGGCCCCATCAGGTTACGCGACTACCAAGCACGGGAGGGGAGACGATGGCGGACGATGTAGCGGCACGGATGGCTTCGTCGTCTCGGGCCGGTTCGAGAATCGGAAGTCGCAGGACGGGAGTACAGGAACGAAGCCCTCGACTGGGTAGATACGGCTGTTCCCCGCCGGGATCTGGGATCGCTGCTGGGCGCCGTGCAGTCGCAACACGCACGGTGGCCATTTCAGGGGTTGACTGCGGCGACGGCATCCTCCGATCCAGCATTTGCGTCGTGCGTGTGCGAGTGATGTCCGGTGTCCGCGGCCTCCCTCCATTCTCCCGAGATGCCATCGCTCTTCCTCTCACCCTCCACCGATGGAATATACGGTTTGCTGTGCCTTCTGCTGCGCCTTCGAAGTCTGCAAAGAGCGAAGAGAGGAGAAGAGGGCGCGAGGTTCGTACATTTCTAGCCTGGCCGAGCAAGAAGACGCGCTTCAAACGAAGTCTGCGTGGGGTGGGAGTGTGTGATCTGTTCGTCTCGTCAACGGCCCCTGGATGCTGACACACTGCGCGATCTGCCGTTGGCTGAACGGCCGAGGAAAGGTACCAATGTGCGCGAGGGGAATTGCTGGTTTCAAATATCCGTCCGCACATCGGTCGTGGTGTTTGACCACACGGGCAGTTGTTCGGCGGTGTTTATTCCGCTCTCATCCTCTTCACTTATCACGATCATTCAATCCTCGTTGCCGCAACCCTCCACCAATAGCGAGGTCCGAGTGTTTGAGTTGGCAGCCGTGGAACCCGCGGGGCAAATTGCTAGATCCGGGCTGTGATTCCTTCAGCTCAGCCCGGTTGCGCGTGCACAGGTCACCGCCCAGTACCCCACGTTGGCGCAATCAACACAGGTATGCAGTAGACGGTTCCGAGGGGCAACGCTGCCTGCTCGCGCGATTACAAACGTCTGCAATAGCACGCCTACACGAGTAAAGATCGCCCGCGCCCCGAGTCGCTCTGCGCCTAAAGCCGTATTATGCCTTGAATCGGTATTGGACAACGGGAGAGGCCGGACAATCTCTGTGAGAGGGATCGCGATGGGAGGCGGTCTCAATAGTCCAGCCGGCCCGCGGGCTGTCCGCGGACGTTTGGGGCCGCCCAGCCGGACTCTCTGATGACCCAGTCTGGCCGGGTGGGCCCTGCCTTGGCCCACAGCAACCCAAGTATGTAACGGCTTCCCCCGAGGACCGCGGATCAACTGCTCCACAATAACCCAACCAGCGTGTCAACGCTCCCACAGAAAGCAGTCGACTAGGTACGTACCCACAATGCCAGACAGTACTGTAATACCAGCTATGATTCCAATGCGCCACCCGACCCCGCCTACCAAGACCCTCCCACAACCCCAGGAATTGTTCACCGGACTTCTCTTACAGCTCCAGGGTCTCTCCTCCAATCAACAGAATTTTTGGGTAATCTTGTTCCTCTTCTCTTTCCGGTGCTTTCCTCGGTGTGTATGATTTTCTCTCTGTTGTTGGAGTGGTATCCGAAGCCCCTGGAACAGCATAGCTGTCCAAACCCCCGAAACCTATGTACTTACACCATAAGAAATGCTCACATGATCACGCTTACAGCCACGCCCGAGTGCGTCCAATTCTCCGGCTCTTGCCAGTCCGGTCTAGCGTGGACTCGTAGGCCAGTTGGGAACCCTGCATGGAATTGTGCGGCTCTCACCAGTAGTTACTCACTTATTGGCGGGATCCTCGACTAACGACACTTGGCACTACCAACCAATTGGGGGCGGCAGAGGCCGGTCGAAGCGGGGGTGACGAGGAGAAAGCGGGGTGGTTGTGGATACCCAGAAACTCGATCCAACAACGTATATCCATCTCCATTCACGCACTTTATAAGAACCGAACGACTGTTGAGCAAGCGCATCATTTAGTTACAGCAATATCGCCAGACGCCGGAGTTAGCTACAATGGAGAACCAACGGAGCTACCAGGATTCCACCCATGCCGAGTTCCGAGGCGGGGTATTTCACGGTGCCATTACCTTCGTCTCCGGCGGGTAAGTGCCTGAATTCCGACGTAGAGCAATTCGAAGGGAACTTACAGCTGGCTAACGAGACTTCGCTGGGGTTTAGACCCAAGAGTAAGCAGCATGTCTCCGTCGGAATAAATCTTAGCCTCCCAAAATTGCTCGACCCTGACTGAAGCTAGGGAGAACCGAGATCCTTGAATGGATATCCACGGTCCCCTACACAAATCACCACAAGCGCATCAGTGAAGGACGTCTAAAAGGCACAGGAGAGTGGATCTTGAGGAAGGAGAATTACCGCACTTGGAGAGCATCAACCGACTCGAAGCTGTTACTGCTGCGGGGAATCCGTAAGTCTCCGCAATCCTCAACCGGAAGGCGCGCCCTTCTGATCAGTTCGTCTAGCTGGAGCCGGCAAAACGTACATTGCATCACAGGTCATCGACTGGTTCCTTTGCAATCCAACAGGCGAATCCAATTTGGCGTTCTTCTACTGCAATCGAGCCGAGGAAAATCGCCGAAATCCCGAGAGCATTCTGCGCACGCTCATTCAGCAGCTTGCGCAGACCCCATCCAAAGACAACCTCCTGAGACCCGTCCTCGATGTTTACGAGAACAGAGAGAAGGAGGGGCAACTCTCTTCACAGTTGACCCTAAAAGAATGCCAGGATCTCCTAGTTCAGCTCATGGCTGTGTATCCTCAGACGACGATTTGCATCGACGCCCTTGACGAAGTTGATCACAAATTGCGCTTTGAATTACTGGAGACGCTCAGACACGTCGTGGAAAGATCAAAAACTCTGGTCAAGATCTTCGCGACTACTCGAATGGACATCGATATCCTCGTGCAGTTCGAGATGTTTCCCAGGATTGAGTTGGAACCCGATGACAATGTCGATGACATCAACCGGTTTGTGATCGAGAAGGTAGAGAGGATGATCGAGCAGAAGCGGCTGCTCCTCGGCAATGTTCCAAATGCGCTCAAAGACGAAATATGCAAAGTTCTTTGTGAGCGATCCAAGGGAATGTAAGCTCGCCTGGACTATCTACTGATGGATAAGTGCCGTGGCTAATGACTAGATGAAGGTTCCAACTTGCTGCCCTCCAGATTACCTTGCTCTGCGACATGGACCATCCAGACGATGTAAGGGACAGCCTGAAGGTCCTTCCAGAAACCTTAACAGACGCGTACGGCGAAATATACAACCGCATTCGGAAGCAGAATCGCCGTGCTTCCCAACTAGCGCTCAACGCCTTCCGATGGGTCCAGTACTCTTACGAACCGCTGCAATTGGAAACGTTGCTTGATGCTGTCACGGTCGAAGTTGACGGCTCGGGGGTGTTTTCCAAATGCACAGTTGTAAGGGCGAACGATTTGCTGAAAGTTTGCCAAAACCTCCTCATTTTGGACGAACGCTTGAACGTTTTCCGGTTTGCCCACCTTTCGGTGGAAGAATACTTGGAGACTCAGCAACTCGAGGTCGATTCTCATACCGAAATCGCCAAAGTCTGCCTTTCGCTGGTTTGCTCTCCGAGGTCTTGGACAAACTATGACACAACAGTTAAAACAGAAGAAGGACGTTACCACGATCGTCATCTTTTACTGTATTCAGTAGTGTTTTGGCCATGGCACTTGAACCGTTGCAACGACAGCTGTCAAATTTTGATTGCGCTTTGGGAAGCTTTTGTATCAGAAGCCACATTCCAGCACTGGATCAACTACCATTACAAGCGTGTTCAAACCGAGTGGTCGAAAGACATTTTTTGGCTTAGATCGGAAAAGCTGCAAGAACAGGAGCGGGGCCACCTTTCGACAGTGTGTGTGTTCGGATTAGGGCGGAAGCTTACATGCATATCCAAATCCCAATTTGGATGGACGGCCTGTATAAAATTGAAGTTCCCCGCCACATTCGCTTCCGAGTCTGTACGGGGGGACTGTATAGACCGATTGCTACTCTGCGCGTCGGAGTTTGGAGACCTGGATGTTGCACAGCATCTGCTTGACGCGGGTGTTGGCGTCGGTGCCTTGGCGGCGACGACGGTCGGCGAGGACAAGAGGATGCCGCTGCACCTCTCGGCCCAGAACGGGCACGAGGCGGTGGCCCGACTTCTCCTGGATCGAGGCGCTGCCGTTTCGGCGGCGGTGACGGGCCGCTACGACGGGAAGACGCCGCTGCACTTCGCGGCCGGGTTCGGGCACGAGGCGTTGGCCCGACTTCTCCTGGATCGAGGCGCGGACGTCTCGGCGGCGGTGACGGGCCGCTACGACGGGAAGACACCGCTGCATCTCGCGGCCAAGAACGGGCACGAAACGGTGGCCCGACTGCTCCTGGATCGAGGCGCGGACGTAACGGCAGCGCCGATGGGCGGTTACGACGGGAAGACGCCGCTGCACCTCGCGGCCAGGAACGGGCACGAGGCGGTGGCCCGACTGCTCCTGGATCGAGGCGCTGACGTCTCGGCGGCGATGGCGGGCAACTACGATGGCTGGACGCCGCTGCACTTTGCGGCTGAGAACGGGCGCGAGGCGGTGGCCCGACTTCTCCTGGATCGAGGGGCGGACGTCTCAGCGGCGGCGACGGGCGGCTACAACGGGAAGACGCCGCTGCATCTCGCGGCCGAGAGCGGGCACGAGGCGGTGGTCCGATTGCTCCTGCATCGAGGCGCGGACGTCTCGGTGGCAGCGACGGGCTTATACCGCGGGAACACGCCGCTGCACTTCGCGGCCGAGAAAGGGCACGAGGCGGTGGCCCGACTGCTCATGGATCGGGGCGCGGACGTTTTGGCGGCGGCGACGGGCGGCTACAACGGGATGATGCCGCTGCACTTCGCGGTCAGGAGCGGGCACTTCGCGGTGGCCCGACTGCTCCTGGATCGAGGCGCGGACGTCTCGGCGGCGGCGACGGGCGGCTTCGACAGGAGGACGCCGCTGCACTTCGCGGCTGAGAATGGGCACTTCGCGGTGGCCCGACTGCTCCTGGATCGAGGCGCGGACGTCTCGGCGGCGCCGTCGGACGGCTACGACAAGAGGACGCCGCTGCACTTCGCGGCCAGGAATGGACACGAGGCGGTGGCCCGACTGCTCCTGGATCGAGGCGCGGAAGTCTCGGCGGCGGCGACGGGTGGCGAGGACAATAGGATGCCACTGCACTTCGCGGCCGAGAACGGGCACGAGGCGGTGGCCCGACTGCTCCTGGATCGAGGCGCGGACGTCTCGGCGGCGGCGACGAGCGGCTACAACGGCTGGACGCCGTTGCACTTCGCGGCCGAGAACGGGCACGAGGCGGTGGCCCGACTGCTCCTGGATCGAGGCGCGGACGTCTCGGCGGCGGCGACGGGTGGCTATGACAGGAAGACGCCGCTGCACTTCGCCGCCGGGAACGGGCACGAGGCGGTGGCCCGACTGCTCTTGGATCGAGGCGCGGTAGTCTCGGCGGCGGCGACGGGCGGCTACGACAGGAGGACGCCGCTGCACTTCGCCGCCAGGAACGGGCACGAGGCGCTGACCCGACTGCTCCTGGATCGAGGCGCCGATGTCTCGTCAGCGCCGACGGGCGGCTACGACAGGAGGACGCCGCTGCACTTCGCGGCTAGGAACGGGCGCGAGGCGGTGGCTCGACTTCTCCTGGATCGAGGCGCGGAAGTCTCGGCGGCGGCGACGGTCGGCGAGGACAAGAGGATGCCGCTGCACTTCGCGGCCGAGAACGGGCACGAGGCGGTGGCCCGACTGCTCCTGGATCGAGGCGCGGACGTCTCGGCGCCGGCAACGCGTGGCTACGACGGCTGGACGCCGCTGCACTTCGCGGCCTGGAAGGGGCACGAGGCGGTGACCCGACTACTCCTGGATCGAGGCGCGGAAGTCTCGGCGGCGGCGACGGGCGGCTACGACGGGCAGACGCCGCTGCACTTAGCGGCCCGGAAGGAGCACGAGGCGGTGGTCCGACTGCTCCTGGATCGAGGTGCGGACGTCTTAGTGGCGGCGGCGGCCGGCTACCACTTGAGGGCCCCTAGGGTACAAGCAATGCGTAATTCAACATTGAATGCGGCACACTGCAATTACCGAAACGGACGCAATTTGTAGGAAAGACTAATTGCGCTGTTGCCAGTAATTGCGCTTGATATGCAGTAGCAATTGTTGGAGATACGTATAAAAGGTACAGTGCATTTGGCATATAACCATCTGCTGCTGCACGTATACAGACTGGAGTAAAGCCATTTCTTTGGGACCATACGATGGTAGCGTGTACTTTTCTGTGGTTACTTTTTTCTCTTTATATTTTCATATACTCGACGATGGTTACGTAGACTTTTCTGTCACACCTAATTAATGATTGTATCAGACCGACTTAGACCGGTCTGCCGACGTGTCCCGTCTATGTAGAACACTGTCAGCAGCTGGTGGGCTGGACCGGTCTGGCTGCTATGTAGTTGTCTATTGTCTGCATGCGGAGTGGAGGCGCATGACCGAGTTGCCGCAGGCGCGCTATCCAGCTCTCAACAGAATACGTAGAGAAGGCGTTGAACTGGACAGTCCATCTTCATGTGTTCGGGTGTTCCTCGGGGTCATCTTGTCTTGTCGCTGCAGTGAGAAGTCATGAGTTTTTTTTTTTTGCGAGCCGTGCGAAGCGTGTTGTGGGGGGAAGATGAGGGGGCAGAAGGGGGGTGCTCGCAATCGCCAGTTGCAAGTTGTAATCCATCGTGAGATGGGGAGAGGAGGAGGAGGAGTGTATATGAAGATCTCGACGAGGCCGAATCTGAGTCGAAGCTTAGGCGCTGCGGCAATAGATTGAAAAAAAAGTGCTCACCGCCTCAATGGGGATGGGAATCCGGCATGGGAACTAACGCGCGGTCACGGTCCCCCCCAGGGCCAAGGGCGTCCGGAGTCTTCCGTCGCACGGAATAAGGTTGTTCCGGTTTGGGTGGCAGGTTCAAGCATGATGATGATGATGATTCATTGATCGTGAGCGACCCTATTGGATCATGACGATATTATATACAGTCCTTTCCTGTTTGCCGTCCGCTGCGACCTCTCACAGTCTGCCAGTGGCCCGCGGCAACTCCCCCTGTTCCCGCCTAGCCTACTCCGTGAAAGAAAGATATGGAAATCAAAGCGCACAGATGAAGGAAAAATGAAGGACAGAGAAGCACCTCGTTCCTTACTTGCCCCCCCGGTCTTCTTTCACCTTCTTTGATTCCGGTGGCAGCCCCTGCGGCCCCACCCTCGCTCCCACCATCGTCTCCCGCAAGAAGTCCAAAATCGGTCGTGTGCACCGCTCATCTGCGAACGGGTCCGGACGGTGAATCGATTCTTCCCTCTTCCTGTCTTCTTTCACAGCTCCGCCCACAAGTTCTTCTGCTGTCATTTCCACTTGGAGCAGTGATTGAAGAGGTGTTCTCCTGTCTGCACCTTGTACCGGCACCATTCGCACTCCACCGTGTCCGGGTTTCTCGTTCGTTTCAAGTACTGTCCGGTGCGGCAGTGTCCCGTTCTGCTAGCCTCTTCGGTCCCTGATCCACCAGTCCATTCGGTCTCTGCGTCTTTGGCATTCTGTACTTTTTCTTGTTGATCCTTTCCTTCGACTAGTTCCATGATTCTTCCTGCTTCTTCTTCGTCACCTCGCGCTTCAAGTTGGTTAGTGACAGGTTCAAGCATGGTGATGATGATGATGTTTCATTAATCGTGTGCGACCCTATTGGATCATGACGATATTATATACAGCCCTTTCCCGTTCGCCGTCCGCTGCGCCCTCGAGCAGTCCGCCGGTTCAAGCATGGGGCGTGGGTTTCAGGGTGGGTGGGGTCCAATCCGAGTGACATCTGGTGTCGGCACTGGGGGCTGCGGGCGGCGACAGCTGCCACAACGTTTCATCCCGATCGATCAATCGATTCGGCTGCACCACCTCGACTGGTGCCAGCTGCTTTGCCTCGACGAAACCACTGCCTTTCCCCCTCACAAGCACATATAGAAGGAGGTGAGGGACCGCATCCGTCGTTGAATTGCTGCGGTCGACTTTTCGTTCATTCCGCTGGGTGACTGTCTTTTGGGCGACGGAGGGCGGAACCTTTCTTCCTTCGCAGACCCTCACACAGCCCCGACCCTCAGCTTCCTCCATGCACCTTCCACCCCCCACCCTCCACCACCACACGCGCATCCTGCACAACCCCTCCGCCCCCATCTCGCCAACCTTCGCATCACGGCCCAGCTCCCGCCCGCACACACTCTCCGGACTCCGCTTCCAAGACTCACAGTAAGCCGCCGCCGCCCCTGCCACCGCCTTGCCTCCCCGCAGAGCTGACATTCTGCAGCGCCTCGTCGAGTGCGTTGCCCCCGCAGCTTCGCAGCTCGGCGACGCCGCTGACGGCGACCAAGCTCGACTTCGCCTTCAAGTGCCACCACTACGAGGCCGAGTCGTTCCTCTACAACCGGGTGCTCCGGCACGGGCCGCGAGCGAGACGCTGCGCAACCTCCACAAGCTGCAATTGCTGCCGTGGCCGCTGTACGAGCGGCGCTGTCCGCAGCCGTGCAGCCACAGGTCGTGCGGCGAGTGCACATTTAAGGTCCGCAAGCGCACGCACGTCGGCGGCGACAGCGAGTGTGTGGTCGCGAACCAGGGGTGGAAGGCTGTCCGGCCGGATTGGTTCATAAAGAAATAGGGTGTGTATGCAGTGACATTTCCCCGCGCTCCTCTCCTTCCGTCCTTCCGTCCTTCCGTCCGATGCCTCGTCCGTCCCCGCTCCTGCCAGTTCCCACCGCCCCCATCGCCCCCACCGGATATAATGATGCTGCATACACACCGCACTTCATAGATACGCATCGTAGACCACCCGCGCGACGCGGTCCCCCAGCGCGGGATCCAGCAGTCGGCGGAGCACGTCCTGGGTCCGTCCTCCAGTCCTGCGCGGGAGCGCCGATGTACGCCGGCCGCACGTCGCTCGTCTCGAGTAGGCAGCTGGTGTCAAGCCAGGCGGAGAGGTCGCCAACGACGAGCTGCGAGTCCTGGCCGCCCTGCTGTCCGTCCGCATCAGCCGCAGCCACGCCGCACCATGCCATCCTCCTCCCCCTCCTGCTCCTCCTGCTTTTTTTTTGTTTTACCATACTCGCATGAAGCCTATCTAGACTATGGCGGCGTACATTTTTGACCGTTTCCCCGCCGCTGTCCGCGCGATGGCGGCACGTTGCAAGCTTTCCTTTGCCATCCGCCCAGGCCTGTCCCAAGAA
>Ga0307516_10002412_pt1 | contig 24998 bp, 35 predicted proteins | sample 19_EM_MG_FD_203310 | JGI IMG/M metagenome (GOLD analysis project Ga0307516, IMG submission 203310) | Populus trichocarpa ectomycorrhiza microbial communities from riparian zone in the Pacific Northwest, United States - 19_EM | ecosystem: Host-associated > Plants > Roots > Unclassified | place...
GCCGTTTTTTAGGCTAATTGAATCTTTCCAAGGCCTCCGGCGTGCAACTCGCTACCGTATTCCACTCTCTTTGTTATCAGGATCTCGTAAGGCTCCTTGAGAACCTAGCATCCTTGATACTTCCCCTATTCGCGCATCGTTTCTCGGAAATAGGGTCACTCTACTTCGGCCCTGACCCTCGCCAACCCCTCCCGTCCTCGGCAGCCACGCCTAAAGCAGCACACCTTTCCTACTCGACGTTTCCATTCCCATCAACTTCAAACATCTCCAATTTGATCACCTCCAGGCTTTACAATGAAAAACCAGCCCATTCGATCAGCCACGAATTTCATGTCGGTCCCATAATCTCTTGGCCCTTCTTTGGCTCCAACAGAGGAGAGCTGTCCCACCCCGCTGAAATAGACCGAGGACCGTGGTCTTCAGCTGACTCATACTTTGCATCTTGTGCCGAACGTGAAGTCTCTGGTGTTGTCCGTGAGAACCAAGGCAGATCGGCTCCTCACAAGCTTCATCTCGACCCAGACGAAATCAGGTCATCGAGACATCATCGACTAACTGCCGTTCCAGGCGATGAGAGCGACGACAGCGACGAATGGGATCTCGAAGAGAGTGAAGAAGAGTGGGAAGGGCCCGGTGATGTGATGTATCGAGATTACAGGCGGAATCAAAGAGGCACTTTCCTTGTTGCGCACACGGCGCAGCGGGAGGGCCGGGTCAAGAAGGAGATGAGCAGATGGATGACTCTTATGGACCGACTTGCCGAGGCGACACTTGATGATAGTGCTGAACAGTTTGGACTTGACTGCCATGACCTCAGTCTCGAGAACATCTTCATTGACGCTGACGACCCTGCAAAAATCGTATGTTCCTTCCACCTATCCCCGCTTATATGAAACCTTACAATCAATCATTATAGACCTGCATCATCGACTGGGAATCTACTACGACGCGGCCGTTGTGGCAATGCGCCCATCTTCCCGCCTTTGTTCAATCCAGCCCGTTCATCGGCAGACTCTTCCGTGAAGCCATCGTCAAAGTGGGTCACGCAGCCGAGGCATCCGTTTCCACTCCCACCCGGCGCGGTAGACAGGTCGACCTCGCAGCCATTGCGCGAGAATGGCTGTTTCATGAATCTGCCGGCCAACGATTGCGGATGGCCCATCGCTTTGTCGAGTGGGACGGGTGGGAGGAAGGCCTCGTTGATAGCATTCTTGGTCCTGAGGAACATGACGAAGATTGGCTTAAGGATCTCGACCAGCCGCTGTCTGCGCAGGCCCTGTCCCCACCGCACGGATCCGGATACAACGATCATGTCCATGGGCGGACGTCGCAGGTGTTGGTCTCGGCTGTGCCGCAGAAAAAGAAGAGCACGCGGTTGCCGCTGCCGCTTGCGAAAGAGCAGGAGAAGGAGCAGATGTTGGTTACGACGGGGGACTTTTGCGGCGGTCGGGGTGGTGAGCTAGGGAGGCGTTTAGAGGCGTGGTTAACGATCAATGGGATTGAGGAGGGACATTCTATTGCGAGGAGGTGGGAAAGGGATCATGAACCTCTTAATCACGCCCGAGGACTCCACCAGCCTGTCGAGTGGTAGTGTGCATGAATATTACGATTCATAAGTTGTAAGTTCACTCTGGCGAAAACAACCCGGATTCTGAGGAAACATCCATTCCTCAGACGGGACCAAGACACAATCGATTATCCGGGAAAGCCAGTGCTAGTGGAACCGGGTGTATTGATATCAGAGTGGAAGTAGTACTATGCAAGATTTCGAAGCAGGGGTCAATAGATAGGAAATAAAAGGTTAAGTAGATGTCCAGACGATCACTACCACTATCAAATGATGAAGTTCATCTGGATCGGTATCCGCTTCGAAGGGCACCGATGATCTTGGTGAATGGAAGATCGTGGTCTGTCATAACTCGATCAGGGAATCCTAGTCGAATGGTTTTACAATATGTACAAAATATTAAAGGTCGGGAGACCAAACGAACGAAGGAGCGCAAGGCTCAGTGAAATGAGCGGGGAAAAAATAGACTACATCGCAATCAGCTGAAAGAAAGAGTTCAGATTCATGTCGGGACTCGTCCAACAAAAACGCTCCCTCCCTGTTTCAATGCATCTTCGATAATCTTCATACCTTCAAGCACTCGCTCCTCCTCCAGCCTCCTTCCAACAACCTGCACGCCTAGAGGAAGCCCATGCATACCCTCAACATCATAGACTTCATACGCTGGTCGAAGGGCAGGGCTGATGGATTGGTACGTCGCAGAAGTGAAGAAATCATCCGGCAGCCGATCCATCTTCTTGTCGACAAAGGTGACCGGGAGAACACCGGCCGTGTAATCGAGCTGGATAAAAAACGCAATCGAGATGAGCTTCCCGACATCCGGCGCAAGCAAGGCAACGGGTTTCATCTCACCACATTGAACAAACATGTATATCCTGCCGTCATCAGATTGGCCTTGGCCGACTCGCCATGTTTGATGGCAGGGAACGGATGCGGAACGGTGAGAACAAAGTCCAGACTGCTCTCGGTCCAATTCTGATGCCAGGCGGCACGGTACGCTTCGCGTTGCGCAACCAAATCGCGTTCTTCCATGACGGACTTGGCACCCATGATTTCGAGGAGATCTGCAGCTGCTGGATCGCTTCCGCGGCTAAAGAAGGCCATGATTCTCTTGAGAAATCGGGGGAGAGCGAGAAGATCGAGAATGCCTCTCGTTGCTTCGAGTATCGTTTCGGAAGGACTAAATTGGCCTCGGATTTGGTCAGCTGCGTGCGGAATACCTTTTAAGTTATGTCTGGGCCAGGTACCACAAGATTCTTACCGCCGTCGGAAAAAAGCAGTTGATAACCAATTTTCAAGCCTTCAGGAACGTCAGGGGGAGAGCTTGATTGAGGGCGGTTAGTGGGGATCAAAGAATGGGAGGCAAACATACAATTCAACTACTTCATGACCTTGCTTTCGGAGCGCCGTCGCGACCATTGAGAGGGCACGCGCGCAAGCGGGCGAGGGCGGAATCGCTCCTGTGGGAGGTTTAGACGAACGATATGGAGAGCAAAGACATGTTAATCACCGTCTTCCAGAAGTAAACCCCATTTCAATTTCCGGCCATCTTCTCGAAGATTGACTGACTTCCACGGAATTGGATAACACTGGAAAGTCAACGATGCTGGGTCGGCTTTGACGAAGAGATGGACACATACTGTGTGATCGTATCGCCATGGTTCGGCCATTACGACACGCTTCCAAAATTCGTCCAGGTCAGCCAAGCTCCCCGCGAGCGGGGCCGTAACGATTTGAATTCCTTCGAGACCTTGCATGGGAGATACAGAACCCCATGTCGGAAACCTTCCAACGCTACCTTTGAGACTCCAAATGCCGCACCAATGAGCTGGTATCCTGACACTGCCGGCGACGTCGGAGCCAATCTCAATTTTGCTGCCGCCGGAAGCAACGAGGGACGCGCCTCCTCCAGTAGACGCCCCTGATGTGCGCTCTTTGTCGTATGGGTTAGTTGTATGGCCAAAGAGGTCGGACACAGTTTCGAGACTAAGAAGGCCGCTGGGGACGGTGGTTTTTACGTGAATTATGGCACCGGCGTCCTGAAGGAGACGAACGATGGCCGAGGAGGTTGTCGCCGGGCGGCCGACATTACGAGAGAATCCGATGGTGGTGTCGCGGCCGGCGATATCTACGGTATCTGAAGGGAGGGATGAGTCACCGATGAGGACCTTGGGGAATAATGGTATTACCCTTGATGCTGATGGGGACTCCCAAGAGTGGACGATCGTGGTCGAGGACGAAGGACTCAGAGATGCGGCTGTGGGGCCAATCCGCAAGAGTGGTGGTACGGAGTGCGTCGTCCAGCATGAAGTCGCTTATGCAGTTGGTCGATTTGTGAGCTGCGACTGTTCTCTTGGCGTAGGGAAGGAGTATGTCGGCGGGGGAGAGGGAGCCTATTTTGCATTCTGTGACGAGTTGGGAGAGGGAAAGAGCGTGTATTTTGAGTTCTGACAAGGAAAGAGGAGTAGAATAGACGGGAGGGAGGGCAGTGAGGGCAGCGTTGCGCTGGTTCTGTTTACGGCGACTGGTTGAGAGTTAGGAGTGAGAGGGGTGATGATGATAGGGACTGACCAAGCGTTCTGATGGGGATTCGATAAGAAGGAGAAGAGCATACTGGGAGAAAAGGAGGGGGGGGAGGGAGAGAGAGAAAGTCTGTTGGTCCATCTCGCCAGATGATGCGCTTATAAGCCAAATGTTCGCCGAGGACTTAATCATAGAGGATGTCGACCGTCTTGCCCGGACAACTTTCAACAGACATAACAGCACCTTAGGTCCAAATTAGTCGAAGTTTGAGGGACAAGAAGTTGGATCTGCGGAGAAAACGCGACCATGGAAGGCGATCATTAGTGAGATGGCGAACAATATGACAGACGTCGATGCATAAACTGAACGTCACGTAGACTACTAGAAGAAGATCCGTTCATACCTAGTAGCGGAACGATCACGGAAGAACCAGCGAGCGTAACCTACTTGAATGTGCCCTAGGCCTCTCGAGGTGGAGGTATACATGATGGAGTCAGAGGTGGATATCATCTCTATCTCTTGACCAAGATACGACTCGGAGAACAGAGGAGGGTTGACCGTCCAGTGCTCCAGTGAAATTACCTGCAACGAGAACAAGTGATTGGTGATAGCAAGACCGTCTCGTTCGCGATCAGTCGACTACACCATGACGGTCGAACCCGAAATATGATAGCGTCCTAATCATGACTTGGTGGCTCCGGGTATCAGCGGCGCATCATCGAAAATGCAGCCAACTTGTTTTATATTGAGCCATAAAACATAGGATCAGATGAGGTTTTACCCCCTTGGACCAGGCCTTCACATCCGAGTCCGTTTGAAGGCCTGAGTCGACTGGTCTTGGGGCAAGGCAAAATGACCAGTGAATGTGCCACAGCAACGACCAAATCGCGATCCATGGTCGGAAAGCAGGGCCAGAATGTGCAGTGAATCACTGAAGTAAGTATACGAAGCGAATAGGACGGAAAGAAGTTCACACTAAGATATTAAGCATTGCATAATTCTAAGAATAACATACGATACGAGGAGCAATACTAAACAGATAGTGACCTTATCCACTCTATCAATGGGTCATTTCAACATCTTCGTCCGAACGCCCTCCTTCCTCGACATCACTGAAGCTGAAAAGTTCCTCTTCCGGAATATCCTCAAAGTCGGCAAGCACCGCTCGTTTCGCACATTCTTCTGCATAAAACCAAATCTCTTCATCGTCGAGGTCAACAGGACTCATATCCTGTGTCACAGTCGAATCAGACTGATGCGAAGAAGGACCAGAATTATGTCGTTCTGCATACAAACACTCAATCTGAGAAAGGATATAAATACAATGGATCAACGAACCTTTGAGTTCATGTTCCCACTCATCAGGTTTGTCCATGTCGGGATCGAAAGAGGACCCAACTTCATAGGCAAACGAAACACGAAAGGAATGCTTCTGCTTCCTATTTGCATTCGCCATTATCCTGCGAAAAAGCTGGTAATAGTTTCAATGCGGGCACGATACTCGACAAGACCGAGCGTACCTCGTCATGCATGATGTCTTCCTCATCCTCTTCGTCGTCTTCATCCATAGCCTCGTCATATCCATCGCTACTCGCCTCACTCTGGTACCTCTTACATCTTATAGCCTTTTCTCTAGCCTTGGCCGCCTTTTCAAAGCATCGCGCCCTGAACTTCTCCCGGAGGAATGACTTTTGAGGGTCCAAAGGAGTGCACGCTGGATCTCGAGTCCCTCCACTCCTGAATACGGATCCTCCACTCGAGTTTATGGCCTGGGAATTTATGATTGTATGCGATGAAGACCGCATAGGTGTGCTCGGCGTTCTCTGCTTGTACTGCGTCCGCCGACGCGCTGCCACAAGTGATGATTCAGGAGTACTAGGGGAAGCCAGAGGTGAAGAATTCATTGGACGATAGTTATGGCCTAACTGAAAGTAGCGAGCGGAGGGAGGCGTTGAGGGATGCTGTCTCATGGTTCCACTTTGCGTAGGAAAGGTCGGTGTGCTCGTCCGATTTCGAATGAAGCAAACAATGTAGCTTCGCGTGACACGCGTCTCACCATTGTGATTCGTAAGCAGACCATTAGCCTTGGAAAAAGCTGAATCGGAAGGAATTGTGGTAGTATCTTGAGGGATTCTGGACGACACATACATTATCGAAGTGCACAGAACTAATAGGCAATAGGGAAGGCTTCCAAGTCCGTACTGTGCACACGCTTTCGCGCGGCATACTACACCACACCAATCCTCCGATACCCTAGATATCCCATCCCATCCTATTTGGGTAGATGGGCTATCATCTATATAGCCATCCAAGGGATATATCGTTAAATGTTCACGCAATAGGAACTTGAGCATTTGATGACTTTGACACCTCGCGCGACTCCAAACTGAATTCCAGTCAGGTAGAAATTCCTGGCAGGACGCCAGGACGTTAGGACTGGTCTATCACAATACTGGTTCAGCTTCCATCCACTGCACATGCACTCATCTTGCGACAATGCATTATCTTGGGCCAACCTTTGATTTCAGCGTCGTGCGACCTGTACGCATCGAATGCCGCATCACAAGTCCAGTTCCCTGTTCCAATAGTGATGAGGGGCCAACCAGCAGCCAAGGACACTAGACTCCGTCGCAGCATACGGACATGGCAAGGCACACCAAAGCATTCAAACGTACACCCCAATCGCTCAGGAGATTTTTTGCAGTCTTCCAACGTAAAGTGAACGACGGAAGCCTGTACGCTGCACCAGTTAGCCTGTGGGTTGCCAAAGGAATTTTCCAGAGCTTTCTGACGGGAAAAAGAACGGGCATGTCTTGGATGTGCCTAAACATCCGACGGATGCGCACATCTGGCCCGATACAAATGCTAATCACCTTTCCTCGCGAGGGAAGTTAGCTGGACACGTGGACGTGGCATGCGGCGGGGGCGCAGGGCATGACACCTCGAGCAAGAATAACGGCGGTGTCGGCGGGTGTGAGAGAACGGTGCTCTAACTTAATCAGGCTTCTTGTTGAAAATGAGACCTCCTCGGATAAACCAAGGGTTCTTGGTAGGGCGTAACTCCTATGAAAAGTTTGCTGGAATAGAATGATAGGCAAGTCACAGCATCTTTGTCTACGCGCTGTGCCTTGCGGGCTACCTCAGCGCCCAAAATGCCTTTATGGACAATTTTATTAATTCGCAAACAGCCTACGTAGAGCACGTACACGCGTTCCAATCTCGCAAGAGATCGTATGTCAAGTTGTCTACATCCACTGGGCTCCATGTTGATTATGCTGCGTACGGTTCTATATATCCTGTTGCAGGATCTGTATGATTGAAAGTACTAGTATTGGTATTGAGGGACTAGGTGCGCAACCAAGCCGTCTTCGCAATTTTCTTGAGCCTCTTCGACTCTTTGAAGCGTTCCTATGGGTCATTGCAAGTTGATGAGTCACGGAATATCAAAGGGAACAAGACGAAGTGAATGATAAACCGACTTACCAGGTCCTTCTTGGTCGGTCGTTTCCTTTTCCGCCCTTCTTCAGGGCCCTGTATACTTCCTCCCTGTTCCGCCAACTGTTGTTCCCAGGCATTGACATCAAAGTAAAACTCGCTCATGCGGGCCGCACGCGCATGCTCAGAGAGGTGGGTGGGATCGCGGGCATCGGGGCGGGTAAATTGTCCCGTGCGAGCATTGAACTTGGCTGTGAACGTCGGGAGGATTCCGGGCGCAGTCACGCCTGTCGAAGAGGATGGAAGCGAGGAGAGGAGGGTCGGATCGAGGTGGGCGAGAGAGGGGTCGATTCCGGCGGCTGCAGCTGCGGCCTGCAGCGCGGTGTAGGCGGTGTTGGAATACTCGCCCGCGTCAGTGGTGGAGTTGTCATCATGGTCTTTCAAGGCGTCTGAGGAATCTGGTTGACCTGGGGTGGGGAGAGAGGATAAATCGGCGGGGAGAAGAGGGTTCTCCCATGTTGTCTGCTGAGTTTCGGCATTGTAAAAGTAATAGGCGTTGAATTGGGGCGAGAAAATTGCCTGCCAAGGGGTCGAGGAGGGAACGGCAGGATCAGAGGCGGTGGGATCCGAGGTGGTGAGCGTCTGCGAGTTGATTTTCTCGGGGGTCGTTCCTTCTGAGGCAGGTATCGATTCCGACCCTTCATCACGGTGGGCAATGTTACTGGATTCAGCGTCGCCTTCCGTCTCCGTCGTTGAGGGCTGATTGCGGTCGTCGGACATGGAGGTCAACGCCTAAGGGGTGTGACGTTATGTTCGCCGACATGTCACGTACGGCATCGCAACTTGTCTCCTCAGATTAGAGGTAATGTCGCCCATCCGCCAGAGCCTCAACTAGCAGATGCTTCACGAAGAACTCCCTTTCAAATTGGTTCATATGGCGAAGACAAAGGGAAGGCAACGTGGCAGCCATCATCCTGACCAAAGCGGTTGACAACAAAGGTGTCTCAAAGGCCATTCAGGTCAAGCGAAAGCATGCCAAAGCCCTTCAAAGCCGGGCGGTCAAAAAAAACCTATATGAATGGTCTTCATTGTCGGATTTGAGCTACACAAGCCCTCTTTTCTCCCTCCGAACCCTTCGAAGATTCACCTGAAAGCCAACGATGCTCACACGAAGCAAGGTCAAAGCGCTCGCCCAAGAGAGGACTACCATTATCGTCTCTCCCTCTGCCACAGGCCAAGGCACACACACTAGGTGGCGCTATCTCAAGGGCTACACGCCTTCTGTCCGTCCTACCCCCCTGGTTCTCAGTCCTGATTCTACCCAGGTTGAATCAGACTCCGAATCGTCGTCATCCGATTCCTCATTCTCCTCTTTGTCCACTTTGTCCACAATCTCGCCCGACAGCTCATTCGAAATCGCCGCATCGCCCCTACCTCCGCCATGCGCCACAATACCCGCCACACCCCCGCAACAGCGCATTATCGTGACCACACCAACCACGCCCAAGAAGCTCCAGCGCAGCCCGCCCGCTGTCCAAAAATGGGTCGAAGCACCCAACGGTGGTGCGCGGATTGTCCTTGTCCCAGACTCGTTCACGGAAGAGGACGTCCGCATGCGGGAAACAAAGCTCGAACTCAAGCTCGCACAGATCGCAGAGCGTGAGCTTGAGATCCTCATGTCACAGAGAAGGTACCATCCGAGGTTTGGGAGCTCTGACAGTGAAAGTGATTGTATGGACATGGACAGTGACGACGACGGGGACGATGCGCCTTTCCCCGGATGTCCGTCGAACCCTTCTTCTACTTCGCCTTGTGCTCTCAGGAATCTCAGCTCTACCGATTCATCATTTGTCCGCGAGACGACCGAGCCTTTGGAAGCCGCTTCTACTCTGAAAATGAGTCCCAAACGACTTGGGCCACAGGGGACAGAACTCATTGACGAAAGGACGTTCAGGCCTAGAGGATGGAATGCAGCAGTCTACCCTGAGGAATGGAGGAGAGCTGTCCTAGGACAACCCACGGAAAGGTTGATTGAATGAGGATTCAGAGGGACGGATACAATTCTATATGCAATTTATGCCTTTAATGCCTATGCTCCATGCCTCGCTTCCGTACCACTGCGTCGATATACACATCTTTTATCCCTCACTGAGATGTTCCTCGGAGTAACACTGTAATTTATACCATACCATACCTCTCCTGGTGTTCGCTATTGTTGTATTATATTCAATAAGGTTTCTTCCCTCATGCTGAGATTCCAAAGCGCTCACGATTAGAGAGAAAAAGATATTATGTCCATAAAAGGAATGATAGGTTCCAAACATTCAAGCTGCAGTGCGATGTCAGAAGGCCCATCAAACGTCCAATTCATCATAGTATCAAGAATCAAATTAGTAAGTAAAAAAAGCCTTGCTCAAGCAGCAATGAGGCCGACAACTGCACTCAAGAGAGCCAAGCCCAGACCGGCCGTTGATGTGATGGAGGTGGCGCTATTGGCCTTGCCCGAGGCAGAAGCACCGGCTGAGGTGGCCGTGCTGGTGCCGGAGCCAGAATGGGAGGAAGAGGAAGAGACCTGAGAAGGATAGAGGGATCCAAGCGGTTTAATCTCAAATTCTTGCGACGTTGCATAGATCTGGGAGTTGTTTTGTTTTTAATAAAGGCAGAACAGGAAAGCGGAGGGGAGACGCACATGAGTCTGGTTGACGATGTCTGCAAACTGAATCGTGTATCCAAGGCCTGCAGCTTGGTTCGACTGATCTTGGGTAATTTCTTGGGAACAGACGTAATTGTTCATGATGCCGATGATAGCCAAGGGGGCCGTGAGGACATTTTGATTCTGTATATTGGTCAGGAAATGCAGAGAAAGGAGGGAGATGAATGACCTTGTTGGCAATGCTGCGTGGGAAGAAGGACGGGTAAGTAATAGGTGGTCAAGAGGGGAGAGGGTGGCTCACAGAACAGTGTACTGTTGAGCGGGAGGGCTGTCATTGCAGCTCCAGGTCAGGACGTTCGTCGACTTGGCAACTGAAGAGGTGATGGTTGGTGAAGGAATGCAGAAGAGAGGTGGATGTCCCTACCCCACCAAATATTTGAACCAGGGGAGGAGATACTGAAGTCGGCGGCGACGGACACAGCACCGAGTAGGGTGGCGGCGGCAGAGATGGCAGCGATACGAACCATTGTGATGGGCAAAAGAGTGTGAGGTGCAACGAGGGGATAGCGAGAAGACGGAAAGTTTTGCCCATTTCCCAGGCTCACTCCAACTTTGGTGCCGGTGATTGCCGGGTCAACGTCGTCCGACTTTCATGAATCAAGTCATCAAGTGGGCGTAAAGTCGCAGTCCGCCGCAGTTCTGCACACTCACCGACCAGGGCGATTCTCTGGCACGCGCTTCTTAATGATTGTCCTGATTTTCTCGGTTCGTTATTGGGATGATTGTGGGTCTGGCTTCGACATGCCTTGAGCTTCGCCACTCGACGATCTGTGATTCTTGACGCTGCCAGCACCCTCGGACGTCCGACTTGTGAAATATTCTGTGGGAGCAGGCTTTCCTGATTTGATGATACGTCCAATTAGAGGCGTGGTGCTGCCATGGACTGTCCTTCTCATTAAGGCCGCGGGGTGTCGCGATCGAGAATGATTCTGTGCATACGTCAGAGGTCGATGCCTTATAAACCAGCCATGCCTCTCGCCAGGTCTGCTTTCCCCCCCCCACGCACGCTATTACCTCTCACCTATCGCTATCTCTGCCGTCACACAACGTCCGTCCCTCTGCTATCCTCTGCCACGCTCTCCGCCATGGCGTCCCCTCCCAACACCCCTCCAATCTCCACACCACCCTCTGTCGCTAGTTCTCCCAGTAATCACCGCTTTTTTGGGTTTCCCAACCCTCGCTCGGCTGCCTTTTCTCTCTGCAAAGATTCGTCTCCAACCACTAGATCACAGCCCCCAGTATCCCCTCCAACAGAACACGAGTCCGATCCTCAAGAAGAGGACGATGACTCGGACGTCGAGATCTATCTCTCGGCCCTTAGCATCGATAATAGCATCGAAGATCCTACTTCCATAAGTCTCGGCAGCATTGACAATTCAATTGCAAACGACGGTTTGTTCGTCACTTCTTCGCGGAGCTTAGTTAAACCCAACTTCTGCAGAACAATCCACCGTTCCGACCCCACTCCGTTCCAATCTTCGTTCCCAATCACAATCAATATCTCAGCTTAATGCTTTAGTTCAACAAACAATTCCCCTTCCTTGTGTCCCCGACTCCCCGTCTCATCATAAAGCCAATCCTCCTGGTGACAGCAAACAGCAATTCTCAAAGCCTCCCGTCCATACAGCTTTACTTTCGTACCCAGAACCTGCGCCCGGTTCAACAGATATGAGCCCTTCTACCAGCCTCGAAGCCCTGAAGACGTCCAACGTGTACATAAATGGTCTGCCCCCGCATTTCCCAGAAGACCAATTGTTTGCCCTGGCTGCTCCCTACGGCCCCATCCGCAGCGTTCGCACATTTACCAGGCATGTCAGGGACAATGAAAGTGGGTATGGGTTTGTGTTGTGCGTATCTATTCCTGGGGTCTCATATATGCGCTGTTTTCTGACTCGGAATACTTATATTTGACCCCCATCAGGTTCGAGACGGTAGAGTCTGCTGAAAAGTGCATACAGTCGCTGAGAAGGTACCGAAACCTTCATCCCACCTTTTCCAAGGTGAGCTATTTTTTACCTAAACTTCCAGACCTAGAAATGATTTATTTTGTGTTCAGGCTGTCCACAAGATCCCAGGCACATACTCTCATACACAGCTCGATATCCACCCCGATGACGTTGAAACTGCCTCGGGCCATGTCTCCCCCGTCTCTACGGCTTGGGATCAGGGCGAAGAGCTCAGCAGTCATAGCGAGCTCGGGGAGGACGCATCTTTCAAGGCCAAGATGGAGAGTTTACATGATCCGACCAGCACTAACCTGTATATGGAAGGGTACATTTAACTTTCTTCTCCACTTGTATGCGCTGATATTTGGCACGTTAACAGGCTGCCGTTAAGTATTGATGAGCCGGCGAGTTCAATTTTCTATGATGTTGTACTGCTCTTCTAACATTTCACTATCATTCTAGACGCTTGCTGCGCTTGTTTCTCCGCATAGAATTAGTAGCAGTCGATTTTTCCAGACGCGACTAAGCAATCCCCCTCGCATCATTGCCTTCGTGAGGTGGGCGCCGATCTGCTGCCAAATAACACCATACTTATCCATACCGCTTTCATAGATTCGAGACTAGAAACGGGGCAGAGGAGATCATCGAAAGGCTTCACGGGCGTATGGTCCGGGGTTGGAATGATGCTGGAAGCAGGATCTCTGTCCGTTTCGCCGATACTGCAGACCAGCGCGAGTTAAGAGTGAGTCATTCCTGCTCCGAGGTCCTGAAATGCATTTATCTCATATATGACCTCCAGCGAACCGAACGGAGTAACAGAGATGGAGAACAGTCCCCGGCCCGTCTAACAATCGCACAAGCATCTCTACTCAACTTGCGCGGGCAGGACCTCAAGTCTAAGCCGTCCTTACCTCTCTCGAGAGGAGGAAGCTCGTTACCTCCGCCACCGCCCCCATCATCATTGCCACCTCCCCCAATTGTTCTCGACCGTCCATCCCTCTCCCCCTATAGTTACGAGTATAGGACGAGTCCCATCCACTCTCATAGCCCATTACACACCCCGCCGTTCGCTGTAGATTCCTCTCTCGCTCCTGGTCGAGGCCACGGTCCTTTTGCGCCGCTATCCAGGACACAGACACCCGTGCGTCTGCACGGAAGTCCGTACCATTCTCATGCTGCGCTTCCTACGTCGCTTCCGGCGAACGAAGTGAGACTCCCTCCTCCTATAGATCCGGCTATGACAGCGCTCTTGGACTCTTTGAGAGGGGGTGGTATTCCGTTCCATCCTCCACCCTCCGCTACTGCTACTCTTGGTGCAGCAACGGGTTATGGTGGAACCGGCGTCATGGCCTACAATGATGTCGGACATAATCCGGCACATCATGCCTTTGGTTTCGGGAACGCCCATTTCAACTCGAATTTGCACGCGCTAGGGTCCAACCCCCAATCAGGTTTGTCTGGCTACGATACGACGTACGCAACAAATCGAGCGACACAGGCACGTTCAGGCTATACAGCGACGGAGGAATTCATTATGCGTGCACATGGAGAGGCGCAACAGCAGCAGTATGACTTGAGGCAAGAGCAGCAGTTACGACTACGACAGGAACAACTTTTGCAGCAGCAGTTACGACACGAGCCTCAGCCGTATCAGAGGCGCAGGCCTCCGGCTCTCGAGCTTGCACAACAACAGCAGCAGCAGCGAAGGAGGGCTGATAGCGATGCTAGTATCGGTGGAATCGGGGTTGGTGTCCGTGGGTACCGAACACAGGCCGCCGCCATCACAATTCCTGGCTCAGGAGCTGCTCATGGCCGGCATCTACATCCCAACGTTCCCGTCCAGCATGACGGTGCTGCGGCCTCTCCAACGTCGGGGATGTTACCACTTCCTTCCATGCATGAGGACGAGTTCCATTCTGCTCCGAACGATTTTCGTCAGGTTCATCAATATCAGCAGCAGCAGGTCGGCGACAACGGGAGGATTGCCGGGGCGGGTGTCAAGCACGGTCATAATCATCGCATTCATCCAGCGCATGTCAATAGTCGTCTTTCTCGTGATCATAACGGTCCTATTCAGCAACAACAACAAAAACAACAGCCACATCAATTCCAGCATGCTCAACAGCAATCTTTCCAGCAGCAACAGTATAATTCACCGCAGCAACACCACCACCAATCACAGTTTCAGTCGCAGCAGCAGGAACAGCCTCAGTCACCGTCTCTTTTCTCGCAAGCTCCTTCGCCTAATCCCAACTTGCATCACTACCAGCAAGCCCATCTACGCTCCATGACGCTTCCGCAGCGCAGGCCGCCGTCGGCATCTGCACAGCGACATTATCAGCATAGCAGTATGAGCGTCACTGTGCCCACTTCGAGCTCCTTGACGGCTCAGCAGCATACTTTCAACACGCTCACGAATGACACCGACAATCAGAACGGTCATGGAAGCATGAACATTTCTGGCATCGCGACCAGCGACAGTCCCAATGCCGGCAATGGTGCTGACACGGATATCTACGATGGCAGCACCAGTCCCGACAGGGTCATTTCCGTTTCCAAGGACAATCTTCACTTTGATTCTTCCCAGCGCAGGCTCCAGAACGCACATCATCATTTCGAATCATCGCGTGCCTCTTCCATGCATCATCACAGCCAACAGCACCAGAACGTTTTTGACGCAGATTTTCATCACCATCACCACCACCACCACCAAAATCAGATCTCTCCTTCGCTCAACGAGCTCGCTTCGCCGGCATTGACAACTTCGTCCTCTCATGAACTCATTTCACCTGCATTGACGTATTCTGTGCACACGCCGGCGTCGACGTTGAGTCCTGCCACGCCATTCTTTGGATCATTCGCGAATGCGAACGGAGGTCACCAGGGAACGGCTGAGCATGGCAAAATTCAAGAAACGGGTGTTCGGGTGGTTGGAATGGGCGTGACTGGCATGGGAGACGTGGACATTGAGTTTGACGACAGAAAGATGAGGTCCGGGAGTCATTGATTCGGGTTCGACACGCTTCTCTCTTTCCACTTCGTTCTTGTTTCCCCCTTTTTTTTAAACGGGCTCTTCGTTGTTGTAGACAAGCGGCCTATCGTCTATGCTTCCCTACGAATTCGAATAACTTAAGCACTTCATTCTTCACGTCCCCCTGTTTTTACGTATCTTGAACCTACTCGGGCTGGCTGTATTAGCGTAAACTTTGATGGCACCTCTTGCCAAAAGCTCAAACGAGCGCCTCAGACTTGATATCAGTATTGCGCAGGCTTAAACTTGCAATTGAATACAAGCCTACTTGGCCTGTACATTGTCACACCCCTAGTGCCTCCAGACAGCACAAAAAACAAATAAATTTCGCATGAAGAAGTCCACATACCACAGCAAGCTTAAGAATTAATAAAGGGGGAAGAAGGACCCAGCCCTCATGGCAACAAGACGCGCAAGTACTTCTATTAAAAAAAAAGAAGCAGCAGCATTGCTTTTAGTTAACGTGGCAGCAAATAAACTGGTTAGATAAAGTAAGAAGTAAGAGAGATCCGTCGAGAGACATGATGGGGAATCCAGGTTGATATGGTCGATGATTATCGAAGTTCGGTGGTCATCGAAACCTTACTCTTTACGAGTGACCTCGTCAACTTTCCTCCAGCTCTCGACCAGAGTTCGGCGGATGGACGCCATACCCGGCTCGGGGCCGTCTTTGGAATTGGGAGTGCTATAGTGTCCGTCGCCAGCCTTGATGAGGTCCGCGGCACTGCGCCTGTCGGCCGGTGCGAAGGGTTGATTCCTAAAGCGGAAGAGTGTGAAGAATGTGCGTCAAAGGAGAAGAAAAGATGATTTTACCATATGCCAAAGATGTAGGAAGCCGGGTCGGGATTGGTGAACTAAGGAGAGGGTTCAAAGACTGAAAACAGGGAGGAGCAAGGAACTCACGGCTGTAATCTCATGGAGTTCACGTTGGAGCGAGAAGCAGAAGGCGTCCAGATCTACAAACGAACGTGCGATGAGGATTCTTGATACTACAAAATCAAGAAAAGACAGGCACGAACCGAGATCGTTCAAATCGTAGTTGAACGGATTCTCACTATAATTTTCACCTAATCAGCTTTTGGCTGTATACCGGGAAAGGATAGAGGCATACATTTCCTGTCCGATCTCCAGGAATCCGAGAAGCAGGAATGACGCGAAAGCCGTTCCGGGAATGGTGAGCCAACTAAACGTAGAGTAGATTTGGAACTGGAATATAGGGTTGAGACCAGAATTTGGGCGGAAACCGCGAACGTACGGGAAGGAACAAGAGATACAGCCTGTACAAAGGACAAATATGTGTGAGTTATGTGAAAGATAGCCGTTCCGAGCAGCGCGTACCAGAGAGACATCCGAAGGTGAGCTTGGTAGGCAAAAGGCAGAGGAGTATTCCTGATGCGCTCGAGATTGGATAATGTGTCCTGCAGCACAGTAATGTTGCCCATCATTGCGCCCACCATCGGGGCTTGCAGAAGGTTGGCTCTCGCCACATCTGAAAATAACATTAGGGCTCGAGGGAAGAAGAAATAAAGGGAAGAACCGTACGATTGGCGTAACTAGATGAAGATTGTCAATAGCATATTCCAAGAAGGATGGAGACGCTTCATACCTGGAGAGAATCAAAATAATTTCCAACGGAACATTACTCTCGACCTTATCAAGTTTCTTCCTCTTCAACCTCTCGGCCTCCTCCTCGGGAGGCGCTGTTTTCCTCAGAGCGAGTCTATAAATGAACCTAAAGAACCTGAACACGGGTATATAATCATAGATCCTATGCTTCGGGGGGTTACGGGAAGGTCGCAGTGGGTGTTGGCTTTGAAACTCGGGCAGGGCCTGCTCAGGATCAAAGGAGGTGGGACGAGAGCGCATGGACTGGGACTTTTCGTGCTCAGGATGCTTGATGTCTTTTTTTGCCGGGAGGGAGCTGGTGCGATGAACATGGGGACCGAGAGTCCTATCGTCGAAAGCCTCGCGAGGGTTATGGTGGTGGGGATGGGGGTAGGAATGGTCGTGGCAAGCCGCCCAGAGGGGAAGCATATCAACGTCGTGGTGGTTCGTGTTAGCGTAGCCCGGAAGGAAACTGATGAGAGGGAAGAGATCTTTATAATAAACGCCGGGCTCGCCCCGAAGGAAGTGCTGAGCATCAAAGCATTAATTGTGTCGTTCGAGGTAAAACGGATAGTTTGACTTACTTTGAGGGAAACAGAATAGGCTTGAATCTTTGAAGATCTATTAGGACCATAGAATGGGACGGCGAGAGGGATTAACTGACCAGGTTAATCATCGTCTTCTTTTCAATGGCTGCTTTCAGAGGATCTCCTCCGGCGCGCTCCGTCGGTATATAGACCCAAATCTTCGATTTTTTGGTAAGTCAAGAATTCCTTGGAAGGACGATCGACGGGTACGTACCATGATAGCGAGATTTCTGCATGCGACGCTAATATTAGACCACATCTTCCTGCCATCCTGGTATCTAGTCCGCGCGCATATATATACGTACGAACATAAAAATCACATAATGGAACTCACCGTTCATAGGCAGACGATGTTCTGAACGAAATCACGAGACCGAGCACCGTACCCAAAACGGTCAACAGCGCATTGGAAAACTGGAGCTTGTGAGGAGTCAATTTGGACACCAATGTAACCACTGTAGGATTTATGCTCAGGCGAAAGGATCGATAGAGGAAGCGAGAACGCGTACTGAGGGCTATGAGGGTGAAAAAGGTTGTTTCGGGCCAAATGTCGTTTATGACAGTGGCTTGGAATTTCTTCGCAGTCCATCTCCCACTGAAGAGAGGATTGTTGGCTACCATTGCAAGAAGGTCACTAGCAAATGAATGTGTGAGAGAGGACAGGTGATGATCAACAAGACCTGGGGGGAACGAATGTGGCAAGAAGGAAGTCTCTATTTGTGTTATTTTATGCCCAACTCCGCGTGTCAAACACGTTTCGACTTCACATGATGATGCAACCGGGATACACATCAACCAACAAATTGCAATTATGACATCCACGACCCAAAATCTGTATTACTGTAATGTCCATGAAAGATAGAGAATGAAGCGAGGGTGAGTTAGAGAATCAATGCCGAACAAGACTTTGGTAGAGTCAAAGTAAGAGGGTGGAGTGTCCACTGGAGTCCATCGTGAGAGGAGAGTCTGTCTAGTAAATAAAGTGTCATGAATCGCTCCAGCTGACCGGCGGGTGATCAGTGGCATTGAAATAACGTCCTGTGACGGAGTATCCACAATGCTGACCAATCGTCAACGAAGATGACGAAGGAGGTTGAACCCAGACAGAATGGTGACCATCAAGGTTGCGAGAATACAAACGAATGCGGGATGGGCGACAAAGGATGAGTGAGCAGAGTTGCAGCCTGTGCAGGTCCAACCTAAAATGTACGGATGAGAGCCGGAAATGAGAACAGAGAAGAAACACACCGCTGGAGAGAGGCGTGTATGGCTGGGGAGTGTACAAGGCGAACTTGAGCCCGGTATTTGCTTGCAGATGGCCGGGTGCCCTGGGTGCATTCGGACCTCTGTCATCCCAGATTTCGAGGGTGTACGTTGCCTGAATAAGGGGGGTCGGGTTGTTCTGTTGGTAGGAGTATATGTCCCAGACAACCTGTGTCGCTGTACCGGCAATTATGCCATCTGTGGGACCGACGGGGTAGGTGTTGCCGTTGTCGCAGACGGCGGATACGGTAAGATGTGTGGGGGTCGCGAGGATGTAGGAAAAGTTCCAGGCAAAGGTGATGAACTGGGAGGGTGCGATTTTGTAGTAGGAAGTGGCGGTCTGGGGGGGTTGGGTGATGGTGATGAGCCCGGCGGGTGCAGAGTTGGGGATGCGTGTGGTGGAGGAGGAGGCGGTTGTGGGCATTTTGCTCGTCGTGGACGGCGTCGACGAGGAGGATTATGTCAGGTATTACGTGAGAGCGATGATCGCGTAAATGTTTGGTAACGAGGCTGGTCTGGACCTCCTCCTCCTCCGTCCTCGATGGCTCTCTCCGTCTCGGCATTCCCTGCGCCCTTGCGTCCGGCTTCACCAGAAAACGACGAGTCATCGGTGCTTCTCAGGGGCTTATTCAGCAAAAAACCGGATTCAAAACCCCCTTCTCGTCGAAATACTGGTGACGGAATCGTTCCTCCGTCTCCGCCGCCGCCTCCACCTCCCTCCATGGTGGGATCTTCCCTCATTTTCGCATCCGATGATTATGACGGCCCATACGCCCAGGTACCCCTTCATCGTCCGGAACCTCTTCCTGCTCCCCCACATCGCCCACGCCAAGTGAGCATCACTCGAGGAACTTCCACTCCAGTCAGGCAACATTCGAGTCTTGGAAGATTGGACATCGGTCTGCCTCCAAGGCCTGCTCCCACCGCCCCTCCATTGCCCGTGGTGCTCGCCCAGGACCGAGCGATGAAACTTCCAGAGCCACCTTCTTCTAGACCGCTTCCTGCTGTTCCTAACAGGGGTCCCATCGTCGAGAGCAGCAAGAAAGCCGCTCTCAGAGAGTCCCAGGTGGCACAGTCCCAGAAACAGCACCAAAAACACCCTCAATCAAAGGTGCTCGTTACAAACCTATCACGTTCTCAGGGACAACCATCTCCCCAACCCGTGTCTGTTCGCTACCAAAGTCTCGCTGTCGATCTCTTTCAGAATGAGGCTTCCTCTTCGTCATTCGCTATATCGTCCATCCCGACTGCCACCATCAGTGCTGGCACCCCAGCTAGTCCTACGCCCCACGTCCCCCGCCCTTTGCCGCGCGTTCCCCCGGCGGTCCCTTCCCCCTCTTTTGCAGTAAGCCCGCCACCATCCCAAGCCCGCCAAGGACGTGCAAAGCGTCCTAGAACGAGTCCGAGTCCCAGTGCAGGCTTTGGCAACAACATCATACCCACCTCTTGGGCATCTCGCCCGGTTGATCTCAACCCCAGCCATCCTGTAGCTCCTGCTCCGGCATCGGCCCCCTTCATCACCACCGCGGTATCAAGACCCAATAATAGTTCACCCATGTTTCGCACTCGCTCGCGTTCCCACACCCGAGGCCGACGAGATCGATCAAGCGACGTGTCGCCCACTCCACCTAGCCCTATACCTCGACTCTCGGTGAATCGGGCCACCATTTCCGGCTCTTCTTCTGCGTCAGGAGCCGGATCCTCCCTCCCTGTTCCCCTCCCTTCACGATCGTCATCAGCATCAGGGTCGAAGTCTGTATCCGTACCTCGCGCATCATTGGCAAGAGTGTCGATACACAGCAGTCCAAGTAGCTCCACCCTCAGTAGACATTCCTCCTCCTCCGGCTCGGCTTCAACCTCTACGCCGGCGACATCGCCTCGTGTGGGATTATCGTCGGCTTCTTCCACTCGCTTCCTGACCGATAGAATAGCCTTATCGGTTCCTCCATCGAAAATTTCAGAAGAAGCCGCCGCGGTACTTTGGGGTGCCCGTGATGCCCATCGTGTGGATACCGGTAAGATCACAAGGATCAAGCCGACAGCGGCCACCGCGGAAATCACTGACGCGGTCGATTGCTCACAAGCACGGGGGCCCTATACCTCCAAGGAACATATCACGAGTTTGCTTTCGCCTTCGCCGCCCCGCAGGCCACAGCTCCCGCGCCTGCGCACCCCCACGTCCACTTCACTGAGCTCCTCTCACCCTGAAGGTTTAAATTTCTCCTCCCCAGCTTCTGCAACTATCCCAGAATGCACCGAGTCCATTGGCAGCGTTGACAGTCCTGTACGCGTTTTCGTTGATGGCGGAGACAACCTTTCCTTCCGCTCCCGCTCTCCATCTCCCATGCGCTATGCGCGCCCCAACTCACGCGGATCCACAGCTTCGTCCTTCTCGACCCCGTCCCCCCTTCACCTCCATGCTGTTCGCCCTCACGATTATGACTATGGCGATGACGAAGACGACGACCAGGAAGATGTAGGCCGGTTCTCGTTCGCTGTCCCTGATACGGAACCCTTGGATAGGGAAAGGTCGCGGTCGCGCACAAGGAAGAGAGGGAGGGGGGAGCAGTTGAGGTCGTACAGGAATAGTTACCGACCAAAGACGCAGCCGGCCAGCCCTACGGCAGATCGTAGCCCGTCCCCCATCCGATACGCGACGCGCCGGTCGTTGGACATGGATCCGTCCGGCTCGGAAGACGTTCACGAGACGGGAAGTATAATTGATGTGGACGTTGAGATGGCAGGGGAGGCGGTCAAGAGGCATATTTTGCCACGGTCATATCAGTTCGATTATGGGGGCAAGGCGGACGGCGCTGTGCTCCTGAATGAGAACGAGCCTAAGTTGGTGAAGTCGCCCTCGGGATCGACGGGAAGCTCAGGAAAGTCGAGCAAGAAGAGGACGGCGGAGTCAGAGCATCAAGGAAGGATAAATTTCAAGTTGACGAGGCAGCGTAGTGGGTCGGTGAAGGTGTCAAAGACGACTGGTGGAGGAATAGGTCCAGGAAGCGGGACAAGTGTGATGGATATCACGCTTGCTGGACTTTCTCTGGGACTTGTTGGAAGGACAAGCAGAGACTCCGATGAGAGTGGCCGCGATAGGTCTGTGTCTCGAGCTTCTTTCGCCCGTTATGACGGGTTATTCACAGAGCTGTTTGGGGTCAGACAGGTCGAAACCATCAACGCCGAGTACCGATGAAAGATCACGGTTGAGGCGGATGATGATGGGGAGGAAGAGCCAGTCCCATTCCCACATCGATGTCAACCAGACAGATGGGAGTGGGTATTGGGACCAGACTGTGATATCCAGCACGACCACCTTGAATACCAGCATAGAGGAAGCCGATGTTCAGAAGAAGGCCGCATCTTGGTCTGATCTGGAACCCCTCAGGAAGGGGAGCGAACATAAAGACCAGGATCAGAAGCAGGACCAGCCAGCGCCGCGGCGGTGGATCAAGCGGGTGTACCAAGCCGAAACCGCGGATGCGCTGGTTGTGGGATGTTCCTATCCGGGCTGAGCGGAGTCGTTTGGCAGCTCGGGATACTGCTGATGTTGCTCATAATCTTGGGTCGGCTTTTTGTTCTTTTTCATTGTTGGGGAATGGTAGAGGTCCTTTCATTTACTTTCCTACCTAGCCGATGTACACTTGACCGTGAAGGGGATTTCTTGGGGTGTTCTATCTTGGTCGCCTGCTTATTGGACCGCTTTAATTTTGATCTCACGTTTGTACGATGACTAGCAAATGTAATAATATACCTGTCTTTCTTGCCTTTGAATTTGGACTCGGGAAAAGTCGGAGGAGCCAAGCCTCGCGCTGTCCATTAATTACAATTATGTAAAACATTGCATAGAAAGATGACAATAGCCAATCCGTAGTGAGCAGAGATCAGACGCATATCTTTAGTCGGCCTTCTTCACACCATCGGGTTTTCTCCGGTCTAGAATCTCAACAAACTTCCGAGGGAACCAACCTTCTCTGCCGTCCCTTGTGCGGCCCTTCCACCATTCGCCCTCGACTTCCAGTCGCGGATCAACCTCCATTCCCGTGCGAGGATCCAGCTTCCCCATGATAGCCACGATCTCGTTCTCCTTCAGACCGAGTTCGTTTTGGTTCGTCGCCATAAACGGATAGACGGCACGTGCAAAGGTCAGAGTGGAGGGGTCGAGGGGCGGTAGCTGACCGTTCGGCAAAAGACCTTGCGCGACGGCCTGAGTTCGTGCACGCTCTTGGAGGATCCGGATGAGCTTTGTCATGGCGAAAGGGACACCGAAGATGGCGAGGAGGAACATGATGATGGGTTTTTTGGAGGCTTTAGGGGGCGAGGGGCCTTGCGGACCCTGTACTGGTCGCCCATTGATGAATTCCCGAAACTCGCGATTCATCCCTCCGCCTCCTGGAGGTGGTCGACCCGTGATAAGATCTCGGATCCACCGAAGAAGTCCAAAGATGCCCAAGACGCTTCCCAATGCATCTCGGAGGTTTGCAAACTGGTCTGCGACGCCTACCATGGCGAAGAATGAGGAGTGGGTGGCCATGAATGTAGATTCGAGCATTTGGGCTACGCCGGTGAAGGTCTGGACGATGGAGTGGAGGAGGGCAAAGGTGTTTTGGGTCGTTGCTTCGAGGGTCTGGGTTAAGCTTGGATTGTTGGGATCCATAGGGAGGCCGTTTGGCCCCATCATGCTGGGCATTCCGTAGCCCATTCCGCCCATTCCCATAGACCCGTAGCCACCATAGCCACCATAGCCCATCCCTCCTCCATATGGTGTCATTCCTCCGTATGTACCCACCCCTCCGTACATCCCTCCTCCATAGCCATTGTATGTTCCTAGGCCTCCATAGCCCCCGTAGGTAGTACCTAGTCGAGAATATGGCGATGCGCCGTATGCTGAGTAAGGAGAAGTAGTTGATTGAGTCAGAATTGATGGACGTTCTGGAACAGTCGGTATGCTTGAAGGTACGGTACTGGTTGTCGCCACTGGTGGTGGGGTTTGGGCAGCTGGTGCTGTTGATATTGAAGCGCCTGCGCCGTTTCGTTCCCAAGGCTTAGGAGGGGAAGCCATCGGGATGGACTCGGGATAGATGGCGTGACAGTCACGTCACAAATTCAGTTTCCGAGTCGGGCGTCATTCACTGAGTTGCACCCTCGATCCTGTCAGTGTCATCCAGCCCTATTATCCTCGAGGTGACGGTGTGGCGGATTTTACTCCCTGGCAGATCTGTTTGACATTACCTGAAGGGATTGGAGATGTCCATTTGGCTAGGCATGACACGTGGAAGAGGGGAGGGACGCGAACGTATTTAAAAATCGCAGGTCCTCAGGATGGGAGAGACGATGGTCCTAGATGGTCCTGCAATGCTTGCCTCTCCAGAAGCAGAAAAGCACGACACAAGTTTCAATGGAGCGAACTAGCGAGAATCCGTTTTCCCTTCATCGAAGATCTCGTACTCATTCCCTCTCCCCGGGATCGCTATGTTCTCCCCGTGCTCGAAGGCGCCCGTCTCCGTGTATAACAGTACACGTTCCGACACAACCCGGTGTATCGACAACTCGTGTGCATGCAGAAAGCCCGAGTCGATCACACTTCGTGGACGATTGGTACTTGAATCGGAGCGACGTTCCTCCAACCCCCCCGCCTTCACCTCTTGTCGAGTCCGTATGGCACAATGGAGGGGAAATCCTTCTCATGACAGGCGTATGGGACCGGCGTCTACAATTGACTCTGTCTTCGTCCAGGCTGTTTCGGGGCAGCGGTGACGAATTCATAGGGGATTCCCGTATGTCGGGTCGTCCTCATGCAGGGACTCTGACTCACTCGATTCGTAGACACATCCCTTTCATCACAAGAAAACAAGCTCATTCTTCAATCGACATCTGCTGGCCTCTCAAGTTTCTTGAGAAGTTTCGAGATGCCTGAATCACAGAATGCCGATATCTACTCATATCTCTTGGTCGTGTTGACCGATCAAGTCAGGTATGAAAGGTTTCTGAGTCATCGTAACGGATCTGCACAACTTCTTCTTGACACCTTGCAAACAGTAAGCGGTCACTCAAACAATTTACACGTATCGCTGATATATTCTCATACAGCTCTTGGATCATCACCAACGCAGGGATCGGCTTAGATTGGTTTTATGCGTCGCCATCGTTCGCCTCACCAGGAAATCTGAGAGGTATCCTCGACGTTTCGACTTGTTGGATATAGTTCGCCAGAAGGACTCGGTCGCCGAGGGAAGTTATGGAGAAGTGTACAAAGGCTCCTACCGGGGTATGGATGTTTGTATCAAAGTGGTTCGTGTGCATCAAAAAACATCGGATGAGCAGAAAG
>Ga0307516_10002413_pt1 | contig 24995 bp, 34 predicted proteins | sample 19_EM_MG_FD_203310 | JGI IMG/M metagenome (GOLD analysis project Ga0307516, IMG submission 203310) | Populus trichocarpa ectomycorrhiza microbial communities from riparian zone in the Pacific Northwest, United States - 19_EM | ecosystem: Host-associated > Plants > Roots > Unclassified | place...
GTAAATTGACGCAAAGCAAAAGGAACGAGGCTTCGAGAGACACTCAGTGTAACAATTGTTGTCGCTTCATTTTTTTCTCCCGTACTTGCTCCTCTTCCATCCCTTGAGTCTTCCGCTCTTCGCATTCCCTAGCAATTCTTTCATCTTGTTCTGGGTAAAGATAAGTACAAGGAATATAATAATAAGCAACTGCTGCCACTACCTTTTCCTTTTTAGTTTCCAGAGGCAACTCTGCAGTGTACACTTCATCATACTTGGTGCAGACAGCATCAAGAACATGGCCTATGTTGAAATCTGCCTGCCTTTCCTTTACTATCTGGCCTTCCGTGCTCCATGCTGCATTTGGGAAGATACGGCCGATGCTGGTAAAGACGGTACGAGCGAACCAGAAGCATTGCGTTTGGTCTTTATTGTAGCTGCTGGGATGCGCACTGACGACGTTAAGGAGAGTGCAGAGTTGGTGAACAGACGGTCCTGTGTTTTGGCGGTATCTCCAGCTGGCAAGATGAGTGAGTACCGGCAATCTATTCAGCACCTTGGTTTCATATTCGTCAGAGTCATTGGTTACGACGACATAGTCCAGACAATAGGAATAAAATGGCATGACCAGAAAGGAGTTGAGAAAACGGTCGATTTGATTTCGACTGATGGGTTGCCTGTAAAGGAGAAGAGGACAGTACCATTAATGTCACTGCCTTTACCAGCCTCTGCCGTATTTTCCAAAATACAGTAGGGACAGCTGGACACGAGGAAGGCCCGATTAATGGCTCATGTGCCAGACAGAAAATTTATCTTCCTTGCAGGGTGAGACGCATGAGACGCAAGGGATAACAGAGGGGCGCTTATTTGACATGATTCAGAGGCTATTAACCGAACAACAAGGATCAAGATATTTATTAGGAATCGAAACAGCAAAGTAAGAAGGTAGACAGTTCTTATACCGTGATTGACAGCCCATGCACATGCCAAAGTTAGTCCTCAATGCGGGGAGTATAGGTAGCATTTTCAATAAATATCTTCGTAGTCTTCATTAATCCCCAGGAATTTGCGTATCTCTTGCATATCGACTCCGTTCTGGCGCGTGAAATGAGTAAAGAGAATAGAGTAATTATCTGAAAGAGATCTCTAGTGCTCTGCAGGAAGAAGAACGAAACACAAACCGGTCCACCGGATAGCAGCCTCGTGCGCGAGGATAACAGCACGTCGCTTCGCCTCAACCTTGACGGGGTCACAAGCACCATATGCCCTGAGTTCTTCTTCCAAGGTTTTGATATTCTCTTTTGCCGCGGATAGCTTTTCCAACGCCATGGTCCTCTGCGCCTGTGAGTGGTCAATTCAACCCAGGAAACATTGACAAAACTGTTGAAACAGACGCTCTCGGGCCGGACAACCTTCTCGCGTTCAATGGAAGCCACAAGTTCTTCGAGTTGACTGTTATGGCACGAGTGGGCATTCTTGCTTGTATCCAATCTATTGCGAACCTGGAAGAACGAAGGTAAAACATATCCTAGGAAGCCAAAACAACCCACGATGCTTCCGCGCTGCGACGGGAAGCTCCAGAAAACTTATTCTTGTTAGCGAAGACGCATATATTCGTGAATTCAACGACAGGCATACAGTTGGAGGACCCAATCTTATCAGTCTGTACGAGTCCATCGTCGACAAGCGACTGGAGGGTTTCCTTTACTGATTGTGACACTATGCACACTGCTGAAGACATATTGCCCGCCCATGCCAAAGGTATATCGTACCAATTCCTTTGAGCTTTGGGGCAATTTTCTCGAGCTCTTTCAACTAGTAGATGAAATGATCAGGGTCGTGTCATGCATTTACCTTCAAGCTTCAAGCACACCTGGAAAAAATCTTTCTGAGTTCCGAAGTAGCATCCATCAGTGGCGAAATGCGAGCAGATCAGCTATGGTCCAGCATACCGACTCGTGGAATATTTCCAATAGTTTGTTGCGCTTCTCTTCGGCAGATAAACCACGGGGAGCCTGGATAATATGTATGATCAGGTCTGGGGAGACAGGGTTTAAACGTGTCCACACCATTGGTGAGGTTATAGCAAAGGAGACAGCGTGCAGGGTAGCCTAATAATACCGCACAAATTGTCCTTATGTAACTGAGTATATTTGCGGAAAGTAACATAGTAACTACCTATAGGACAATGTACAACACGAAGTACAGGATAGTGAATTGAAACCCAATGTGCCAATAAATGGCGATATCACCTCTACGTACTTTCTTCATAGAGAGTGTTAAGTCTAGGTAAGAAGAAACGCGGAGAACCAATAGGATGAATGAAGTCCAAGCGTCACCGGACGAGGTCTACAGGCGGCTGGCTTTGAGATGGATATCGGTAAGCCACAAAGTCACGATCCTGCTCAACGAGTTCATCGATGGCTTTTCGGGACCTGATGGACATTCGAGGACCTGCACTCTGCCAGCAACTGGTATATGCAGTATACGCAGAATATAGACTCTCTTCATTGCCATCGTACCCTGGCGTTAACAGGAGAGGAAACTCATGAGAGCTACAAACGTTGGCGTCAGAAGCGGTACCAGATTTTTTTTCCCAAAACTGAATTGCGCTTGCGCTTGGGGGTCGGCGAAGCCGGGGGGGGTTCTCGTCGATGTTGCCCAGGCGGCCGAGGGACCTCCGAAAAATGCCGAATTCATTGTACCAACCAATTGGACTTCGATGGTCATGACCACTTAGTGGCACAGTTTGGATTCCGAGGGTAGGACGCGGGGTTACACCGCTAAATGACTGGCGCCTGGTTTCGTTACTACAAGGTGCACGAGAAGGGGCAAGATCCTGTGGACTCTGGCTGTTGTGGCGAAGATCATAGGTGTAAAACGTTTGCGGACGGGATTCGCTCCCAACAGTCTGCAGCCAGGCTTCGTTTCTCCCGTGGGGGGTAGCGACATGTTGTCTCGCGGTTGCCTTTGGAAGCGTCATGGTATTTGGCGCTGGTCACCGAAAGTCAAGACGTCGATAGGAAGACCTGAATGCCCACCATACCTTGATGGGCACAGAAGCTCGCCATTGTTGTCGAGCAGAGAAGCATCACCTCGGACGGTTGGCACAACTCACATTGTAACACGATGACGGAAACATCACCGCTTCTGAGTGCAGCAGGATGCAATGGATGCAAATGCATTGGGAGCGTCGCTGCTGGCTCCTCCTCTCTGGCAAATAGCTAAGCCATATGTTTCTTGCAAATCGTTTACAAGAAACATATGGCTTAGCTATTTGTGATTTTGATTAGTGAGGTCAGTGGTCACCTTGCTTGCAAGGTCTCTGGCACCCAAGTTCGGCAGGACGCAACGGATGAGAAAGCAGAGCGCAAATGATGGAACAGCCATGAACGCATACCGCGAGGTGGGTTACACTCAGACGCTCGAACGAGGGGAGAGCGTGGACAGGCGCCACGGTAAGTATTAGAGGAAGGTGCATTAGTATACAGGGTCAAGGAAAGAAAAGAGAGTCGACGGGGACTCGGTATAAGCAATGACTAAGCAAAGCAGGCGCACGGGCCAATTATCTGATACATAGACTAGAGTAGCCAGCACAAGAGAGATAATCACCAGACGGAAAGTACTGTGATTGAGAAGAAAGGGTACAGGGCGTATAGTCAGGTCTTTATACTACGGAGATTATATGACAGCGACATCGGACTGCTACTTAAATGACGCCCCGCAAAAAATCATCCAGCTCTGCTTGCAATGACTTGTGCTTGGTAACCATTTCCTATTGCTCGATGGTAAGAGAGGGGAACACTGCTACTCGAAAACTGTCTTCATACCTCATATTTTCTTTCCCAATCATCGCGATCCTGGACCAATTTCAGAGCTTCGCGCTCCAAGTGTTCAGTACGAATGCTGCTTTCATTTAGCCTGTAAAAGCATCAAGACTGCAGCTGAACAAGCATGCTTCGGATTGGCACCAACTGTTCCTTGGCGGCCCTGGCTTCTTTAGTTGTGGTATCCTCTTTCTGTTCAAGTTCTGATAACCTGCGCTGCAATGAAGCGATTTCCTGGTCCTTCTCTAGCATGATCTGCTCGTATCTTTTGATCAGACCCTCCGCTTTTTCCGCGCGTGCGGAAGCGGCATCCGCCTCAGCACGCAACGCAGCCAATCTCTGAAAGGATGATGAGGACGAGACTCAAGCGTTCTTGATCACCCACCCACCTCCTTGACCTTGTCCATCGCGCTGCCTGAACAGTTTGGTTGTTGCGCGATCACGTCAGTGGGCGCTTCCTTTCAGCCCACAAAGATACGGTACGTTCAAGTTTCAACTGTGATACGATGGAACTATTCTGCTGGTATCACAGAGTGCGGGCTCGTTTGCAGGTCAAGAGCTACTAAATCATCGTCGTGATCAATGATCCCCTGAGTAGACTCTCCGATAGTTACATAAAATGGTTAGCCATTTGATCGAGTGCTAGCAGCTAATTAAGTGCGGAAGTAACAACGTATGTAATGAAATCAAGGCAGGAAGTGAGAGGAGGGCAAGTGCAGATGGACTCCTGCAGGATAACAACGGCTGGTGTCTTACACGTTGTCCATGGCTGCTGCTAGTTCGTCCAGTTCTGCCTTGGACGCCTTGTACTTCTCAACCATTTCCTGTTGCCATATAAGACGAGGGCAGTAAGAGACATAACGAAGTCCATACCTCATGCTTCTTCTCCCACTGATCACGCTCCTGCTCGACACGTTGCACCTGGCGCTCGAAGTGCTCAGCCTTGACGTCGACTTGGCGCAGTCTGTGAACGTGGATCAACAACAAACCTCATGATCAGTGATCGGGCACGCGTACTTTTCCGTTGTCTCCTTGACGTTCTTCTCTGCGACGTCCAACTCTTCTTCAAGGAGCGCAACTTTGCGTATGAGGTTCTCGCTCGTAGTCCTGGAGTGTTCACCGTCCTCGGAAGCAGTCTTCAGCTCCTTGATCTTTATCTCTGCTTTCTCAAGTTCGGCCTCGAGCAATGACATCCTGTGGTTCAGAGAAGTGATCTCTTGTTCCTTCGAAAGAAGTTCCTGTTCATAGACCTTGTTCTTTGCCTCGGCGGTTTCTGCGCGAGTGACTGCATCGTCTGCCTCCTTGCGCAGTTGGCTCATTTTCTATGCACTGCGATCAGCGCAAGAACAAGACGCAGAGACGCCGCACTAACCTCCTTTATCTTCTCCATGGTGCTTGTGGGTTCGACAGATACTCTATTACTTGGCGACGGAGAGAGAAATGCACGGTGACCGTTGGCAGACCTGCTCGACGTTGGGACTAGCACTGCGGCGCGATTAAATGTGTGTAGTAGACGTGGGAAAATGAGGCTGACTTGCCTTTTCCGATCATGAGGGGAGCCCGATTCAAAAGAACCGGAGACTTGCAGGGAAACAGTTATCAAGGAGACGCGGACGTGCAGACACCAGCTGGAAGATCTGCCTGTGTCCGTTTCAACACTACGGAATTCTGTCGTTGCACGCAATGAGTGCCCCTGTCCCACAGGAGGGTATGTCGCTGATCAGTAGCCAAGATAGGTCCTGACTTCTCCGTCTTTTATACCACAGAGCTGCCCATCCTCGAGGCCGTGATAAAGTGAGTTGTCTGCTGCTGCTTGTCTGTTCCCGGCATGAAACCCACGAAACCCTTGACCACGGTAGCATCCGAAACCGGCTCACCGCTCTGAAGAGAGATCGCGAAAAGTATATCAAGCCTTCAGATGTCAATGCCCTATACCAAGCTGTCGTCAAGCAAGGTCCGTATTTCACACCATGCTTTGGGCACAGTCATGACACCCATTCGCCAGTCACCAGGCTCAATGATGTCCGTGACGATAACACCACCTACAATAACCGCGTCGACACCACGCTGGCTGACGTATTCAGTCTGTTATCTCTCTGCTATCTCACTCTCGGGAAGACCAAGGAATGCCCCGCGGTGTACTCGCAGCTGGCGTCTATGCGGGTTAGTATAAATAATCCTTTTCCGGGTCAAACGTAGCGCGTCCATTCAAAATCTATTTATGCTGCTGATGTCCCACAAGCACTTCGGGGATGTCCCTTCTTCTTTTCAAGAGCGAAGTTGCTGCGTTGTCCTGACCCTTTCAGCAGATCGCTCTTGTTGTCCGTGTGGAATGAAGCGATACTAACGGAATGATCCTTTACTCCAGCAAATCATCACTCACATGGAAGAGTCCGCGGTGTACAACGAATCCGACCTTGGCCCCTTCCAACGCCGTTTACAAGAGCTTCGTTCTATTGTTCAGCAAGACGCCGACAGTGGGAAGCATCCCGAAGCTATGACCAAACTCTTGCAGCGCCAGCTCAATGAATGCGGTACCTATTTGTCCCGTGTAACTACCCAGGCTGCAGCGCTCACCGTCCCTTTAATATTTATAGATGCTATCGTGTTGTCACTTCAAGAATCCCTGTCCGAGATCTCAGTCGAACTCATCCCTCTCCACGAACGCCTGGTCATGATTCGACGGCAACTCGTGGCCCTAGCTGCAAAAGAAGGCAACCATAAGGCGGAACTCAAACCTCTCGCCGAGGAGTTGCGGAAGATCGATTTGTTGAGTATCATTTTTCCCTTATCGCTGCATTGTAGCAAAAGCCTGTAGTAAGGGATGATTGACCCTTGATGAAACCCTTACATTCTAGGAAGCGGGTCGATGGGAAATTCCTCGGTCCTGGTGGAGTAATCCCCGCATCTCAAGCGATATGTATTTCGCTTCTGGAAGAGTGCTTCGACATCGTACAAGAGATCAAAGCACAGGATGAATCCAAAAACGTCGCCAGTTCACTCAAACCCATACACGATCGACTGCAGGAACTCCGTACTACGTTGGAGAACTTGGTCCTCACGCATCGCTGGAGTCTAAGGGAAACCGATCTGTACACCTATTCGCTCAGTCTCCAGGAAATCGACAAGATGCGAATTGATGGAAAGTTTGTTGACGCTGAAGGGAATCGGCCTCCTGGACAATACGTGCGAGTCGGCTTCTTCCAATTTGAATAAGCTGATTCCCATCCTGATAGGTTCTTCTATATCTGCTAAGGCGATGTTATGGTTTGACTTACGGACTGCTCTTGTCGAGCGAGCCTGTATCGGAAGAACTGATGCCCATAGTGAGCTACGTCGTCTTAGATAACTTATCTACTGCTTACCATCGACATCGAGGCGAACAAACTCTCTACGGTCAAGAAGTGCCTTAACGAAGTATACAAATATGGCGGCCCATTCAGTCCCCGCGACCTTTATCCGGTGGGTTGTCAGCAATATAGTTGGCCATGCGCTGATGTCGATCGCATGTCAGTATCAATTGGCATTACATCAAATCGACTCCATGAGGAAAGATGGCAAATTCGTCGGTGTCGATGGCACTGTTCCCGAGGGTCAAGGTATCGTCATGGCACACTTGAATGAATGCCATGAACTGCTGGAGATGGTATGCATACTTGAGACTCATTTTATTCTGCTTTACTCATTTTAATTTCAGCTGAAGGAATCGATGGACGAAGATACGCAGTACTCAGACGAAGACGAGGAAGTGGAACCAGAGGCCACCAGCGGAGATGACGCTGAATAGTATCACCGCTTGACCATGCATATTCTTACCTATAATGTAATTTTATAGACAGTTTTGTCCACGTATCCCCCACAAAGAAAGCACTATGGCACAAAGAAAAACGTACGGAACAAGGTGGAGGGAATGCATTTTAGTTTATTATCCGTCCCCTACACCAAAACATCTGGTATATACGGAATGGATGTCTATGAAGTGAAGGAGGAAACGTGGTCTTCGACGACCTTCTTGATTTTAGCCTCAATCGCGGGAGTCACGTTACCAGTCGAGATCTCCTCGAGGAGAGGACCTTGGGTAGCAGTCAGGTGTGAACGGAATTCAGCTTCCCACTGTGTGATCTTCTCGACAGGAATGGAGTCAAGCTAAGATGTATGTTAGAAGACAAGAGCCTCAAGGGAAGACTGGTAACATACAAGACCATTGACACCGGCATAGATGATGGGTACCTGAATCTCCATGGCAAGAGGCTGGTATTGACCTTGCTTGAGGAGCTCAGTCAAGCGGGCGCCACGGCTGAGCAAGAAACGTGTCGAGGCATCGAGGTCAGAACCGAATTGAGCGAAGGCAGCAACTTCACGGTATTGGGCAAGGTAGAGCTTGAGGGAACCAGCAAACTTCTTCATGATCTTCCTGTATGAAAAGATCAAAAAGAGTGGTCAGCACAACAGGTGAACACTTACGTCTGGGCAGCTGAACCGACACGAGAGACAGAAAGACCGACGTTGATAGCGGGACGTACACCACGGAAGAAGAGCTCAGCCTCCAAGAATATCTGTCCGTCGGTGATGGAGATAACCTGTACAGCATAATTAAGACGTTAATCATCAATACGATGCGATGCACTCACGTTAGTAGGGATGTAAGCAGACACGTCACCACCCTGAGTCTCGATGATAGGGAGAGCAGTCAGGGACCCACCGCCGAACTTCTCGCTCATCTTGGCAGCACGTTCGAGAAGACGGGAGTGGAGGTAGAAGACATCACCGGGGTAGGCCTCACGACCGGGAGGACGACGGAGCAGGAGGGACATCTGACGGTATGCAACGGCCTGTTTAGACAAGTCATCATAGATGATGAGGGCTACACGCTAACGTAAGAGACTTGGCAGGTGAAGCGAAACTGGGAATACTGACCGTGCTTGCCATTGTCACGGAACCATTCACCCATGGCACAGCCAGAGAATGGTGCGAGGTATTGTAGGGGGGCGGCCTCCGAGGCGGTAGCGGCAACGATGATAGAGTATTTCATTGCGTCGTTCTCCTCAAGGGTCTTGACGAGTTGAGCGACGGTGGAACGCTTCTGACCGACAGCGACGTAGACACAGTACAGCTTCTTTTCCTCGTCCTTGCCATCGTTCCAGCGTTTCTGGTTGAGAATGGTGTCGATAGCGACGGCAGTCTTGCCAGTCTGACGGTCACCAATAATAAGCTCACGCTGACCACGACCAATTGGCACCATGGCATCGATTGGCTTGAGACCAGTCATCATGGGTTGGTTGACCGAGCGACGGGGAAGAATACCGGGTGCCTTCAGGGAAGCACGACGACGTTCAATAGCTTCGATGGGGCCCTTGCCGTCGATGGGGTTACCCAAAGCATCGACAACACGGCCAAGAAGTCCAGGACCAACGGGAACGTCGACAATTTGACCGGTACGTTTAACAGTGTCACCTTCCTTGATGAGACGATCGTTACCGAAGATGGAAACACCGACGTTGTCCGCCTCCAAGTTCAGACACATGCCGCGGACACCAGAAGAGAATTCCACCATCTCTTCGGCTATTAAAGAGTGTAAATGACGGTCATATTACGGAGGAAGCCAATTTACCTTGCACGTTTTTGAGACCCCAGACGCGTCCAATACCGTCACCGACACCTGTTACGCCCGTAAGCACACTGTGAAGGACGCATGACTCTTGGTGTACGCACTCAAGACACGACCTGTTTCCTCGACATTACCGCCGACGGAGGTACCCGCAATGCGAGATTCCAATATTGAGGAAACCTCGGACGCAGCTGGGAGAGAAAGCAAACATGTTGATATAGGACAGACGAGTCGAACATGGGATACACACCAGGCTTGGCCGTAGCATATGACCGGGAAACAAGTGCAGCGATGGCAGCATTACTCTGCAGGAGAAAAAAAGGCAGGCATTCAGTTAAATTTCAGCAGAGAGGAAAGAAAGGCTTGCCTTTGGTGCAGCGGCCAAGGCAGCCTTGCGCGCCGAGTTTCTGAGTGCAATTCTGTGCATTGTCGCGACAGAGGAAGAAGTGAACGCTAGGGAATTCTCGGAGTCGGCTCAAAATCGAATTTTAAATCGCCGCCCAAAACGGCTCGGGTGTGACGGAGTCACGTTCCGTGTCACAGTCACACGCTTTTCTCTCTGCCATGGCCAGTTGGCAGCTGCGTGGTTGGTTAGCTCACAACATACGCAGAGGCAAGTCGTCGTTTTGGTCGCCGTGTCGCCCGTCCATTCACACCGCGTCGTAGTTGCAGCATGTGCGCTGCACACACAGCCCTGCATACCCGACACCACCTCTGCTGCACTCAGCATCATCCGCACCCAGCCATCCCAGTACATTGTCACCTCTCTGGGCGGCAGAAAATACATTCTCACCCCGCGGGATCTCCTCACCGTACCGCACCTCAAGGACGTCAAAGTCGGTGACGTCCTCGCGCTTAAAGACATCCGCGAAGTGGGTTCACGCGACTACACCCTCCGAGGCGACCCGCTCATCCCACACGGACGCGTCAAAGTGGAAGCCACGGTCGTGGAGCACACTAAAGGCGCGATGGAGGTGGTCTTCAAGAAGAAGCGGAGAAAGGGCTACCAAAAGACCATCAAGAACAAGCATCCATACACGCGTCTACGCATTGGCCCCATCCAGTTTACAGACACCTTATAGCACTTTATTATAGCCATGTTTTCAATCTATCGCGATTTATCTGGAAAATTTCGTGCGAAACGAACACTAGGCAAGTCATTTTACTCCACCAACACCATTTCCGCTGCCTACCTTGCATACCATGCCGGATGTTCATCTGGGTCTGAACGACATTACGATTTAAGCAATTTCTTTATAAAACAGAAGAGTCCCATGAGCAAGACGTGCTCCTATCGGAATATTTGAGTTTTTATAGTTGATGGTCGGCATTCACTCATTCTCAAACCTCAATGAAACCGAGTTTACACAGTGACGCTCATTCGCTGGTATGGTTCATAAGCAATATGTGCGGCGAACGAAGACGATGGACCTACTTGGAACAGGGAAACCTTCCCCCTTGAATACATGTCCAAGGTGGCCACCACATGACGTGCAAACAATCTCTGTCCTGACTGTGCCCATCGATCTGTCGTCTTGACGGGCAACTGCACCAGGGATCGCTGCGATCGATACTCAGAACCACAACAGTGGATAAGATGACGGGGATCGGACACACCATCGAAGAAGGCAGGCCATCCGCAGCCGCTGTTGAACTTGGTATCGCTCTTGTATAAAGGTGTCCCACACCCGGCGCAGGAATAGACACCCTTCTGTTTGTAATTTTCATATTCTCCACTGCCAGGACGCTCTGTGCCTCTCTGACGCAGAATGCGGAACTGCATCCGAGGCCATTTCAGCCACATACACTACGGCTACGGAAGGCTGAGAAACTGTATACCTGCTCTGGGGACAGGATTGCACGCCATTCCTGCTCGGTCTTGTTGATCTTTGTTCCCGAGGACATGGTTGGAGAAGAACTGTGAATGGGACGACTGGAGACTCTCGATGAATGATTCAGTGCAGGGGCTCTGAGAGATAGCGGAGCAAGTCTGCACGCAGGCTTGAGGAACGTTTGCATTTATGGGCCACAAACAGGATCCCGATTAAGTCAAAATTCCTGCCCGGCCGAACGTTGGTCTCCACTTGCGTGGGACGCCTCGAGTTATATAAATCCACGATGGGAAGATATACTATGAGATAGTCTTGATATGAACAGTAGAGTACGTATCCAACACCCAGACGAACAAAAGCTCGGGTCTCAGAAGCCGAAGCTTTGACTTCGAGTGTGGAATCGGAAGCCTCCCCCTCCACCACCAAATGACCCAGCATTCCCGAATGGCCCCCCACCACCCTGAAACTGGGCAAAGAGGTCGGCTATGTCCACACCGTTCATCCCGAAGGCATTCGCGGAGTCCATCTGCCCATCCTCGTCTTCACCCAGATCGTATCTCTGGCGCCGTTGCGGGTCTGCAAGCACAGCATGCGCTTCGACAACAAGTTTGAATTGTTCCTCGTCACCGCCCTGTTGACCAACATGGTCATGCGAATGATGAGACACTCGGAGTCATCAGCCAAGACTACCGACCTTGTCCGGGTGATGCTTCAAGCTTTCGCGACGGTATGCCTTCTTGATGTCAATCTCTGTGCAGTCTCTGGCCAAACCTGGAAACAACCGTAAGCATCTCAAACGGGCAAGTCGACGGAGAAGCTAACCAAGGATCTTGTAATAATCTTTTGTCTTGCTCCTCTTGAGAGCAGCTTCTGCCTTTTTCAGTTCAACTCTGAGAGTCCTCACATCTCCGTCTGCGCCTTCTATCCCAGCTTGCTCTACGGCGGCTTTAAAGTCGCCTACGGCAGCATCGAACTTCTCAAGGTGTAAGTGAATGCGCGCACGCGTCCGCAACGCTTTAAACGACGTCGAAACTAGAGCCAATGAAGCCTCGGTATCTGCGAGAGCTTTGTCATAGCACTCCAACTAGAAGATGCATTGTTAGATGGGCACATGCACAATTCACACAGCACACACCTTGTGCTGTGCCGTGGCCCGATTCGACAGAAGCGTAGCACGTATCTGACCACCTTTCCCTTCCTCCGCTGCATCGCCTATACGCTGTGTAGAATAATTCGATGTCCATACGAAGATGCGAATTGCTAGTTTCGCCTACCTCTAGAGTTTCTGTATATCTCGCGACAGCTTCTTCCAAGTTGCCGGCTTTGAAAGCCGTGTTACCCTCGTCCTTGAGTCGTTCTACGTCCTTTACCCGTTTCCGTAATCTCAAGGCCGGCTCATACCCAGGATCCATTTTCAATGCAGAGACGACATGCTGGAGTGCCTGAGACAGCTTCCCAGAAAGAAACAAGACCAGGCCCCTAATCGTAAGAATTTCAGGAGAGTTGGGCTCCAATCTTAGTGCATCGCTGTGAGGGCAAATTGCAGAATTTAGTTGATCGACCCCTGCCAATTAGTTGCTGAAGAAGTGGGACATTCCCAGGTCAACTTACTTCGCAGCAATATTGGCGGCATCCCAGTTGGCCCGCCCCAGCTCGAGTTCTACCCGCCATAGACGCCACTGAATTGGTACTTCCCCTTCTTCAGATTCAATGCTTTGCAGGCACTTGTCCAAGGCCAGACGAGACATTGCCCAATCTTTCTTCTGCTTGGCATTCTCGAAATTGCGCAAATGCGCCTCGAGCTCACAAACTTTGGTCTGCAGCTGGAGAGCGGTAGAGTTTGAGGGCTCCAGGGACAAAATTGTCTGGAGTGTGGTGGCAGCAAGCTTGGACTCGCCGAGAGCGAGTTGGCAGCGAGCAAGACGAGAAAGCGTTTTTGAAGATGGATTTTCAGACTGCAGGGCTGCGGCATGCTGACAATCTGTAAGGGCAGGCCGGAAGCGTTTCAGCGCTATGTAGGCGGCGGCACGATTGGTGAGATAGGACGGTTCCGTGGGTTTCATGTCTGTGTGGCGTATGAGTGTGAGTGTGATTCCAAGGAGAAGGGCGGTGTCATTACCGATGGCCTTGGTATACAGCTCAATGGCATCATTGTATTGCTTCGTCTTAAAAGCGGTATTCCCTTCCTCCTTGATCTGATCTGCGGTTGGTCCTTGTGGTGTTGGCGGGGGAGATGCAACAGGTGAAGGAGGGGCGGGTTGGGGAGGAGAGGTGCTAGGTGCAGGGGTGGGTGTGGGTGTGGGTTCTGGGCTGTGAAACGGGTAGCTTAGCATAGAATACGCGAGCAGAAGAAACGCCATACGAGGCCTTCGGCGGTTGGGGCTTCTTCTTGGGCATGTATTTCTTCTTGTTCGCCATTGCTTTTGACTTGAAACGTTTCCAGAGACGGCGAAATGGGTTGTGGGCTTGCAGTGGTCGCTCAGAGGACGCCAGGTCGTTGAGTCGTGCACTGGACCCCTCACAAAAGACAAAATACACAGCAGATCTCTGATACAGCAGTCACGTGAGATACCCTTCAACTCGACGCCATCCACGATGGCGATGGGCGAGACAGTCGACCCGACGACGGCGCTCGCAGACCCCACACAGTGCCCGCACGGGCAGCCCGCCTCCATGTCCTCGACCCTTTACATGCCCATCGTCTCCCCCCCGACTCCCGCACCCTCTCCTGGCCCCACCCAGCACACACCCAACCCTCTTGTGCGATTCCAACCACACCGTGCTTCCTACCATGACCCAGCCAGCTTGTCCCGCATGGAATTCGCCAACCTCGCAGCCCACGGCGCAGCAGCTCGCCAGCGATATCTCGTCTCCCTTCTTAATGACTGTACTCCCTCGGAACTCCACTTCATATCACAAACAATCACCCCCATGCTCAAACACGACTTCTTCGTCGAACTACCCCCAGAGCTGGCGTATCATATCCTCAGTTTCATTGGCGACCCAAAGACCCTCATCAGGGCGAGTCAGGTGTGCAAACGGTGGCATAATCTCGTCATGGACGAATACCTCTGGAAGAGAATGTACGAGCGGTATGCATTCTCACTAGACATACGGTCCCCAGACGACGACGAGATTGCCCACGAACCCTTGGACAGTCCCCCCTTTCCCTATCAAGACATCCCTGCAGTGTTCTCAGCGAGAGAGCAACTGCACCATCCAGATTTGGTTAGCACGAGTATTCGACTAGGGGCTGTATCTTCATACCACAAACAATTCAAATATGCATATACCCTAAGTAAGTTCTTGGTTACATCATGCACTCGAAATAACAACAGAACCATCCTATAGTGTCCAATATGCGACGAGGCGGCACACTATTGCACGCACATCGCATGTCCGCTGTGAACCCAGATGGTGGCGTTATTACATCCGTCGCGCTAGACTCCGACCAAGTCGTCGTCGGTCTCGCAAACTCAAAGGTCCACGTCTTCAGTGCCCATTCGGGAGTTTTGTCCCGCACCCTCACCGGCCATGAACTGGGGGTGTGGGCAGTCCATCTCGTCAGCCGCGGAGGGTTCTGGGACGAACTCCCCGGTGGTATCGACATCCTGAACGAGCCAGACAGCGAATCTCAGGAATCCGAGCTACACCCTGACTTGCGCAAGGCGCTCGGTCTGGATAAACCAAGGCGACCGAGACGCACTCCTCGACCAGATGGCCCTGGAAAGCCCAGTGATCTATGTTGTACCTCTGAAGGCTGGGGACAGCCTAATCCGATAGTCGTCAGTGGTGGGTGCGACAAGCGACTCAGAGTGTGGGATGTAGTCACCGGGTGCGTCCTCTAATGTCATGGCACTATTGGTTGTTGATCCGGCAAAAATAAGACGTTGTATATATGTGCTGGATGGTCATACATCCACTATCAGGTGCATCAGGGTTTTGCATAACCGTCCCCTGGCCGTGACTGGTTCTCGAGACACCACCATACGTGTATGGAATATCCAGAAGGGCACGCTATTGCGTGTGCTACAGGGACACCAGCAGAGTGTGCGATGTCTAGATGTATGTGGTAATCGAGTGGTTAGTGGCAGCTACGATGCGACTTGCAGAGTGAGTAATCCAACGTGTTTCCGATACATGATGGAGTCCTTGGTTTCTCGCAGGTATGGAACGTGGATACGGGCGAATGCTTGCACGTCCTTCGCGGCCACGGCCTTCAGATATATTCGGTAGCATTCGATGGTGTGCATATCGCATCTGGTGGTATAGATACCACCGTCCGTGTATGGGATGCGGAGTCGGGGTCAGTTTCGTTGCGCTCTCGCCCCTGTGTCTTCCTGACATTGTTTTCTTCAGCGATTGTATAGCACTTCTTCAGGGACACACGGCGCTAGTGTGTCAACTCCAGCTGTCTGCTTCCGCGGGCCTTCTTGCGACCGGCGGTTCGGATGGTCGTGTCATCACGTTTTCTCTCCATGACTACAGTTCTCTACAGCGGATCGCCGCCCACGACTCCTCTGTAACTTCCCTCCAGTTTGACTCCAATTTTCTCATCACAGCTGGTAACGACGGGCGTGTGAGGATGTACGAGACACAAAGTGGCGTGCACGTAACGGACCTCAGCGAGCGGTCGGAGAGCGTGTGGAAGGTGGCCTGCAAGCACGGAACATGTGCAATCATGTGTCGGAGAGCCGGCACGACGGTAATGGAGATCTGGAGTTTTAGGCCGAAGGAGAACATGGCACGAAATACGGGGTTTGGTCAATCAACAACGCGAGCTTACACACATTCTAGGCTCCATTTCCTTCCGGGAGCTCCAAGGCATGGTATGAACCGAACTGGGAATGCCTTTGTACCCTAATTTCTGCACACTTTAATGGGGCTCCAACTTAATATGTAATCTTATTCCCGGTGATGTATACCAGCTTCCAGGAATCCTACCTTCCCATCAGTTCAATCTAAATCCATACTTGTGATATCACAACTTGCAATTGAGTAGTTCCCACTGAGTCTCCTTGCCCTCCCCACCGAGTCTCCGAACTTTCCCTTCGCTTGTTAATTTGTCCAAGTGCAGTGAAATGCTCCAGGTAGCTGGGTTCCATAAGTGCTTTGGATATGCTGCGTAAATCTCAGAGACGATAGCCCAAGTAGACCACGCCCTAGGCTGGTTTTCGGGGGGCGACTGTTGCATCAGCTTCAAGATCTGGTCCTCCCGCTCCATACGGTGAGTTATGTATTCATTTATAAGCTGGGGACCGCCTTGGACGACGGGACCGTGTCCTGGGTAGAGAACAGTGTCGCTGTCGCATGGCGAGAGCATCGTCTGAAGGGTGGAAATGTAGGTTCCAAGATTCTCGAAGACGGTGGAGCCTTGCCCAAGCACCGTGTCTGCGGTGTACAGCACATTGTCACTCGGAAAATGAAGGCAAATAGAATCTTCCGTGTGCCCGGGTGAATGTATGATACGGAAGTCTGCCAGGTTCTCCCGTGGGTTGGAAGTAGTCACCGGGAATGACTGTCCGTCCTGAAGGTCATAGAAGGGCGACCCTGTAGTAGTCGGCTGGTAGCTCCCAGCAGGGATATTGTCCACACAAAGCGCGAGTTTGTTGTGGGAAGGGAGGGTCGTGTGGGGGAACTTGTGTAGTCTTGGGGGTTTGAACGGGAGGGGCGAATTTTGGGTATCCCAGAGACGGCGGAGAAGAGCTAGGACAGACGGAAGCCCGCCGACATGGTCGTGGTGCCAGTGGGAGAGAATAATATCGGAAATATGTTGTTGGCTATGGTCATTGGCGCGGTCTATTGGTAGGCGATCCTCGAGAAGGACAGATTCAAGAAGAGGGATGTAGTCGGGTCTGCCTTCGCCGGTGTCGATGAGGGTATAGGGACGATGTTCACCGACAAGATATGTGTTAGTTCCTGGGACTCTGTCTGAGCAAGTAAAGCGGCTCAGAGGTGGGCGATACGGTTACCCTGCAAAGTGAATTTCCCTGGATTCTTTGATCAGGTTATCAGATCAGACAATACACCAAAGGCATCCGGATGTCAATTCACCTGCCCCAGGATGCGAGTGACATGGCCACTTAGCTACTTGGTATCGTTGTGATATTACCGAAAGACAGTAGGGGGCAACACTTACCCGCGTAACAGATGCCAGAGACTGAAGTTGCTCCATCTCAGAGAGATATGACAGTATGGGATAGAGGTCCAAGTAGAGATCAGGAGACTACAGGTAATGAAATCCAACAAAAAGTATGGCCAACGTGGGGATCGAACCCAAGACCTTCGCGTTATTAGCACGACGCTCTAACCAACTGAGCTAGTCGGCCGTTGAAGACGGTTTGTTTATCTCAACCAAGGCCGACTTCTGTGGCTGTGCTTCAACCCCTGAATTTCAACCTTATGCCACCCAACACTCGCAATCGCTCAAAGATGAAGCAAGGCACTCTGAACTTTGCCAGCTCCAAACGAACCAGCTATGCAGCCGATGCGAAATCGAAGAAACCTGCTGCCTCTCGTCAGTTGAAGCATGCTGAAGGGAAGCCAACGATAGCAGAGGATGGCGGCGAACCCAATACAGCGCAGGTTGGGATATCCTCTGACGAGGACTCTCCTGCCATTGTCCCCTCCAAAAGGACTCGAGGTAGCCTTCCCAAAAGGGGCCTGAGAGGGGCGAAGAGCACACCAAAGAGGACAGAGGACGACCCTATTACTCCTGAACGAGAGACCCTTGATGTGGAAGACAAAGCTGGCCGTTACCGCAGGTATGACAATGAAGTGAGAGAGAAGATGGGCTACGTGAATCCGAGTGAGCAAAACACATGTGTTCCAGCGGAAGATTGATATCCATCTACTCCGTTAGTTCATGCGAACGGCCAGAACAAAATACACCTGATGCTCCGCTACTTTGACCTGTGAGCCTTAGGGGCAGCGTGTGTCTTCGTTTGCTCATATTTTTTTAGGTCTTACGAGTATGGGCCATGTGTCGGTATGACACGACTGGAGCGATGGGAGAGAGCTGAGACTTTAGGTCTCAGACCACCCCCCGAGGCAAGTACTTACCAGATACACATTACCATACATGACGCAATTGTTTTCCAGGTTCGTCAAATTCTGTTGACGACGGAAGGTAGCGAGAAAGAGGAATACACGCAATGCGTGTTATATGGAGAGGTTTGATTCAGATTGTATCGACTACACCGCGGTTATGGTGGCTGACTTGGATGGACATCTCTATGCTTATTATTGTAATATACCGTGCACATATACTTTTACAATGTTTTATGCTATGCCTGAACGTAGTGTTCGATTGCTGGTACCGTGCGTCGGAGAGAGTAGGATGTTCGTTGTAACAGTGTTCGTGGATCATGCGAAATCTCCTGTATTTGCAAACCGAGTAAACCGCTGTCAAGTTTGTTCTACTATGTAAGTAGCAAGGGCTATTGCATGTGACAAGCAGTCATTCTGTTTCCAATCAAGCATCAGAGGGACGAGGAATCAAGAAGGACCCGAAGTATTCATCCAGGCTCTCCAGTGCAGAACATGGAGCTATCATCCCAACATATCCATCTGGCCGGACAATCACAAATGTCACATCATGGGCATTGATACCAAACTTCTCATACGCTCCACCACCCTTGGTCCCAGTGACATCGGTATCATCGAGAAGAACCCTGCAGACACCAATGAATCAGAGGTGTAAAGCAAATTTCTAGGCCAAAAGCTAATGCTCACTTTGACCAATGAGGTCGAAGTGTATCAGGTACATTCAAATAATTAAAGTCGATCTTGTTTCCAGACGCGATGGAAATAATGTCGAACATCAGGGGAGTTTGTCCATCTATCGGGTACTTTCGGAGGAAGCTTGTTCGTTCATCCAATTCTTTGGCGAGTGCTTTAACTCCTGGAAGGCGAAACTCATCCAGAACCCCAAGGAAAATGAGAATCTTCCAGCGGATATCAGCTGGTAGCAAATCCTGGATTTCCACTGGCCGTGAATCCGCTGCACGAACGAATATTTGTGGAAGCATGCGGTCCCCGATGACAAGATTCCTGGCACACTCTTGGTACTTGGTATTGACAATTGCAGAAGGTCCATAGTGCACGCCTATGCCGCTTGTGAAATCTCCAAACGCCTGGAATGCACTATACATGTGTGGCTTGTGTAAACATCTACAACGAAGTTGGTAAGAACGGGAGATATGCATACTTGAGGTACTGTTCATGGAATATACCATCTTGGTTGTCAGACGTTCTCGGCTTACCTGAGAGCAATGCTGAGTACTCTTTGTCAAAATCAATCAGGTCTTGAGCATATTTCCTCCGCTCCGACTCGTACTGCGCCAAAATTGTGATGAGATGACGCCTTACTTACAACTTGTGATGTACCTACAGTTTTCAAGATCGACGGATGTGCCCACCCCCTCAGGACCTGAGCAACCTTCCACGCTGATTACAATAATCAAAGAAAAATGATCAAAGGTAGTTACACTTACCGAGATTGTGCGTATCATTTATACTCGCATTCATTCCCTGTCCTGTGGCTGTATGAGACATCGCCAGGTGCTCGATTGCATCCTGCACAAACCTGCTTTAGCTGAGTGTGTATGACACGCATCACCGGCGATGAACACACGGTCTTCGACTGAATATGTAGATGCTACACGTTGACCGACTTGACGCAAAACGAGTAAAACAGTGCTAAAACGAGCGTTAGGGGACGTACCAGTGTATATTGTCCACCATTCTACGTCTGTCAATGGACGAATATAAAAAGGATGAAGTGATTTCCCTACCACCTTCACGACCACCATTCCATTAATGATTATAAAACCCTCAGGGCTAGTCCTCACCTCAAGAATTCCCTCCAGACTCATGCGGGCTTTGTCAACTCTCCCGGTCTGAGGATCGAGGATGTCTTTATCCGGCAACTGGATGTACAGGCGGATCTTGTCATGTTCACGTGGAACAATCAAGCACGAACCATTCGTGGAGTGGATGCCCGACCCATTACGAATATCGGGAAAATTCGTGTCTGGAATCATGTCCACAACCCCCCAAGTGGAATCTAATTATTTTGACATGAGTGTTACGATGAGACCACACTAAAGTAAACTCACCTGTCTGCTCTCCTTCCATCATTATTCCGAGGGACTGGCGTACCCATGAATGTGCCCCTTCAAAGAAAGTAGGTATTATTTCCAGAAAGTGAAATGCATGGGGAGCCTTCACTTACCATCTGCGCCAATAACATACTTGGCATAAATAATCTCCGTCTTTTCCGCATCCGTGGCTGCATCCAAACGTTCGAGCGTAACCTTTCATGCCCCTCAGTATGCAGATAATGTACTGGCGGAATGAACTGACCTTGATGGGGTACGAGGACCAATCATATGTAAATTCAATGGCGCATGGCTTGACAGGTCGGTCTATTCTCAGACCGTGCAGCACCATGGAGTCTATGAATATGCTTTCTACAATTCCTTGATGCACAGTAACCTGAAATCATAGAGGATCAAGGGATTAGAATTCTTGACATGTTAGCTTGCACACCTCGAATGGATAGCGGGCAGTTGGTGCGGTCACGTCAGGGGTACGACAAGTGAGCTAAAAGGGTAAGTATACTTTCACTTACTCGCGGGTGTTGTATACTTGCCTCAATCTCGCCATTTGGGTTGGGATTATAAAATGCCTGAGGTTTGTGGCCAGTCTGAACGACTGTGCATGGAGTACAGTTGGACTCAGGACGTACACACATGTGAATTTGGTTTCCTTCACGTAGCAGTCGTTCGGCTAAGCCATAGCTCTGAAATATGTTGAACTTTTATATAATAGACCATGTTTGGGCCCACTTGTAAAACTTCAATGGTCCTCGGTTGCGTCCCATCAGCGTGGCCAAGAGCAACTTTTGAAGGCCTGTAGGTCTTAGTATCCGACTACCCGAAGCCCTAATCTTGCTCGACACACCTCTGATCAATGACCCTGAGCTTAATGTCACTCGCTGCAGCCAATGCATTGCTACACATCAGTCCCGCAGGACCAGCTCCAATAACAAGGACATCGATGAAGCTTTCGGGCGTCCGACTGGGCATTGTGGTGGTACAGAAGAAATCCTAGATGCGTGGTCCAATCAGCAAAATATACATGTCGTTTACCCTAACGCGGCAAGTCTCGGCTCCTTTAGTGACTGGCATCCAGACACACTACTGGGCCTTAGTAAGAGTGTTCAATGTTGTGTGCCCTGTTATCATTTGGCTAATTTTTGGCTTCTTTTCCATAATGTGGTAATAAGTCCGAGCACCCTTCACCGCTGTCACTGTGAGTCATAGGTAAAGACTAGTCTCGTTCCCGCCGTTGAAGGGCACAGCCGTGCAATATATGTGCAATATCGATAAATGAGAATTTCCTTTTTCGTGATTGTTTGGTAGAGTGCCATACAACGTCTGGTGCATTTGATATAGAAGGGGGTAGATCGTACTATGTAATCTGAAGCACAGAGCCAATGTGCATGCAGTATCTACTTTGGATTGTGATAGTCACTCTATTCCCTAGCTCCTGTATCATGTCTCTGCCATCTGAGATTCTTGCAGCAGCCTGTGCAAAAGCTTCCAAAAATTACAAATATGATTCTACTTTGATTCGGACGAAAATCTCTGAAGAGTTCGAGGCACGTACTGGTGGAAAACATCCTTATGATTGGCAACTAAATGTGGCAGAGGCCTTACTCCTGGGTCTCGGCTGCATAGTTGTGGCAAGTACTGGTGCCGGCAAAACCATGCCATTCATAATGCCCTTACTCGCAGAGCCAATGAAACAAGTTATCATAATATCGCCTCTTGATTCTCTGGAACACATCCAGGTATACATTTAATCTCATTCACCCAACCTAACTCACATGGATACCTGAAGGCCAGACACTTTCGGGGCTTGGGTCTCACAGCCATAGCAGTCAATGGTCAGACCTACTCTCAGTCTTTGCACAAGGTCAGTCCTGCCTGTCTTGAAGGCTAAGTTGGACTTGTTGACCACCTAACTTACCCTTCTTCCTACAGGCCCTTGAAGAGAGGAAATATCAGGTCATATTGACCTCACCAGAAATGTGTTTGAAACACGATACCTTTCGTGCACTAATTAGCAGCTCGAAGTTTTCAGGTCACATATCGGCCATCATAATAGACGAGGCCCACTGTATCTCTCAGTGGGGGGACAAGTTTCGGGAAGAGTATTCGAGTCTTGGCACCCTCCGTGCATTCGTACCAACCCATGTTCCTGTTCTTGTCACATCAGCAACCATGCCAAGGCACGTACTCTCGCAAGTGACGAGCACGATGCAGATAGATCAATCAAAAGCCTACCATATCAATCTGGGCATTGACCGCCGAACATTACCTGGCAAACAAGGTGCCTCAAAGCTGGGAAGAGCGACCTTGAAGCCCTTCGATTTATTCTTCCAGAAAGCTGTGGTGGAGAAGGACACGTGAACAGATTTAAACAGACTATGGTTTTTGCTGACGACATCAGTGTTCTCATGGAGGCATGTTGATGGGTCCAGCAGAACTCACCAGAGGAATTTCATCATCAAGCAGCTGTATACAGCTCTCGACTGACACCCCGCACCAAAAAGATATTGATGCAGAGGTTCCAAGATGGCAAAATCAAGGTGTTGTTCACCACAGAGGCTGCTGGAATGGTAAGTGCACTGTTACACGAATACAAGAGATCAGCTGATTTGTTGTAGGGTTGTGATATGCCTCACATTGAGCTCGTTGTGCAGTTTTTGGTCCCTGCATCTCTTTCAGTGTGGATGCAATGTGCGGGTCGTGCAGGACGCTCACCCGATATTCAAGCACGAGCCATTCTTCTCATCCAACCAACTGTTTTTCAAGAGCGGCATTCCAAAGTAGAGACGGACCCCAACAAGCCAGGTAAAGCTACCTATGTGAAAGATGTGGATGATGGGCTACATGCGTGGTTAGAGACGACAGCGTGCCAGAGGGATGTGGCGGATCAGTATTTCAATAGTACCTGCCAATGCAAAGGTTGGTTCGGCCACACTGTTGTTTGTCTTTGAAACATTGATGCCAAATTCTCACAGCACCTATGGGCGCTTGTTGCGATAACTGTGAAGCTTGTCTTACTACTACATCCACTGTAGTACCTAGTCGTCCCCAGACTCCTCCAAACAGCACCATTCAATTCATTTTCGAGTCTGGTCTCTCTCCAAGCAAGAGCCCTCGTCACAACGGCAAGCATCCCATGGTACCATCCTCACAGGGGCCAGCTACTCGTCGTGACGAGCACCTCAAGAATGCCAAAGATCTGCTCTTTGCATGGCGGCTAGATACATGGATGGAGGACTATTCAGACAAAGTTCCATATGGTCCATCAGCATTACTACCTGATGCTATAATCGAGAAGATCGCCTCCAATCGAAGGTTGGCCACACAAGCTGATCTGGCAGCAGTTGGGTGGAGTGGGAGCCGCATGCTGAAGCATGGCGAAGATGTTCTCCGATGCCTGAAAGAACTCGATGCGAAGGCAGATGCAGAGCGGAGACTCATGATGGAACATCCTAGGTCTGGTGTCAAACGAGCGAAGGATAGACAGACCCGCCCTCGGCCATCGTCTCTGTCTCGCAAATCAGTCTTAGGTCCATCAGCAGCTCCGAATTCAAAGCCCCTTAAAACAGAACCGCTGAACGCTTCAGTTTGCATCATCACCCCCTCAGATGACTCCGATGGCGACTCGCTCTTTGATGTCCCCCTCTCGCATTTGCTCTCAGTGCCACCTTATGCACACCACTCTACTTCGTCACTCGACCACATGCCAACTGTCTCATTTGAATGTCTGACGCCTGTGGTCCCATCTCAATCCCCCAATCCCAATGCCAAAGCAGGCGACATGGCTAGTACCATGGTGAGCAATGTGCCGCACAATGGCAGCGCCCCTCACGCGTTCATCGTGCCATCTCACTTGCGACACAATGGCATCACTTCCAACAGCAATACCAGCAGCACAGCCACATCAATTAGCAGACAGCTCTCTCAGTCGTCCCTTGGGCACTCGCCATCTTTCGTGCACAAATACTTGCCATCTGTCGTGCCGTCCCAGCCACCTGACCCGTCTGTTGTCAATGCCCCTCACGCATTTTTCGTGCCATCTCACTCGTGACACAACGGCGTCACTTCCAATAGCAATACCAGTGGCACAGCCACATTGATTAGCATGCAGGTCGCTCACTCGTCTCTCGGGAACTCGCCATCTTTTGTGCACAAGTGCTTACCATCTGTCGCGCCATCCCTGTCACCTGGCCCATCCGTTAGCACTGCATGTCCCACGTTCGTCGTGCCATCTCACTCGTGCTCACATCATTCAACCCCCCAGCATCTGTCTCTTGGGAACTCACCGTCTTTCGTGCACAAATACCTTCTGTCGCTGTCCCAGTCACCCAGATACCCATCCGTTAGCACTGCACCTCACGCCGTCATCACGCCGTCTCGCTTGCACACACAGCATCCGTTACCGCCAATAATACCATCAGGTATGCCTGCAAGTGTCCACACCCCTTACCGCTTGCCTATATTCTCTGCAAACTCCATGGCTTCCCCATATCAACCCTTTACCAGTCTCTTCATGAAATTTTGAGCTGTTCCATCCACACCATCCCCTGTGGTGCACACTCCAACTCAAGCGGGTGATTATCATGCATTCATCCCACCACCCATCACTGTCTCCCATCATGGTACGAAA